>ERZ887849.3506-NODE-3506-length-11747-cov-17.424991_pt1 | contig 11747 bp, 22 predicted proteins | sample MGYA00521267_ERZ887849 | MGnify/ENA primary metagenome ERZ887849 (study PRJEB32303, sample SAMEA104408601) | aquatic metagenome | biome: Brackish water; feature: Pelagic; material: water | place: Baltic Sea | collected 2014-06-06T16:11:00 | depth 2,863 m ... | reverse complement strand
CATAGGCGGTGATGCCGTTGAAGGTGAACCCGGCCCACCATGCGCTTCCCAGGATTCGGCTGGCGACGTCCTGCGCGGGGGCCGGGCTGCTCCTCCCCAGCAGCTCCATGAGCATGAGCAGTTGGTCGATGTGGCTCATGCGCATGCGCACGGCGATGTACGCGCGCAGGCGAAGGAAGGCAGCAGAGGGGGGCGGGGGCATGGAGGGATGGTGGCGGCTGCAGCCAACCCGGCTCTTGGCGTGGCTGTGCCGCCTCAGCCCCTATCCCACTCCGCGGCCCCAGGCAGCTGCAGCATGTCGGCGAGGGGTGTCGTTCCCATCGCCCTCGACGGGGATGTAGTCCAGAATGGAGCCATGGCTGCCCCTTCGACCCAGGAAACCTCCCTCCCCCAGCGGCTCCAGGGCGCCCGTGAGGAGGTGCTTGCCGTGGCTCACCGCTATGGGGCCCGCAACCTGCGGATCTATGGCTCGGTGGCCCGTGGCCAGGATCGGCCCGGCAGCGACCTTGACCTGCTGGTGGATCTGGAACGGGGCTGTTCCCTGCTGGATGTGATCGCTCTTCGGCAGGAACTGGAAGCTCTCTTGAATTGCCAGGTGGATCTGGCGGAAGCTGCGCAGTTGCATCCTTTGATCCGCGATCAGATCATTGCGCAGGCAAAGGCTTTGTGAGCAAGGATCTCCTTTACCTCACCAGCATTGCCGAAGCTCTTGAGCGCATCACTCTCTACTCCATAGAAGGCCGCTCAGCCTTTCTTGTTTCCACGCTTGTGCAGGATGGAGTGATCCGTAACTTGATCGTGGTCGGCGAAGCCGTGAAGAATCTGTCGGCGGATCTTCGCGAGTCCGAACCGACCACTCCTTGGAAGTCCATCGCCGGCATGCGAGATGTTCTGATTCGTGATTACTTGCGTGTGAATCTGGAGCAGGTCTGGGAAACCGTGGCGCCTGATCTTCCTCCCCTTGGTCTCACCGTTCACTCGCTGATTGAGCGGCACATGAACGATTGAGCGCGAAGCCAGCATCGCCTACTGCCCAGGAGTCCCACCATGAGCCCCCTGGATCACGAAGAGCAGGTGATCCTGCCGCTCGCGATATAGCTGCAGCAGCGCGTCACGTAGTGGCTCAGCTCATCGCCGCCGATCAGGCTGTAGGCGCCGTTGCCGGTGAGCACCTTGCCCACCATCCGCTTCCCAGGATCCGCCTGGCCACGTCCTGCGCTGGGGCGGGGCTGCTCCTCCCCAGCAGCTCCAGGAGCATGAGCGGTTGGTCGATGGGGCTCATGCGCATGCGCACGGCGATGTACGCGCGCAGGCGAAGGAAGGCAGCAGAGGGGGGCGGGTGCATGGGGGAATCCTGGCGGCTGTGACAGGGGTGGCACTTGCAAGTGGAGGAACACAGGCAAGCCAGGCCGCCATGTCAGCTCGTGATCGCCTTCGCCCGGCCCCACTGCCTGGCGTGCCTACGTCCAGCGGGGGTAAGGTGACGGTGTGATCAGGTCGTTTCGTTGCCGCGACACCCAGGCCCTCTTTGAAGGGAAGCCGGGGCGCCGCTTTGGAAGCTTCGCTCGCACCGACTTCTGAAAGCTCGCGTTCCGCAAGCTCGCCATCCTTGATGCGGCCGCCTGCCTCAACGATCTACAAGTTCCACCAGGCAATCGCTTGGAGCCGCTCAGGGGTAACCGCCATGGCCAGCACAGGGCCTGTCTCTGAAATCAGTGCATCAACGACCAGTTCCGGCTCTGCTTCGTCTGGACGGAAGCAGGACCAGAGGAGGTCGAGATCGTTGACTACCACTGACGTGATGCTCGTGCCCCCGGGCGAGGTGCTGCTGGAGGAGTTTCTGCGGCCGATGGGGATCAGCCAATACCGTCTGGCGTTGGCGATCGGAGTGCCGGAGAGCCGCATCAACGCGATCGTGAAGGGGCGGCGGGCGATCACTGCCGACACCGATCTGCGCCTCTGCCGTTTCTTTGGCCTGAGCGAGGGCTTCTGGCTGCGGATGCAGGCCAGCCATGATCTGAAGCTGGCCAAGCAGACCTTGGAAAGCGTGCTGCCGGCAATCGTGCCCATCCAACCAATGGCGTGAGCAGGCCTGGCGGTTCAGTGCCAGCAGATGCCGCCCTCTGCGTCGCTCAGCTGCTCGCCGCCCACCAGGGCGACGGTGCCCTTCTCGCAGCGGGTGATGCCGTTGAAGGTGAACCTTGCCCACCATGCGCTTCCCAGGATCCGGCGAGCCACGTCCTGCGCCGGGGCCGGATTGGCTGTTGCCCGGCAAATCCGCGGCCGAGCAGTTCCATGAACATCAGCGGTTGGTTGATGGGGCTCATGCGCATGCGTTCGGCGATGAACGCGCGCAGGCGAAGCATGGCAGCTGAGGGGCTGGAGACCATGGAGGGATGCTGGCGGCTGCCGGGAGGCCGGGCCAGGTTGGGTTTTGGTCGACCCGTCAGGCGAGACCATCCGTTGTGAGGGTGGACGGCAGGCTGAAAGGAAAGGAGCGGGATGCAGCAGCCTGTCCCGAGGACGGGGGCATTCTGATTCGGAGATGCACCAGAGAGCCGAAAAGGTATAGAATAAGCACCCTATGGAGTTCGCGTTCGATCCGGTCAAGAGTGACTCCAACCTTGCCAAGCACGGCATCGACTTCCTTGCTGCCCAGCAGCTCTGGAACGATTCGGAGCTCCTGGAGGTTCCGGCCCGCACCACCGGAGAGCCAAGATTTCTAGTGATCGGCAGGATTGGCGTTAAGCACTGGTCGGCCGTGATCACTTACCGCGACCAAAGCATCCGATTGATTTCCGTTCGGCGGTCCAGACCAGAAGAGGTGGAGATCTATGAACAGTTCTGATTTCGATCAACGGTTCGATGCCGGGGAGTCCGTGCTGGATGCCCTCGACCTCGGCGGTGCCCGTCGCCGTCGGCTCGAGCAGAAACGCGTCAATGTCGACATCCCCGTGTGGATGATCGACCAGCTCGATCGTGAGGCCAGCCGTCTCGGTGTCACCCGTCAGTCGATCATCAAGGTGTGGCTGGCGGAGCGGCTGGAGCAGCGAACGTCTACTTGAACCCCGAGCTGTGACTTCTATCCAGAAGGGTGAGGCCGCAGAGGGGCTGGCGGCCATGGAGTGATGGTGGCGGCTGCCGGGCGACCGGGCCAGGTTGGGTTTTGGTCGACCCGTCAGGCAGGCGCACCTGCTGGGATCCCTTCGGGCAATGCCGCCCTCGTCCCCCACTCAAAAACTGATGACAAAAGGCACACAGGGTCATATGGTGTTGCCATGAAGCCCTTTCGCTGGAGCTCAGCCAAGAACGAGGTCCTTCAGGTTCAACGAGGCGTTTCCTTTGAGGCCGTGGTGGTTGCCATCGAATCCGGTGATCTGCTCGACATCGTTGAGCATCCGAACCAGGCCCGCTACCCAGGCCAGCGCATTCTTGTCGTTCTGATCTCCGGCTATGTCCATCTCGTGCCTTATGTCGAGGCCGACGATCACCTCTTTCTCAAAACCATCATTCCCAGCCGCAAAGCCACCATCGCCTACCGCCCAGGAGACGCACCATGAACCACCTTGATCACGAAGAGCAGGAAATCCTGGAAGCCTTCGAAGCGGGCACTCTCCGTTCGGTGGCTACTTCTGCAGAGCGCTCCCGCCTGGAAGCTTCCGCAAGGTCAACGGCCAACAAGGACCAGCGCATCAACATTCGCCTCACCAGTGAGGATCTAGGCGCCTTGCGTGCCCGTGCACTGCAGGAGGGCATTCCCTACCAGACCCTGATCAGCAGTGTCCTTCACAAGTACGTGTGCGGCAGGCTTCTCGATCGACCCTGAGCGTGTGGAGCTTCGTGGTTTTGGGCGGCCCGTCAGGCCATCGCCCCTGCTGGGATCGCTTCTGGCTGCGCCGCCCAAGTCACTTGAGGCGTCTATACTTTTGTTTATACGCCTGATGCCCATGGCTGCCACCCCTTCGCGCCAGGCCCTACGCCGCTGGGGCAACAGCCTCGGCATTCGCCTGCCCGCAGCCATCGCCCGGGAGGCTCAGCTGCAGGAAGATCAGTCCGTGGAACTCTCCGTCGTGGAAGGTGGGGTGCTGATCCGGCCGGTTCAGCCTCGCCTGTCTCTGGCCGAACGGCTGGCGGCCTACGAGCCCATGGCTGGCGAACCCACCGAAGCTCTGGCTTTCAGGCCGCTCGGAGCGGAGGTCATCGAGTGAGCCCCAGCCGAGGGGTCCAGGATTGGGTGCCCGATCGCGGTGACGTGATCTGGATCGACCACTACCCCCAAGCCGGCCGCGAGATGAAGGATCACCACCACTTTGCAGTCTTGTCCACAGCTTCCTTCCACCGCACCGTGGGCCTGGTGGTGGGCTGCGCCATGACTGCAGCGCCCTACAACCGTGGTTCCACCCTTGCTGTGGACCTTGGCACCATCCCCGATCGGCCGGATGCCCACAGCTATGTGCTCTGCCAGCAACTCAAATCCTTCGACTGGCGCGCCAGGGGCGCTCGCCCCCATCCGATCGGGCGATTGAACGACTCGCAACTGGAGGAGGTGATGGCGATTGTGGGGCAGATTCTGGGGTTGGTGGTCTGAGCCAGTTGCCTTCAGTTGAACCAGTGGGAGGGGCAAGACCGCGTGGCTTTGAAGGTTTTGAAAGGAGACGAAAAGGAACTGAATCAGCACCGTATGGAGTTCGCCTTCGATCTGGCCAGGAGAGCCTCCAACCTTGCTATGCACGGCATCGACTTCCTTGCTGCCCAGCAGCTCTGGAACGATTCGGAGCTCCTGGAGCTTCCGGCCCGCACCATCACCGCGACCAGAACATCCGATTGATTTCCGTTCGGCGGTCCAGACCAGAAGAGGAGGAGCTCTATGAACAGTTCTGATTTCGATCAACATTGACATCCCTGTGTGGCTGGCGCAAAGCGGTCGCGTTGCGCCAGCCGGTCATCACCTCGGGCCCTCGATCCGTATCAGTTGGCGAATGCCGGCAACCGTGCCCGCCAGCCGCGGCTCTATCGCTTTGGAGGCTGTTGTGGGAGTCATGGCGCCATGCAGAGGGCACTGGCTTCGCCCGTTAGCAGACGGGCTGGCCTCCCATCTGGAATCGTCCACGCCGATTGAGGTGACCCGCCAGGCCGCACCATTGGCCTCTACGTGCCCTTGCCCCAGCAAGCCAACCTGAGTGATCGGGACAAAGTGTTGGAGGCTGGCCGGCTGATGCAGGCTGAACTGGAGCGTCTCGGTTTGAGCGAAGACGAGCTCAGTGCCGACTTCAGGGCCTGGAGGAAAGGCCGCCATGAGCAGGCAACGGCCTGAGGGTGGAACGCAAGCGGCTGGTCCTGGACGCGAACATCCTCATTCGTTGAAGCCAATGTGGCCGAGGCTTTGCTCAGCCTGCTGTTGATGGTCCAGGTTGTGGAAAACAGCGTGCTGGGGTCGGCCAAGGAGGAGGCCTTGGCGAGGATCCGCGACAAGGATGACTGGCCAGCACTGGGTCGTGCCACCAGCTCGCCGGCGTGGTGTTCCCCTGGGATCTCACCCGCTCCTTTGAGCTGGCCCTGCTCAAGACCTTCTGCGGGCCCTCGATCTCCGCACTGCTGGATCGCACCGGTGAGTTCGCCCAGCGACCGCGCAAGCGCTTCCACGGCCACTACACCATCGGCAACGATGACTTCCGCTACGTGCTCTCCACCTTCGTGGCCGAGCCGATCCACTGGCTGAGTCGATACGGCTGGCGGGGCCCACCGACCTGGAGCAGGAGCACCTGTTCCGCTTCTGGCAGGCGGTGGGGCAGCGGATAGGGATCAGCGCCATCCCGGGCAGCCCAGTGGAGCTGATGGCGCTCAACGAGCAGGTGGAACGGCAGGTGCTCGCCCTGGCCCCCTGCAACCGCCGCGTCGCCGACGCCACGCTGGGGATGCTGCCCGCCGTCTGGGCTGGCCCGTGGCGCCGGGCTGGCTGCAGCAGCTGGTGCTCGTCGTCCTGCGCCTGCGCAGCCGCCTGAGACAATCCACAACCGCCCATACCCAGGGACATTCATGGCCGTTCTCGGCAGAAAGGCGATCCTGCAGGCGATCCAGGAGGGCTGGATCTCGATCACGCCCTTCGTTCCCGAACGGGTGGGCCCCGCCTCGCTAGACCTCACCCTCGCCCGCACCTTTCGCGTGTTCCGCAAGGTGCATCAGGTGATCGAGGTGCGCGAACATACCGACTACCGGCAGCTCACCGAGAAGATCGAGGTGCCCGACGGCGAACACATCCTGATCATGCCGGGGGAAACAGTGCTCGGCATCACCCGCGAGCGCCTGCGCCTCGGCCCCGGTCTGTGCGGCTGGCTGGAGGGCCGCAGTCGTTTCGCGCGCCTCGGCCTGATGGTTCATATCAGCGCCCCCTTCATGGGGCCAGGGATAGACAGCCAGCAGGTGCTGGAGATGAGCAACTTCGGCCCTGCTCCCCTGGCCGTATACCCCGGCACCGCGATCTGCCAGTTCGTGTTCCAGAAGCTGGAGGGCAGCGAGAGCTACGCCGGCAGCTTCGCCGGCCAGACGGAAGACTCCTTCTGACCAGCCCACGCCCAGCAGTGGCACCCGATCGATGCACGGCCTTGGCGCAGAGATCGCATCCTTATTAGCTGCTGCAGGTGCTGATCTGGTGATTAGCGGCCGCGATCCGATCGGCCTCGAAAACACTCGACAGGTGGTTGAACGGTTTGGACATCGTTGCCATCCAGTGCAGGCTGATCAGGCGCTGGAGCTATTCAGCACAATCGACGTACTTGTAAATAACGCCAGAATCGTTTTTGTGCAAGATCTGCTGAATACAACGCTTGAGCACTGGGAGGCGACTCAAGCCGTCAACTTGCTCACCCAGACGATGGCGGACTGACCGCAGTTTGATATGTAAACGGGCGAATAGACTCACTCATGCAATCAAGCAAGAAATCTGAATACTTCCATGGCCGGAAGGGGTCTGGATGGGAATCGCAGCATGATCTCCTGGCTTGGTGCCTGTCGGCAGGCACCAAGCCCAAAAGGGTGCGATTTTGGATCAACTCTGCCCCCACCCCATGACACTTGAGGCTTCCGAGGCCTGCTGTCACCGGCTGGCTGGTGTGCTTTTCCCCTGGGATATAACCCGGGCCCTGGAACTGGCACTGCTGAAAACCTTTTGCGTTCCCTCGATCTCGGCGCTGCTGGCGCACACCGGCGAGTTTGAACAGCGGCCGCGCAAGCGCTACGACGACACCGGCCTAATGGTGGCAGAGCTATTGCGTCACGGACTGGACAGCGCGCCAGGCGCGGCTGTGATCGCCCGCATGAACCGCATCCACGGCCACTACGCCATCACCAACGACGATTTCCTGTATGTGCTCTCCAGCTTCGTGGCCGAGCCGATCCGGTGGCTTGAGCGCTATGGCTGGCGTGGGCTCACGAACGAGGAGTGCGACCATCTGTTCCGCTTCTGGCAGGCGGCGGGGGAGCGGATGGGGATTACGGCGATCCCATCCAGCCTGGAAGCCCTGCTGGCGCTCAACGAGCGGGTGGAGCAGGAGACGTTCCGCTACGCCGCAAGCAACCAGAGAATTGCGGAGGCCACCCTGGGCATGTTGCTATCCGACTGGCCTGCACCGCTGCGACCGTTGCTGCGGCGTGTTCTCCAGAGCCTGTTGGCCAATGAAGTGGCCGGCAGCCTCGGCTGGCCCGCGGCGCCGGGCACACTCCAGCGCGGTGTGTTGCTGGCGCTGCGCAGCCGCAGCCGGATCGCCGGCGGCTGGCTGGCCCTGCGGCAACGCCTTGGCGGCGAACCCTCGCCGCGCTTCTACTCCATGCACCCCACACCCAGCTACGGCCACTGCTTTGCCCTCGAGCAACTGGGCCCGCCGCCGCTGTTACCACAGTTGGCTAGGGGGCCGACGGACGGCAAAGGCGGGCAGCAGCTGCCGCATCGCTAGCGGCTGCGTGAATTCGGCGGCGGTGTTGAAGGGCTGCATGACCCGCCCCAGCGCCTACTGCTCGAACCGAGCGCTGCGATAGCGGCCATTGGAGAGACATCCCCCAGCAACTGGCCGAAGCCGTAGGCGACTAACGCCAGAGCAATGGCCGCCAGCAGGAGCTGCTGGTCGCAGCGCACCAGCCAAACGATCAGGCGTGGAGCCAATCCGCCCACTGCCACGCCGGCCACCTGCCCGGCCAGCACATGCAGGGCCACCAAAAGATCCTCAAGGGCGCCGGCAGCCCTCCTGGCAGGGCAGGCGCCAGCAGCAACACGGCCGCCGCCCCGGCCAGGTGGGCGTGCGTATCGGGCGAGGTTGTGAGCAGCATCAGCACCTGCTTCAGAACTCAATCCCCCGTTGGGCCTTCACCCCTTGCTCGCGGAAGGGGTGGCGCACCAGCTTCATCTCGGTTACCAGGTCGGCCCGCTCCAGCAGGGCCGGCGGCGCGCCGCGGCCGGTGAGGGCCACATGGGTGAGCTCGGGCCGCAGTTCCAGCCCCTCGAGCACCTGTTCCACCGTCAGATAGCCCAGCTTGAGGGCCACGTTCACTTCATCGAGCACCACCAGCTTGCGGTGCCCGTCAGCCAGATAGCTGCAGGAGCGCTCCCAGGCCAGCTGTACTAGCTGACGATCGCGTTCGCGGTCCTGGGTTTCCCAGGTGAAGCCTTCGCCCAGGGCGTGCCAGGCCAGGGCGTCGCCAAACAACTCCAGGGCCTTGGCCTCGCCCGGCTGCCAGCCCCCTTTGATGAACTGCACCACCGCCACCGCGTCGCCGTGACCCAGGGTGCGCAGCGCCAGGCCAAGGGCCGCAGTGGTCTTGCCCTTGCCGTCGCCGGTGAATACCAGCACCAGCCCCTTCTCCAGGTTGCGCTCACCCACCCGCTGGCGCTGCACCTCCTGGCGGCGGGCCATGCGGCGTCGGTAGCCATCAGCGTCTGCTTCCGGTGCCAGATCACCGCCGGGGCCGAGCTCGGCAGCCACCGCATCGAGAGTCGACCCTGATACTGCGATGTCGGACTGGTTTGCGGCGCTATCGGGCTGGCTCACGGTGGGGCAATGGCACTGGCGGCACTCTGGCGCGCCAGGGCCGCATCCACCGCCTGCTGCTGGTCGCGTCGGGTGATCCAGTGGTGATAAGTGCGGGTATGAATAGCCACCGAGTGGCCCATCATCCGGGCCGCCACCGTGTCCGGCAGGCCGATGTGGATCGTGCGCACGGCCCAGGCGTGGCGGAGGTCATAGGGGGTGATCGGTAGCTCGTAGCGGCGGAACTGTTCCGCCACCCTCCTGCCCACCTGCTGCAGGGTGGTGTGGCGCAGGTCGGTCGCCACTGGTGGCAGGGGGGGCTGGAGCGAGCCCAGTTGCTCAAGGCCGAAGTGCTCCACCCACTCCGGCTGGAAGGGCCACACCTGGTGCTCCCCGGTTTTGCTGGTGGGCAGCACCCGGATCACCCGGTCACCGCCAGCGGCCAGGGCCGAGAGGTCGGAGAAGAAGATCTCGTGGTTGCGCAGGCCGTAGGTGGCCATCAGGCCGTAGGCCAGGCGCCAGCAGGGATTGGGGATCTGTTCGACCAGGGCCAGGATCTGCTGATCGCCAGGCAGCCGCCGGAACTGGGCTGCGTGCAGGCCATAACCCGCTGCCCTCTCGCTCCAGTTCTCGGGCAGGGGCAAGCCCAGGTGGCGGGCCAGGGCCGCCAGGGCGGTGCCGCACTGCTGGCGGCTGCGGCTGCTGGGGGCATAGCTCTCTAGCGCCATCTCGAGCAAGGGCAGTCCCAGGGGCAGGTCTCGCTCGGCCGCAATCGCAGCCAGGCGCCGCAGGTAGGGCAGGTAGGCGCTGGTCCAGGTGGTGCGACAACCGGCGGGGTTGCGGCGGCGGCGGGGATCGGCAAAAAATGCCGCTTCGAAAGCTGCCAATCCATGGGGATCGCCAGCGGCGGCCTGAACAAGTGAAAGTGGCGGTGACGGTGACGGCCCCTGAGCTGGTCGAGGCCCCCAGGCACTCCAATCGAAGCGCCCTTGCTGCAGTTGACGCAAAACCTCTTTAAGCCGCTCCCTGGCCAGCCCGAGACCAGCAAGATCAGCTGGTAGCCCGAGACTGATGCGCTGCACCGGGTGCCGCCCCGAGCCCCGGCGGCAGGGCAGTGGCCCGCGCAATCCCAACCGTTGGCCGCGCAGCTCTAACCGCAGGGAGACCCCGGCTTGGACCAAGGATTGATTTGCATGGGCGAGGCCGAGCTGCAGGTTGGCCTCGGCTGCAAGGGCAGCTGCATCTGCCAGATCCAGCTCCACCGCTGCTTTTGCCATGGGTCCAGCACAAATGCTGACGTTCCAGCAAAGAAACCGACGTTATCGATCTACCGCCTTGGCCGCTAGGGGAGTAGCTGCAGCGTTACGCTCTCAATCTCTAAACCGAGCGGAATGAGGGCATGGCCAAAGTTGGCGTGCTGCTGTTGAACCTCGGTGGGCCCGAGCGTATTCAGGACGTGGGGCCGTTTCTTTACAACCTGTTTTCTGATCCGGAAATCATTCGGCTGCCCAATCCAGCCCTTCAAAAACCGTTGGCCTGGTTGATCAGCAGCCTGCGGGCCGGCAAATCCCAGGAGGCCTACCGCTCCATCGGCGGGGGGTCACCGCTGCGGCGTATCACCGAGCAACAGGCCCGCGAATTGCAGAGCGAACTGCGCACTCGCGGCATTGAAGCCACCAGTTATGTGGCGATGCGCTATTGGCATCCATTCACTGAATCGGCAGTGGCTGACATCAAGGCCGATGGTGTGGAGGAGGTAGTAGTGCTGCCCCTCTACCCCCACTTCTCGATCAGCACCAGCGGCTCGAGCTTCCGCGAGCTGCAGCGGTTGCGCCAAGCCGACAGTGGCTTTTCACGGCTGCCGATCCGCTGCATTCGCAGCTACTACGACGATCCTGGCTACGTGGGTGCCATGGCTGGCCTGATTGCGCGCGAAATCCAGGCCTGCCCCGAGCCCTCAACGGCCCACGTGTTTTTCAGTGCCCACGGGGTGCCCAAGAGCTATGTGGAGGAGGCGGGCGATCCTTACCAAAAAGAGATCCAAGTCTGCGCCCAGCTGATCATGGAGCGCCTTGGTCATGATCTGGGCTTCACCAATCCCTCCACCTTGGCTTACCAAAGCCGGGTGGGTCCGGTTGAGTGGCTCAGGCCTTACACAGACGACGCCCTGCAGGATCTCGGCGCCGCCGGCGTGAAGGATCTAGTGGTGGTGCCGATCAGTTTCGTCAGCGAGCACATTGAAACCCTCGAGGAGATCGATATTGAGTATCGGGAGATAGCCACGGAGGCGGGGATCATCAACTTCAGGCGTGTGCCAGCCCTCGACACCACCCCGGCCTTCATCAATGGCTTGGCTGATCTGGTGCAGCAGGCCATGGCCGGGCCTGAGGTGAATCTCGACCAGGCCGCTGAATTGCCCAGCAAGGTGAAGCTCTATCCCCAAGACAAATGGGCCTGGGGCTGGAACAACAGCTCTGAAGTTTGGAATGGGCGTTTGGCGATGGTGGGATTTTCCGCTTTCTTGCTGGAGCTGCTCAGTGGCAAGGGACCCCTGCATGCGCTGGGCCTGCTCTGATCGCCGCTTAACGCAGGGCGGGCTGCTCGCGGCGGCAGTTGTTTTAAGCGGCACCGCCTGCTCGCTGCTGCCCAGCTCGGCTGCACTGGCCCAGAGTCGTTGGCAGATGGGGGTTTTTCCCGTCACCAGCTTCCTGGCCTACACCAGCCATTTCG
>ERZ887849.3504-NODE-3504-length-11751-cov-5.947247_pt1 | contig 11751 bp, 9 predicted proteins | sample MGYA00521267_ERZ887849 | MGnify/ENA primary metagenome ERZ887849 (study PRJEB32303, sample SAMEA104408601) | aquatic metagenome | biome: Brackish water; feature: Pelagic; material: water | place: Baltic Sea | collected 2014-06-06T16:11:00 | depth 2,863 m ... | reverse complement strand
CGCGACGGCACCCTCTTTGCGTGGATGATGGGCACCGGCGCCCCCGTGGAGCACGGCGTGCGGCTCATCGGCGCCCACACCGACAGCCCCAACCTGCGCCTGAAGCCCTCCGTGGACTACATCTCCGAGGGCTACCGCCAGTGGGGTGTCGAGGTCTACGGCGGCGTGCTGCTCCACACTTGGCTGGACCGCGACCTGGGCCTCTCGGGTCGGGTCGCCGTCCGCACCGCCAGCGGCGTGGCCCTGCGCACCCTGCGCATCGACGCCCCCATCGCGCGGATTCCGAACCTCGCCATCCACTTGAACCGAGACATCCGCACCGAAGGCCTCAAGCTCAACAAGCAGCGCCACATGCCCCCGGTGTTGGGCCTCATCGGCGACGGCGACCCCGAGCTGCTGTCCGTGCTGTTGTCCGGCACCCTCGATGTGGACCCAACCGATGTGCTCGGCTGGGACCTGATGCTGCACGACGTCCAGCGCCCGGTGCTGGGAGGGGTGGACCAGGAGTTTGTCTTTGCCCCCCGCATGGACAACCTCGCGAGCTGCCACGGTGCGCTCCAGGCGCTGTTGTCGCTCCAGGCCACCCCGCTGGCCACGGTCGGCGTGGTGCTGTTCGACCACGAAGAGGTGGGCAGCACGTCGGCCCACGGCGCCCGGGGACGGTGGCTGAAGGGCCAACTGGACAGGATTGTGGCACGGGCCGAGGCCCAGGCCCCCGGTGGGTACGAGCGGCTGGCCGCCAACAGCTTCACCGTCTCGGCGGACATGGCCCACGGCGTGCACCCCAACTACGCCGACCGCCACGAAGCCCGCCACAAGCCATTTCTCAACGCCGGGCCGGTCATCAAGCTCAACACAAACCAGCGCTACAGCACCAACGCTGAGACGGCAGCTCAATTCAAGCTGGCGTGCGAGCGCGCTGATGTCCCCTTCCAGGAGTTTGTGAACCGCACCGATCTGGCCTGCGGCAGCACCATCGGTCCGCTGAGTGCCGCTGAGCTGGGCATTCGCAGCGTCGATGTGGGCAACGCCATGCTGAGCATGCACTCGATCCGCGAGCACGCAGGCGCCGCCGATGTGGCGATGATGACCCGGGCCATGGCCGAGGTCCTGCGCGGCACGATGTAGGGGGTGGGGACGCCGAGCGGTCCACTCCGGCACGGCGTCCTACACGGGTGGCACAAAGTCCGCGTCAAAGCGCCAGAGGCCTGGCCCCGGCCCATCCGGGACCAGCCGCCGCAGGTGCTCCAGGTACTCTTCTCGGGAGACATGGCGCGCCCCGAAGCTGGCCAGATGCTCGGTCTCGACCTGACAGTCGACGATGCCATAGCCCCAGACCCGCAGCTGGTGGACCAGCCACACAAAGGCCACCTTCGACGCGTCCGAGGCCTTGGCGAACATGCTCTCGCCGCTGAACATGTGGCCGAGCGACACCCCGTAGAGCCCGCCGACCAGCTCACCGTCCTGCCATGCCTCCACCGAGTGGGCAAAGCCCAGCCGATGCAACTTAAGGTAGGCCGCTTCCATGTCGCTCGTGATCCAGGTGCCGTTCTGGCCCGGCCGGGGGGTGTTCCGGCAGCCCCGCAACACCGCCCCGAAGGCCGTGTCCATGCGGATTGTGTAGTCGCCGCGGCGCACCCGCTTCTTCAAGCTGCGCCGCACCTTGAGCTCATCGGGAAACAACACATAGCGAGGATCAGGCGAAAACCATAGTATTGGTTGACCTTCACCGTACCACGGAAAGATGCTGTTGGCATAGCCCAGCAGAAGGCGCTCGGGATGCAGATCACCGCCCACACCCAGCAGCCCGTCGGGCTCGGCAAGGTGCGGACTGGGAAAGGCATGCTCCTCAGGGAGACGGTACACAGGCACGAGGAAGGTCCTTGCCAGCTTGCCCGGGGAAAGGCGTGAAGTTCAGCTACACGCGTCGCACTGTCCCGAGAGACGAACGCTCACAGCAGCACGGGCGAGGGAGGCGTCGAGCGCTGTGCCAGACAGGGTCACCTTCAGATCGTCCAAGCAGCGCACATTCCCGCAGTCCACACACACGAAGTGCGGATGGGGCAGGCCAGCGTGGTCGGACGACGGACCGCCCTTCCAGACCGCCTCGTAGTGTTGCACGGTGCCGCCGAGATCCACCCGCCGAAGCAGCCCCGCTTCAGAGAGGTCGGCGAGGTTGCGGTAGACCGTGGCGCGGTCCAGCCCCTCGGCCAGGACGCCCAGCGCAGCGGCGTGGGTGAGGGGGCCCGACGCCGCATCAAAGACCGCCAGCACCGAGACCCGAGCTTCGGTGGCGCGAAGGCCCGCATCCCGAATCCGGGATGCCAGGGACGCTGGGGATTGCTGGGTGGAGTCCATCGAGCCTCGCCCAAAATATGCGCCGTGGAGCCTGACACCGCAAGCCCACGGACATGGCCGCGCCGGTCAGTCCAGCAGCGCGAGCAGCTCTTCGCGGGTGATCCGTCCGGCCCGATCCGCTTCGCCCAGGGCAGCATCCGCGAGCGCTCGCTTGCGGTCCTGCAGCGCGAGAATGCGCTCCTCGACGGTGTCCTCGGTGACAATGCGGTAGACCATGACAGGCTTGTCCTGGCCGATCCGGTGGGCGCGGTCGGCCGCCTGTTCTTCGACGGCGGGGTTCCACCAGGGGTCGAGCAGAAAGACATGGTCGGCGGCGGTCAGGTTCAGACCGGTGCCACCCGCCCGGAGGCTGATGAGGAAGACCGGTGGACCATCGTCGTCCTGGAACAGGTCGACCACTTCCTTGCGGTTTCGGGTCGTCCCGTCGAGGCGCGTGAACTCGATGCCCGTCTCGCGGAGCACCGGCTCGACCCGGTCCAGCAAGCTGGTCCACTGGCTGAACACCAGCGCCTTGTGGCCTTCGGAGACCACTTCATCGAGGGTCTCGGCCAACAGCCGCACCTTCGAGGAGCTCTCGGCTTCATGGCCCGGGACCAGCCCGGTGTGGCACGCCGCCTGGCGCAGCCGCAGCAGCGCTTCGAGGGCGGCCAACACACTGTTGCCCTTGCCAAGCTGAGCCGCGATCTGTTCGCGAGTGGCCGCACGCACGGCATCGTAGACGAGACGTTCGTCCCGGCTGAGGGTGCAGTGCAGCACCATGTCCGTGCGCGGCGGCAGCTCCGGCGCCACCTCTTCCTTCATGCGGCGAAGCACGAAGGGCGCGATGCGCTCCCGCAAGCGGGCGGCCACGCCGGGCTCACCCAGGGAGATGGGCTTCTCGTAGCGCTCGCGGAAGTCCCGTCGGCCACCCAGCAGTCCCCGGTTGGCGAAGTGCAGCTGGCTCCAGAGCTCTTCGAGCCGGTTCTCCACCGGGGTGCCCGTCAGCGTCAACCGGAAGTCGGCGTTGAGCTTGTAGGCCGAGCGCGCGACCTGGCTGTCCGGGTTCTTGATCGCCTGGGCTTCATCGAGCACCGCCACCTTCCACTGCACCTTGCTGAGCAGCTCGATGTCGCCCCTCAAGATGCCGTAAGTGGTGATGACCACGGAGTTCTCGGTGTCGAGCTGACGCTGGGGGCCGTGGTAGACCGAGATCTTCAGCTCGGGCCGGAACTTCGCCGCTTCAGATGCCCAGTTGTGGAGCACACTCGTGGGACAGATGACCAAGGCCGGGGCCTCGATGACACACAGCGCCTGGAGGGTCTTTCCGAGGCCCATGTCGTCGGCGAGGATGCCGCCCATGCCCGTCTCGCGCAGGAAGCTGGCCCAGTCCACGCCGATCTGCTGGTAGTGCCGCAGCTCGGCGGTGAGGTCGGCCGGCAGCTTCGCGGTGGGAATCCCGTCGAAGTCGTCGATGAGGGCCCGCAGCCCACTGAGCTGGGGCGGCGGCGGCTGGTCCAGGTCTTTGGCGAGCCGCGCGAGGTCGAACAGCGCGTGTCGGGGGACCCGGCCGCTCTCGTCCCGGGAGGCGAGCAGGTCGGCCACCAGGTGCCCGTGCAGCTCCAGCCAGCCCTCGGGCAGGGGTGCCCAGCCTTCGGCCACTCGGACCATGCGCTCACCGGCCAGCCACGCTTCGACCATGCGCTCGGGATCGGCGCCGCCAAAGTCGAGATCGAGCCGGTCGCCGTCGATGCGAACTTGGGGGGTGACCGGTGCCGCCCGGCGGAAGCCACCCAAGCCGTCGCCGGAGATGTCGCCCGTGAACCGGTCCAGCCCGTCCACAAACCGCACCGCGGCTTCGCCGGAGTAGCTGCGCTCGAGCCCGACGGGCAGCCCGAGGGTCTCGCTCGATTGCTGGCGGAGGCGGCGCTCGGACGGGATGTTGCGGATCGGCACCACGTCGCCAAAGATCTCGAGGTCTTCGCGCTCCACCCGGGCCGTCGGCGGGTCGCCATAGACGATGACGGGCTTGACCACGAGGCTGTCGCCCTTGGCCTTGGTCTCGAGCACCAACCGGGGACGGCTCTCGAGGGAGTCGGGCAGCCGCGACGTGCGCACAAGCACCGGGATCCGCCCACGAAGGGCGGGAATGGCCTCAGCCACGAGCTTGTGGACGTCGTCCACCCCGTACTGGATGCCCCGGGTGAGCGCCTGACGCTGCTCGACGCTCAGGTCACCCCGTCCGATGGGGCGCAGCTGGTTGGCGCAGATGACCGCGCTGTTGCGGAAGACCTCTTCGATGCCGGGGTCGCGCACCACCCGCACCCGGAAGCCCTGCGCATTGCGGGGGTCTGGGTCGTCATCGACGAGGCCATGGGGCACCACCGGCTCACCGCTGACGTCCACGGGGGTGCCGTCGAGGGTGACGTCTTTGGTGAGCTGCACCGCGAACAGCAACCGGGACATCACCTCGCGCGGGATGACCCCACCCCAGCGGTTCCGGTAGATGTCTTCGAGCATGAGGTCCACGTCGGTGGACAGCACGAGGGGACCGTCGGCCCGTCCCGCGAGGTTGCCCACGAGTGGATGGTCCTCGCCCACACGAACGAGAACCCGGTCCAGGCGCAGCCCCTTGGGGTCCCGCGAGAAGCGGTAGCCCACGGTGGACGCAGCATGACTCGGACCGAGCCCCACCTTTTCCCCGTCAGGACGCTCACCCGCCCGCGGGAGTGCACGTGGCCCCCTCCGCTTGCGGACCTGCTCAATCGAGATGGCTGCCGCAACCACATGCGGACAAGCATCGTTTTCAATTGCGCAGTCACACGACCAGTCCTCATCACCCGTCCATATGTAGACAGTGAAAGGCACCGGCGTGTTCGGCTCGGCGACGCGCAGCAAAATCTCTTCGCCGTCGTCCTCCATGGTGGTGGAAACGCCCACCACCACGCCCTTTCGTGCGAGTTTGACCCCACGAGCCCAAAAGGCCTCGGGTGCCTGCGATCGGAGTTGTTCAAGCCATGCCATGACCCGCGGCACTAACGAAGTCCGACGCCCCTGACCACGGAACAGGGGTCCCGCGGCCGGCGAGCACGGCTGTCCAGCGGCGGGCCAAGTCCCCCTGAAGACCCACCGCGGGTGCCCCAACCGACCCCTCCCAAAAAACTTGTGGGAGATGGCCAGATGGCCGCTACTCCTCGCCCGGCGCTGGGCGGGACAGCCGGGACGCCAGCGCCAGAACCTGGTCCCGCAGCGGTCCCTTCGGCGGGGCGAAGCCCATCAGCTCGGACAACCAGAGCCCGTCCGCGACGAGGCGCAGCAGCGTGGCGGCCTCCAGGGACAGTCCGCCGTCGTCCTCAAGATCCGCCTGCCAGTGGGCGTATCGATCTTGCAGCGGCCGCAGCAACGACCGATTGCTGGCCACCGCTGCGAGCAAGCCCGCCGCCGCCTCCGGACGGGCTTCCTGGGCTGTGGCATGCAGATAGGCGCGGGTCTTCCGGCCCCGGACGCCCGGGTCCGCCGCGAGGTGGGCGTGCCGTGCTTCGTCAAAGCGGGCGAAGCGCCGGTCCAACATCGCGGCAATCAACGCATCCTTCGACGCATAGTGGTAAAGCAGGCCGCCCTTGGACACACCAGCTTCCTCGGCGATCGCCTCCAGCGTCAGCCGGGCAGCACCGACCCGGTCCACCACCAGCTCGGCACTGTCGAGAAGGCGCGCTCGCGTGTCGGCTCCGCGTGTGGCCATGGCCTGTCCTCCGGCTCGGGCCCGGCCGCGATAACGTCTCCCCGCACCGACCGATGCGGAATGGGTGCACAACCACCGCGGGTCGAGTAGCCCCAGGCACCCCGGCGGACCTCAGTCCGGAGGCCGAGTGTGAATCCCCAGCCGCCGCACACCTTCATCATCAGCGATGTGCACATCGCGGACGGTGAGCCGCTCGATCCCAAGCGCCCGCTGTGGCGCCGCTACAAGGATCCGGCCCACTTCGTCGACGAGGCCATCCGCCAGTTCTTGCACCACGCCCGCGTGCTGTCAGACGGGGCGCGGGCCGAGCTGATCTTGAACGGTGACATCTTCGACTTTGACTGTGTGGTCGCCATTCCCGACGCGCCCGAGTTCCCCGTGGGCTGGCTAGAGCGGCGCCGGGGACTGGCACCGGAGTGCGAAAAAGCGGTGTGGAAGCTGGGCCGCATCCTCGATGACCACCCCGCCTTCCTGGACCACCTGCGGACCTGGCTGATGGATGGCCACGACCTGGCCTACATCATCGGCAACCATGATCTGGAGATGCACTGGGCCGAAGCCCAGGACCTGTTCCGGGATCGCTTGAGCCTGCCGGAGGACTGCCCGGGCAAGCTGCGCTTCTGTCCCTGGTTCACCATCTCGGGCGACACGCTGGTCACCCACGGCAACCAGCTCGACCCCTACTGCCTGTGCGACGACCCCCTGCACCCCTTCATCGAAGTGAACCGCACCGCACAAGTGCGCTTGCCCTTCGGTGACCTCGCCGGAAAGTTCCTCTCCAATGGCATCGGGTGGTTCAACCCCCACGTCGAGAGCACCTACGTCAAGCCACTTCACGAGTGGGTCTTGTTCTTCTACCGCCATGTGCTCCGCCAACAACCGCTCATCTTGTGGACTTGGCTGTGGTCGTCGGTGGCCGCATTGATCGCGTCCCTGAGCGCTGGCTTCCGCCCGGCGCTGCGCGACCCCCTCACCCTCGAAGAGCGCGTCAATGGCGTCGCTTTGGTCTCCCGCACCAGCCCTGCTGTGGTGCGCGCCATGCATGAGGTGCGGGTGCATCCGGCCATCTTCCGGCCGCTCAAGGTGCTGCGAGAGCTGTGGCTGGACCGGGCCTTCCTGTTGCTCGCCATCGCATTTGGCAGCTTCCAAGTCATCTCGACCCTCCACATGTTCGCGGACGTGTCGGGATGGTGGATGGTGGCGCTGTTCGCGGTGCTGCTGCCCCCGTTCTTCTTCTACGCGGCCCGGGTGGACTCCGACGTGCAAGAGGTGGAGCGGAACATCCACAAGCGGCTGGGGCTGCTCGCGCACATCACGAACACGCACAAGGTCGTGATGGGCCACACCCACAAAGCGCTGCACCAGCAGGTCGGCGAGATCCAGTACGCCAACACCGGCCACTGGGCGCCGGGCTTCTCCGACATGGCGTGCACCGAGCCCCACGGCGTGCGCGGCTTTGCGTGGCTGCACCCCGACGGTTCAGGCGGGCGCACCCTGGAGCTTCGACAGTGGCAAGACACCGACTCCACGCCCATTCCCACCACGGCCGTGCCCGTGAAGAAGAGCGCGCTGGACCGGTTCCTGCCGCGGTTGCCCGGTCGACGGCGACGCCTCCCGACCCGACCCGAGCTGCCCCTCATCCAGCGCTGAGCAGCAGCAACCTGCGCGGCATCAGGCCAGGGTGCTGAACACGTGCTGGACGTCGTCGTCCTGCTCCAAGCGATCGATCAGCTTGAGCACCTCGTCGAGCTGCTCTTCGGGCAGCTCCATCGTGGTCAGCGGCACAAACTCCGAGCCAGTGCTCGCGGGCTCGATGCTCATCTCTTCCAAGCCCGACTGAAGCGTGCCGAAGTCGTTCCAGTCGCACCGGCAGATGAGCAGGTCTTCGTCGTTTTCGCCCTTGCCGAGCTCCATCTCTTGCAAGCCGTGGTCGATCAGCTCCAGCTCGAGATCTTCAGCGTCCACACCCTCCGGGCTCAACCGAAACACACCCATGCGGTTGAAGAGAAAGCCCACCGAGCCGGTGTTGCCGAGGTTGCCATTGCACTTCTTGAAGTGCAGCCGCAAGTTGGCGACCGTGCGGGTCGGGTTGTTCGTCGCAGTGACCACCATCAGGGCGATGCCATTGGGCGCGTAGCCCTCATACAGGGCCTCTTCCCACAGCTCTTCACCCGCCCCCATGGCCCGCGCGATGGCGGACTCGATCTTGTCCTTGGGCATGTTGACGGAGCGCGCGTTCTGGATCGCACGCTTCAGCGAAGGGTTGCTGTCGGGGCTGTCGCCGCCCGCTCGGACCGCCACCGCGATCTCGCGCCCCGCCCGGGTGAATGCCTTTGCCATGCGGTCCCAGCGGGCAAACATCGTGTGCTTGCGGGCCTCAAACATGCGTCCCATGACGGTCCTCGCGACGGAGATTGGCGAGGCCCCTATGGCGGCGGTCGGCCAGTCTGCAAGAAAGCAGAAGGCCCCCCGGAGGTCGGGAGGCCAGCGAAGGCGGCAGGGAGCAGCGGCGCGTGGGCTACAGCGCGCCGGCCGCAATGAGGGCCGCAACCCCACCGACCCCGAGGGCCGCAACATCTTCGACGACGCTGAGGACCGGGTTGGCGGTCCCACCCGTGGTGACCGTCGAGCCAGCGCGCACACCGGCCTTGCCCATGTGGGTCAGCCCGGCCAATGCACCACCGGCGCCGAGGCCGAAGACCATGGCGACCAGGGGGCTGGAGCCAGCGAGCAGCGACGTGCCCACGAGCGCACCGGCAGCCGGGCGGACGAGGGTGCCCGCCGTGTCGACGAAGTGGTCCACGAAGGGAACCTTGTCAGCGGCCACTTCCAGAAACACTGCGCTCGCGAAGCACAAGGTGGCCGCCGGCGAGGCCAGCCAGGACAGGCTGTCGCTCAGCTCGACGGCGCCGGTCCAGCCGAGGACCGAGACAAGGAACAACGGGAAGAAGGCCCGCAGACCCGCCGTGGCGGCCAGCATGAGGCCAAGTCCGAGGGGCAGGGCGAGGGTGGCGATGTCCATGGAGTCCTCCGGGGGCCGCGCAATGCAGCCAATCTAGGAAGAACACTACGGCCCAACCCAGGACATCATTCAATTCCACCCTTGCAGACCCATTTCATGTGTCTACCGCAGTGGCTTCCCCCCATCCGGAACGCCTGTGCCCCGAGTCCCCATCCCTTCGCTTCCGGCGGTGCACCTGCCCTTCCTGATGAACCCCGACACGGGGGGAGGGCGCTTCGTCAATCCCTGGGGTGTGGGCGTGAACCGGGGTCCCCTCGATGTGCTGCGCTGGAAGCTCGCTGGGCGTGGCCCCTTCGCGGCCTTGCGGAAGACTCCCCCACGACTGCCCGAGGTCAAGGACGCCGTCGGCGCGTGGAACACCGTCGACCCGGGCGCGAGAGTGCAGTGGCTCGGCCATGCCAGCGTGCTGATCGAGCTGGAAGGCCTGCACATCTTGATCGATCCCGTGTTCGGCGGCGCTGGCCCCGTCGTGCCCCGCAAGGTCGCCGCCCCCCGGCTGCCCGATCACCTGCCGCCCATCGACGTCATCCTGCTCACCCACGGCCACTACGACCACCTCGACGCCAAGAGTGTCGCGGCGGTGCTGAGCGCCAACCCGACGTGCCGGGTCGTGGTCCCGCGGGGGCTCGGGCGTGCCTTGCCCCGGGGCTGCGCCCAAGTGACTGAAGCGAGCTGGTGGGACCGGGTCACTCTCGACGAAGACCGCGGCGTGGACGCTGTTCTTGTGCCCGCCCAGCACTGGCACTTGCGCAGTGGCTTCGACCGCAACCGGTCACTGTGGGGCGGCTGGTTCGTGCGCAGCCCCCGCCGCAGCATCTACCACTCCGGCGACACGGGCCACTTCGGCGGCTTCGCGACCATCGCGGCCGTGCTCGGCAAGCCCGATGTCGCGGTGCTGCCCTTGGGCGCCTACGAGCCCCGGTGGTTCATGGCCGACCAACACATGAGCCCCGAGCACTCCGTCGCGGCCTTCGAAGCCCTCGGCGCCACCCACATGATGGGCATGCACTGGGGCACCTTCGACCTCACCGACGAGCCGTTGGACCACGGCGCCTTCACGCTGCTGCCCGAGATTGCCGATGAGCGGGGCATCTCCAGGGACCGCTTGCACGTCATGGCCCACGGCGGTGTGCTCGGCTTTGGCGACACCTTCGCGGCGGAAGGCCGGCAACCCTGAAGCCCCGACCTGGGCTTCGAGTGTGCTCAGTCTGCGGCTTGGGGCACGCGGGGCGCCCAGCCTTCGGACAGGTGGGCACGGGCTTCTTCAGCGTCCGCAAAGCGCGGCTGGAGCTGGTGGTCCAGGGCTTGGCGCTGGTCAAAGATGAAGCAGTCCCCTTGCCACTGGGAGTCGGACTCGGGCACCCGCGCCAGGTAGCTCAGGATGCCGCCCTTGAGGTGGTACACCCGGGAGAAGCCCTTGGCCCGCAGGTAGCTGGTGGCCTTCTCGCAGCGAATCCCGCCGGTGCAGAACATCGCGATGGGCTGGTCGGGATCAAGCTGCTGGTCCACAAACTCGGGGAACTCCCCAAACGTGGCGGTCTTCGGGTCCACCGCGCCCACAAACGTGCCCATCGCAACCTCGTGGGTGTTGCGCGTGTCGACCACCACCACGTCCGGCCTCGTGATCAGTGCGTTCCAGTCCTCAGGCTCGACGTACTCCCCCACCACCGCCAAGGGGTCCGCGTCGGTCTTGAGCGCCACGATCTCCGCTTTGAGGCGCACCTTCATCCGGTCAAAGGGGCGGAACTGGGCGAAGGACGGCTGGTATTGAAGATTCTCGAGCCCTGGAGTGGCCCGCAACCACCCAAAGACCGCTTCGATGTCTTCGGGACGGCCCGCGATGGTGCCATTGATGCCCTCGGTGGCCAAGAGCACCGTGCCCAGGACATCGTTGGCCTCGCAGAGGTCCCGCAAGGGCACCTGAAGCGCAGCGGGATCCGACAGCGGGACAAAGCGGTAAAAGGCAGCGACGAGGATCGACATGGCGGCGGCCTAACCGGGTCCAGCACCACCGACCGCGCCTGAAGCAGGGACCTGAGCGGGGTCAGCTGTCTCCACGAGAGTCGTCACCACTTGCCGCATCTCGGCGGAGATGGTGTGCCCAACGCCCGCCCAGGTCCGCAGTGTGGCCTGCCCGCCCTGGGCGTCCAACCAAGCGACAGAGTCTTGGGCTCCCCCGACGGCGATGCGCTCGTCCGCGGCCCCATGCAGCGCGAACACTGGGCTGGGCGTGGACGAGCCTGCCACCCGCAGCCCCACCGGCAAGAAGCCCCCGATGGGGACCGACAGATCCACCACTTCAGGGTGGTGGGCCGCGAGCGCAAAGCTGAGCATGCCCCCCTGGGAAAAGCCCGTCACCACGACCTTCTGGCTGGGCTTGCGCACCGCTCCGATGTATCGGGCGACCTGGTCGGCGGCCGCCTTCACCGCCACCGCCAAGACGGCATCATCCGGAGACGCCCGGACAGGGAACCAAGAGAACCCCCGCCCATGGGCCTGCGGCGCGGCCGGCACATGCAGGTTGACGACCGCAGCGGAGCTGTCCAACAACCGGTGAAAGGCCTCCGGCCGGTCGCCCAAGCCGTGAAGGGCGATGACCAGCGGGGCCGGCGGGGCCACAGGCGGGAAGACCAGCGCCCGCAGTCCACTGGAG
>ERZ887849.3503-NODE-3503-length-11753-cov-9.129851_pt1 | contig 11753 bp, 10 predicted proteins | sample MGYA00521267_ERZ887849 | MGnify/ENA primary metagenome ERZ887849 (study PRJEB32303, sample SAMEA104408601) | aquatic metagenome | biome: Brackish water; feature: Pelagic; material: water | place: Baltic Sea | collected 2014-06-06T16:11:00 | depth 2,863 m ... | reverse complement strand
GTCATAAAAACGCGCTGATCCTGCCATGTGACGTTGCCGACCCTGCCGCGGTGGATAGCGCCTTTGCCACCGCGATGACGGCATGGGGACGGCTTGACACGCTGTTCAACAATGCTGGCATTGGCAGCTTTTCAACAACCATTGATGAAATTCCGGTGCAAACATGGCTGGATGTTGTCTCGATCAACCTGACCGGATCATTTTTGTGCGCCCGCGCCGCCTTTAAAATCATGCGTGAACAATCACCCCAAGGCGGGCGGATCATCAATAATGGATCAATTTCGGCGCATGCACCGCGTCCGGGATCAATTCCCTATACAAGCACCAAACACGCGATCACCGGCCTGACCAAAAGCCTGTCGCTTGATGGGCGGCCTTTTGATATCTGCGCGTCACAAATTGATATTGGCAATGCGCTAACCGATATGGCGCAAGCGATGACCACCGGCATGCCGCAACCTGATGGCAGCGTTCGCCCCGAAGCCACAATGGACGTGACGCATGTGGCATCTTCGGTTTTACATATGGCGAATTTGCCGCTTGATGCCAATGTTCAATTCATGACCGTCATGGCACCGAAAATGCCCTTTATCGGGCGGGGGTAGCGGGCGGAAAATTATTGACGCCGATACGCATCCTCATATCGGATTATATCATCCTCACCCAGATAATTGCCTGTTTGAACCTCGATAAGCACCATAGGAACAGTCCCCGGATTTTCGAGGCGATGAATGGCACCTAATGGAATGTAAACAGACTGTCCTTCTTCCAACAGCTTGACATCATCATCTATTGTTATTTTGGCAGTACCCTCGACAACGACCCAATGTTCAGACCGGTGATTATGGCTTTGCAGGCTTAAGGCAGCCGCCGGATTAACAACTATACGTTTGACCTGAAACCGCTGTCCCAAGGCAATGGTTTCAAACCACCCCCATGGGCGATGATCAATTGGAAAGATTTCGGCCTGATGGATCTCTTTCTCCTTCAAATTTTTCACAACCGTTTTGACGTTTTGCGCCTGATCTTTATGCGCAATCAACACAGCATCGGGCATGGCAATAGCGATGATATCGTCTAGTCCGAGCCCAACAATTTCTTGGCTTCCACTTTCTGATCGAAGAAGGCTGTTCCTACAATCAATAGCATGTGCATTTTTAGAAACAGCAACACCGTTGTCATCAACCTCCATAGCTTGCCAAACTGAATCCCAACAGCCAAAATCAGACCAACCTGCGGCGAAGGGTACGGCAACAAGATTGTCGGCATGCTCCATGATCGCATAATCAATTGAGATTGCCTCACAGATGGACCATGCTTCTGGCGCCAATCGGAAGAAACTCAGGTCTGGTTTGCCCTTTTCCAGAGCCTCCATGACAATCTCTAGATGCTTTGTCGAATATTGGGCAAAGGCTGCAACAATATCTTTGGCACGAAACATAAAGATACCGGCATTCCATAGATAATTTCCGGCTTCGAGCATTTTCTGTGCCGCGGCCACACTCGGCTTTTCAACAAATTTTTCGATCTTTACCGGCACATCGCCAGCTGCCTCGCTGATCTCCAAATAGCCAAAACCGCTATCTGGTCGCGTTGGTGTTATGCCGAAGGTTACAATATTGCCTTTTGAAACTTCGGGTAGACCGCTAACCACCGCCGAATGAAAGGATTTAATATCCGGCATAAAATGGTCTGAAGGCGCAACCAGAACAATCCCCTCCGGATCAGCTTTCATGGCGAGAAGGCTAGCTGCCAGAATCGCCGGGGCGGTGTTTTTTCCCTCGGGTTCAATCAGGATTGAGCCGGGATTTACCCCGACCGCTTTTAACTGGTCTTCGACAATAAATCGAAAATCATCATTCGTAACTGTTATGTGATCCGTGAAATGCACCTTATCCGACGAGGAAAGTCGACGGGCCGTCTGCTGAAATAGCGTAAATTCGCCAAGTAAATCAGCAAATTGTTTTGGGTAAGATTTACGGGATAATGGCCAAAGCCGCGTCCCAGACCCTCCCGCCAAAATAACTGGTGTAATTTTTGTTAAGTCAATCAACTTTCAAAATCCAATTTAATCTAAGGACATTAAATTTTTCGGCACAGCTCCCAGCATTACAAAAACCGCACATCACTTGTCAGATGCTGGCTGAAAGCCTGTCACAAGTTCGCACAGCTTTTTGATAATTGCAGACTCATCTGCTTTTCGCACAGCATTGTGAAGACCTTGCAATTCCTCCTGCATTTGAGGCCAAGGCAAAAACGCTTCATCGGCAAATTTTATTTTCGCATGATCACTGTGACTGACAGCATCGCCAATAAGTAATTCCTCATAGAGCTTTTCACCAGAGCGCAGACCGGTGATCTTAATCTCTAAATCGCCATCGCCTGAAACCGGATCGTACACCGTCAAACCAGACAATTCAATCATCCGGCGCGCGAGGTCAAAGATTTTTACAGGCTCCCCCATATCCAACAGATAAACCGGCGCAGCATGGCTCGCTATGGGCGGCACCTTAGTCATGGCGCCAGCTTGGATTACCAATTGGGCCGCCTCGGAAATGGTCATGAAATAGCGCGTTACATCAGGATGTGTAACCGTCACTGGCCCACCAGATTTTATTTGCTGGCGGAACAAGGGAACCACCGAGCCCGATGAGTCCAGAACATTGCCAAACCGCACCATAGCAAAGATTGTTTGGCTTTGCGTCGTGGACAGGGCTTGCAAAGTCATCTCTGCCAGCCGCTTACTTGCCCCCATAATATTGGTTGGCCGTACGGCCTTATCCGTGCTGATTAAAACAAATTTTCCAGCACCCGCATCAATCGCCGCCATAGCAACATTGAGGGTGCCAAAAACATTGTTCCGGATGCCTTCGAACTTGTTTTCTTCAACCAGATGGACGTGTTTATAGGCGGCGGCATGAAACACGGTATCAGGTTTTAAGTCTGTAAAAACCTGCGCTAATCGTCCGCTGTCATTCACCGAACCAAGAATTGCGGTTATTTCAACTGGGCTAGCATCTCTGTCCACCTTGCCGCGCAAAGCCTCATGAATAGAATAAAGCGCGAACTCACTATGATCGAGCAAAACCAGCCGCTTCGGGGCATTTGCATAGATATGATGACATAACGCGCTGCCAATTGACCCCCCCGCACCGGTGACCAGAACAGTCTTGCCCCGAATATCACGCGCCATCAAGTCTTCGTCAGGGGGTACCGTATCACGGCCAAGAACATCATCAACAGACAGATCAAGAACATCACTTATCGTAACCCGCCCTTTGGCTAGATCAGAATAGCTGGGCACAGTACGAACCGTAAAATTATGACCGCTCAATGCGCGCAAAATCTCGTTCCGGCGGCGACGCCCAATTTTTGGCAAAGCCAACATTACCTCGGCAATGTTGTTTTCCTTTGCCACCGCGATGATTTTCGCCGGGTTGTAAACAGGCAAGCCACTAATCTGCGTGCCATGAAGCAAAGCATCATCATCTAAAAAACCAGCAATCTTTGCATCAGCACTATTGGTCAAAGCCGCCGCAAGCTCGCGCCCCGCAGTGCCAGCCCCGTAAATCAGCGCCTTTGGCCGGCGCTCTTGGCGAAGACGTTCACGGTACAAGCCACCAAGCCAGAAACTGGCTATAAACCGCGACATCATGACCAAAATAAATAGTAAAATCGGCTGAATAATACCGATCGTTCGAGGGACTCCGTCAAGGCCGTAGAAGATTAATATAGTTGCATAAATGACTCCATAGACCGCCACCGCCTTGCCAACAGCCAATATGGCGGGGCCGCCCGAATATCGAAAAACATTCAGATAGAGTCCAAAAATTCGAAAAACCGTAACACCTACGACAATTGAAACGCCCCAGGCCATAAGAAACGAAAATTCAGCGTCCAACGCCCAAAACGAAACAAACACACCAATGCGCAAGTAAAAGGCCAGCCACACGGCCACGGCCATCAGCACCACATCCACAAGAACGACAATGCTGCGCTTCACGGGGCGGGGCAGGCCTAAGACAAGGGCGCGGATATTTGTCATCATATGTCAAACACTCCCCATTCATAGCAGGCTTTATGCAAGCAAAAAAGGCATTGAAATTTCAATGTTTTACACCTTTAGACTTTAGCACAGCCGTCACTGTCAATATCAGGATTTTCAGATCAAAGCGAACCGACTGCTGTTGAAGGTAATGATAATCTAGTTCGATTTTTTTACGCAAAGCAATGTCATCTCTGCCATTTATCTGAGCCCAACCGGTTATCCCCGGGCGCAGCATGTCGATCCCCAGCCTTTGGCGTTCGGCAATTAAGTCATGCTGGTTATACAGCGCGGGGCGTGGCCCAACAATGCTCATATCGCCCCGCAGCACCGAAAATATCTGCGGCAACTCATCAAGGCTAGTGCGGCGTAAAAAAGAGCCGATGCCTGTAAGATAATGTTCCGGATCTACAAGCTTGTCGGTGGCAAGTTCGGGCGTATCAACACGCATACTGCGAAACTTTGGCATCATGAAAAAGCGGCCTTGCTCGCCGATCCGCCGCGACCAGTATATAGCGGGGCCGGACGAGGTGACTTTAACCGCGAAATAAATCAAAATAAACGGCACAAAAAATACAATGATAGCGAACAGGATAATTATCAAATCAAATAATCTCTTTCGCATATCGCTCTACTCAGCCTTAATTATACTGCTTCAATTGCGTGGGTAGCCGGGCCTAAAAATGGTTTATGGCATGAAATATGGCATGACATGTGATGTTCACCCCTTGTCCAGATTCTGGTCACCATAAAAGGCCTGATACCAATTGACAAAATTTTGCACGCCGCTTGTCACCGAGGTATTGGGGGTAAAACCCACCCAATCGGCAAACGCCTTCATATCAGCCGAGGTGCCTAAAACATCGCCGGGTTGAAGCGGGGCAAAATCAATCTTTGCATCAACGCCAAGGGCCTTTTCAATTGCTGAAATATAATCAAGCAACGGCGTTGGACGACCATTACCGATATTAAAGACCCGGTAAGGTGCCGCCCCGGTGGCGGGGTCCGGAGCCGATGGATCATAATCGGCATTTGCAGTTGCCGGTTTATCCATGGCACGGATGACGCCTTCGACAATATCATCAATATATGTGAAATCACGGATCATCTGGCCATTATTGAAAACCTGAATGCTCTCGCCAGACGACATAGCTTTTGTAAACAAAAACAATGCCATGTCTGGACGTCCCCACGGGCCATATACGGTGAAAAACCGCAGGCCAGTGGTTGGTATATTATACAGATGGCTGTAGGTATGCGCCATTAGCTCATTGGCTTTTTTAGTCGCCGCATACAGGCTAATCGGGTGGTCGATATTATGCTGCTCGCTAAACGGCATAGTAGTATTGCTGCCATATACCGAAGATGAGCTGGCATAGACCAGATGCTGGACATCGTTATTGCGGCACCCCTCAAGGATATTCAAAAACCCCACCAGGTTGCTGTCAATATAGCTATGCGGGTTGGTCAGAGAATATCGCACCCCGGCCTGCGCAGCTAAATGGATAACCCGCTCAGGGCTTTCAGCGACAAAAATATCGGCAATCGCATCCTTGTTTTGCAGATCTGTTTTATGAAATGTGAACCGCTCATAGCCCTTTAATTGGTCAAGACGAGCCTGTTTCAAATTCACATCATAATAGTCATTGAGATTATCAATCCCAACCACCTGATCACCACGTTCCAGCAAGTACTTCGCGCAATGCATGCCAATAAAACCTGCCGCACCCGTTAAAAGAACTTTCATATAACGACTCGCTTTTCGGCTAATAAATGCGGATTAATTTTCATATTCACGATTTAGCACAAATCATTATGGATTAGGAAAAAAGGTTCGTTTCGATAGATATAGTTACCCAAGCCAGCCCTAACTAAAATTGTCTGTCAATTGGTGTTAATGATCAGTATTTTTGCAAGATATAAACGCTTGAAATACCCAGCCCCATGCCGGTTACGCGCCGGTTTTATGTATTTTACCGTAAATAAGACCATCTACCCGCTGATCTTCGCATAAATATTGTGCTTTTCTAACACCCTCTAGCAAAAAACCGTTTTTTTCCAAAACGCGCAAAGAACCAATATTATTTGCATAAATACCGGCACAGATTTTTACCAGATTTAGCTGTGAAAAACCGATCTCGGTCATTGCTGCAATGGACAGGCTTGCGATGCCCTTGCCCCAATGCTGTCTGGCGCCGATGATGTATGATAAATCAGCCGTCTTGTGACGGGCGTTAATAGCACCCAGCTTGATCGTGCCAACATGCATGCCATCGAGATAAATTCCATAGAACAGATCGGCAGGGCTTTCGGCCATCTGATTGATATAGAGAATTGTGTTATCGGCGTTAGCTGAATGAAACCTTTGCTCAGTATATTTGACGATTTCCGGGTCATTCATCCAGTCGATATAGGATGATGTGATATCCACCTCGGTGAGTGTCTGAAGTGTCAGACCTTGGCCTATCAGATGGGGCGGGGCAGATTTTAGTCGTACTAATGTCTCGATCATGAATTGCTCTAATCTTTATGTCTTGAATAAAGAGATTGGTAATTATCCAGCATCATCTCAATTGAAAACCTATTCCTGATGCTATCAATTAAGTTTTTCTGATCTGATTTTGAAATGCGACGCTTTACCAGAACTCTTAATTGTTTTGCAATTTTCTCCGGCTGATTTTCCGTGGTCAGATGTCCGTTATCCCCAAGAATTAATTTGCTATCACCAATATCATTAGCACAGACAGGCGTTCCACAAGCCATTGCCTCGGCAATTACATTGGGAAAGCCTTCGCCATAATTTGACAAGCTCAACAACCAGTCACTCGCATTATAAAGTGCCGGCATATCGCGCCTGACCCCAAGAGCTTTGACATTATCAGGCACATCCAGATTTTCAGTTCCCGCCCCCGCAAAAACAAACCTGATTTCGGGACAAAGCCGTGCCACGGCAATTACCATGTCATGCGCTTTCATCGGGTCCATTCTGGCCGCATAGGAAACCAAAATCTCATCAGGCTTTATGCCTAACTGCTGGCGCATTAACGCGCCCTTTTTGCTATCGCGGCTAAATAATTGCGTGTCAATACCATTCGAAATAACATGCATATTCAGAGCATTAAACCCTTTTTCAACATGAAAATCGGCGCCGACATAGCTATTGGCAATCACCGCTTTAACCAGCTTGGTTAATTTAGCATTGATCCAAATACGCCAGCCATAACGGTTTTGATCCATATTTGACGCTCTGACAGCATGATAGATTTTAGCGCCTGTATTATAGCCAAAAATTGATGCAAAGATATTTCCCCCGTACATCCAGCCTTGAATAATGTCAACGTTGCCGTCTTTTATAATCCTATTCAATCTGAAGAGATTTGGTATGTTTCTTAACCGCGGTTGGCAATCCAGCTCGATGACATGGAGCCCCGCAAAATCTGCAAGGACACCGCTAGTATTCGGCCTCGTAAGTGAAATAATAACCGGCTCAAAGCCTCGCGCTGTCAACCCCTTTGCAAGAGATGCAAGCTGTCTTTCAGCACCTCCCGTTTGTATTCCCGGTGTCAGGAAAATAATTTTGGTTTTACGCATGGTTTATAACCCGAAAATTGTTGTTTTATATTGGTTAATAACCGTTTCCATATCAAATTCAGCTGGCAATGACGATGCAGCAATTTTAGGATTATAAGCTTGCATATCATGATCCCGTCTCGCTTTGGACGGCGCATGGTTTTTGGCAATCTGATCCATCTCGGCAATAAACTGATCGCCAGTTTCCGCAATGATCAGATCATCAATCATGTAGCGAAGCTTCATGCCAACCAGCCCGCCACATTCACCGGTGGCAATGACTGTTTTGCCAAGCGCCAAGGCTTCAAGCCCGACATTTGGCAATCCTTCCCAATGAGAGCCTAAAACTACGGCATTGGCTGCCGCCATATAGGGAAACGGATTATCCTGAAAATCGATTAGCTTAACCCGTTGTTCCAGCCGATCACGCCGGATTATAGATAGCAGATTTTCACGCTGCTCACCGCTGCCAATGATTATCAAATTGGCGTTTATACGCATTGCCGCCACCCATTTTATCAGGCGCTCCATACCCTTTTGCTTGGTCAGGCGACCAACAGAAACGAATAATGGCAAAGCGGCATCGCCAAATTCAGGCAGGGTTATTTTTTTTTTAGCCAAATGCGATAGCGCATCGCCATCAACAGGATTAGGGATAATCTTGATAGATTCGCGTTTTACACCAGCATCTGCCAATTCGCCTTGCACCTGTTCTGAATTACAGATCACGGCACTCGCCCGATTATAAAGGAACCTATACAAACAGACACCAAGCCACCTAACCCCAAGCGCCTTCAGGGTAGAGGCTGGCGTGTTTGCCTCACGCAGAATTACCCGCCTTGGCCGGTGGCCGCTGAGCAATAAGGCAAACATGATGATGAAATTAAAATAAGCCATGGTTGTTATAACAACATCTGGCTTTCTGGTTCGGAAAATCTGCGATAATGGTAAAATCGACTGTCGAGCTGAGGCACGATTAACATTAAGAAATTCGCAATTCTGCGGAAGCTGGGCATAAAGAGGGCCATTATCGGACAGCGCAACGCAGGTAAGCTGATAATCGGGGGACAAAGCCTTTATCAGGCTCATCATAACCTTTTCCGCCCCACCGCCTGAGAAGTCCGGCAAACAGACAAAAATTTTGTCGTTTATCATTGCTACTCTCTACCCTATGAGGTTTAAAAAAGGCCGGAAACCATCATCAATTTGCCATCTACAACCTCGTAAAGCGAGCCATCATGCGGGCATATGAGCGTGTCATCCAAAATACATCCAGCTTTACTAACCCAGCCTTTGTGAACCGCAGGGGCCCCATAAACCAGAGCAAAATCTGGCACTGATTTATTTACCACCGCACCAGCGCCAACAAGACAATAATTTCCCAAGGTTACACCACATAAAATTGTGGCATTCGCCCCGATGCTGGCGCCCTGTTTGATGATTGTCCCCTCAAACTGATCTTTTCTTTCGATGAAAGCACGCGGTGTTTTGACATTGGTAAAAACCACACTAGGCCCGATAAAAACATCATCTTCTAAGGTCACGCCATTATATAATGACACATTATTCTGTATCTTGCAGTTGGCACCAATTTGAACGTCAGGGCCAATCATAACATTCTGCCCAACAACACAATCAGGCCCGATTTCAGTTCCTTGCAGCAAATGGCTGAAATGCCAAATCTTGGTGCCGTCACCAATGGCAACGCCTTCATCGACAACCGCTGTCTCATGCACAAAAAAGCCATTAGGTTTGTTTGCAGAATCAACCATTTTGTGACGCACCCAAGGCACGCAATTGAGTGACGAGATCTAAGCTTGGGGCCACATCATCTAACCCATAACCTTCACCGGCAAGAATGGCACGATAACTTTCTGAATGAAGGTCGGTAAAACCGTCACTGAATTCGAGCGATTCATCATTTATTTTAATTTCACGGAATGTTGGTTTATCACAGCCCGCCGGCAAATCATTTTTATCCGTAGACAGTCGCCAGCTTACATCTGCATTTTCAAACCTCAATTTTCCAGCCGCCGAATGACTATCGAGCGCGTCGAGCGCAACATCAATTGCCGGACCAAAAATGTGAATCAGCATGTCAAAGAAATGAATGCCAATGTTGAACAAAATACCGCCCGACTTCTCTTCATCCCCTTTCCAGGAAATGTCATACCAAGGCCCCCGCGAGGTAATGTAATCCAAGGACACTTGATGTCTCTGGCTTGTATCATTCCCAATTGATGCCTTTAGCTCCTTGATTTTAGCATGATGGCGGAGCTGGAGAATGCAGAAAATCCTTTTACCGCTCTCAATCTCAGCTTCACGAAGGCTTTGCAGATTGCTCGGACGCAGCACCAAAGGCTTTTCGCATATCACATGCGCGCGGTTCATTAGGGCAAACCGGCAATGCGTGTCATGCAAATAATTCGGCGAACAGATTGAGACAATATCAATTGGCGTGTCCGTATCCTTCTGCTTAAAAACAAAGCGCTCGAATCTTTCAAAAGAGGTGAAAAATTTTGCTTCAGGAAAATAGCGGTCAAGTATACCGACAGAGTCATTTGGATCCATCGCAGCGAGCAAAACACCCTGATTATTTTTGATAGCCTCAAGATGGCGCGGCGCGATATATCCTGCGGCCCCCATAAGCGCAAAAACAGGTTCCTTAAAACGCATTTCATTCATCTTTCCACTATTCCCATTACCAAGAAAATTCCTTCATTGAAAAACAAATTGAAAGTCAAAAGATTAAGCTCGCACATAGATAAAACTATGCGCCTCGAAGCCGATCAAACCAAACCGCTTTTATAAGAAGAAACATTATCGTGCCTCGACATTCACTTAACCCCTAAAGCACCCAAGATAGCCACAAACTTTTTAGCTGCCGTTAAGGGATGAAACTCAACAACAGCAAAATCAAACGCATTCTTGCATATATGAGCGTAATTTTCAGGATTTTTCCATGTATCAATGATTACCTTGGCAACCGTATCAACATCCCACTCGCCAACAAGGAATCCATTCTGCTTGTTCTTCACAAAACCGTCAAACTCGCCGGTTGCAACAATCACCCGCCCCAAAGCCATAGTCTCTATCACATCCCGCCCCCATGGATCATTGGACAAAGATGGGCGGACTATAAAATCTGATTTCGCAATCTGTTCTTCGGGATCATTAACATGACCATGATAGATAAAGCGGTACAACTCATCTGAAGAATTTTGGCGCTCGATTATGCTATTTAGCTCATCATCCAATTTTTTAGTTAAAGATTTACGTCGCGGTGCAGCACCAAAGACATTAATCACATATGGGAATTCAAGCTCTTGTAACTTGTCCGCCAGTTCGATTAACCGATGCGGCCCTTTTAAATTTCCAATAGTGCCAAAATAGGAAATGGTGCAAGGCTTCTGCCAGTCATGATTGACCGAATGCGCTGCGGCCACATTCGACGGGTTGTGAATAATAGCGACTTTATTATCTGGCAAACCATTATGCACATGCGATTGCCTAACCGGTTCAGCAATCGCAACAACTTTATCCGTTGCATATCTTAGTAAATAATTAAAAACATTGCCAAAAAAATTATCTGGCCACACAACGCGGGAATGGATGATTATAATGCCTTTGTATCCAGATAGTTTCAGAAGCAAGCCGTTAAACAAAAGACCTGCGTAGTTGAAATGCACGACATCCGGATTAATGGAGACAATTTTCTTATGTAACCGGATGATTGAAAAAAGCTGCGGGATTGCGGTGAGCAAATTTCTAAAATTATATTTAGGCAACGGAATACGGCTGAACATGTGCGGAAACACTTCGCATTGAACGCCCATGTTCTCATACAGGATTTCAATCGGCCCGTTCGCTTTGCAAAGAACAACACTATTGTAATTCGGCAAAATATTTTGCAGGCCACCAACAAGCTTTGCCAAGCTACGAGACGAACCACCAAAGCCACCCTCAATATCAATATGTAAGATCAGCATCCTGATCTACCTCTCTGACTTGTAGCGTTTATGGATAAAAGAAAGGTAGGCCTCACTATGCAAGGCAACTGAGTTACGTGCTATTTCCTTACGAAACACAAGAAACCTAAAGGGCGTTATCGCATAGTTACCACCCCAATCCATCCAAT
>ERZ887849.3501-NODE-3501-length-11757-cov-5.865835_pt1 | contig 11757 bp, 16 predicted proteins | sample MGYA00521267_ERZ887849 | MGnify/ENA primary metagenome ERZ887849 (study PRJEB32303, sample SAMEA104408601) | aquatic metagenome | biome: Brackish water; feature: Pelagic; material: water | place: Baltic Sea | collected 2014-06-06T16:11:00 | depth 2,863 m ... | reverse complement strand
GGCCCCCTGGTGGATCGATCAGACAGGGCGGACAACTTTGCTGGTAGTGGGGGAGAGCTCAATCTGTAGATCTCCTACGGGCCGCCTGTTCCAGCTGATGGCCCGCGATGAGGCCCGCCATGCCGGTTTCCTCAACCGGGCGCTGGTGGCGGAAGGCATCGAACTCGATCTGCCCAAGCTGAGCACCAAGCGGCCGATCACCTGGTTCCCGCTCAGCTGGGTGCTGTATTCCGTATTTCTGTCCGAGAAGATCGGCTACTGGCGTTACATCCTGATCGACCGGCACCTCAAGGCCAACCCCGACAACGCCTTTGCGCCGCTGTTTGATTTCTTTGAGCCCTGGTGCCAGGACGAGAACCGCCACGGCGACATCTTCAACCTGCTGATCCGCTGCTGGCCCGGGCTCAAGCAGGGGCTGCGCGGCAAGTTGCTGAGCCGTTTCTTTCTTTGGTCGGTGTTTCTCACCCACAGCCTCACCGTGTGTGAGCGGGGCGATTTCTACCGCCTGCTGGGCATGGATCCCCACCGCTTCGATGCCGAGGTGATGCGCCAGACCAACCGCACCGCCCGCCGCGCCTTCCCCTGGGTGTTCGACCTTGATCAAGGCCAGTACCTGGAGCTGCGCGACCGCCTGGTGAGCTGCTTCCAGCAGATGCAGGCACGCAAAGCAGAGCCCGGCGCGCTGCTGGCCAAGCTGGGCCTGAAGCTGCGCTTTGCCGGGTTGCTGCTGCGTCAGTTCTGCCAGCCGATGGTGCCGGCGGAGGGGGCATGAGCGGCGCATCTGCCGGCGCTGAACTGCCGCGGGTGTTCATCGGCTACGACCCGCGCGAGCGGGTGGCGGTGAACGTGCTCGCCGATTCGTTTCAAGCCCGCTCCAGCCTGCCGCTGTTGATCGGCCAGGTGCGGCTCGATCAGCTGGTGGGGGTGTATCAGCGGGAGCGCGATCCGCGCCAGAGCACCGATTTCTCCTTCAGTCGCTTCCTAGTGCCCTGGCTGGCGGGCTACCAGGGCTGGGCCCTGTTCATTGATGCCGACATGCTCTGCCTGGCGGATCTCGCCGAGCTCTGGGCCCTGCGCGACGCGCGCTATGCAGTGCAGCTGGTCAAGCACCAGCACGTCTGCGCGGAGGGAGTGAAGTTCCAGGGCATGCCCCAGACGCCTTACGGCCGCAAGAACTGGTCGTCGGTGATGCTGTTCAATTGCGCGCGCTGCACAGCGCTCACGCCGGCGTTTGTGAACACCGCCTCGGGCTTGGAGCTGCACCAGTTCCATTGGCTGGCCGATGAGCAGATCGGCGCATTGCCGCCCGAATGGAACGTGCTGGTCGGGGTGCAGCCGCTGCCGGCCGCCCCGAAGGTCCTGCACTACACCTTGGGCGGCCCCTGGTTCGACGACTGCCTCACCATGCCCAGCTCAGACCAGTGGTTGGCGGCCCGCAGCGCCATGAACGAGCCACTGGCGGTGGAGCCGATATCCACTGTTGCCATTCCTGTTCCCGTTTCCATTTCCTGAAGCTCCCATGCCCGTTCCTGAGCTCACCCCCGCCTACCGCGACGCCTACGCCCGCATCAACGGCCTCGTGATCGTGGGCGAGGGGTTGGCCGATCGTCATTTCCGCAAACTGGCGCAGCTGCTGCCCGCAGACGCCGACGAGCTGCGGCGCCTGGCGGCGATGGAAGGCCGTCACGCCGTGGATTTCGTGGGCTGCGGCCGCCAGCTGGCCATTCGCCCCGATCTGCCCCTGGCGCGGCGGCTGTTCGCGCCATTGCACGGGCTCTTCAATGAGGCCCTCAGCGCCGCACTCCGGTGGGGGCGTTGGTGATTCAGTGCCTGATCGTGGAAAGTTTTGCGGTTGCCGCTTACCGCTGCTATCTGCCGGTGGCTGATCCCTACGCCGCACCGATCACAGCAGCGGTGCTGGCCGATGAAGCCGAACACCTCGACTACGGCGAGCGCCAGCTGGCGGCCCGCTTCCCAGCCGTGGCGGCGCCGATCACCCGCTGGTGTGAGCGGGCGGTGCCGGTGGCGATGGCGATGCTGCAGGAGGTGCACAGCGATCTCGAAGCGATCGGCATCGACCCCAGTGCGCTGGTGGGGGAATTCATGGGCTGCCTGGGCGGAGCGCTGGAGACGGTCGGTTTCGCCCCACGCCAGGCCACGCGGCTGGCAGCAAGGCTGGCGGCCGTGGCTTGTGCCTGAGCGCCGGGTTCTGCGCCTGAAATGGCGCCTGAGCTAGGAGAATTGCCGCCGGGCCTACGGCTGACGATTCAGCTGGCCTTGGTGCTGGCTCTCCTGGTGGGCCTCCAGGCGGCAGAGGGCGCGGAAGCGCAGCGCCATCAGCTCATCAAACAAGGGGTTGATCTGGCAGAGCGGCGGGATGCGCAGCACCGTGCGGCCAGCGATCACCACGTTGCGCTCGAACGGGCAACGGGCAGGGATCAGCCGCGCCAGCAAGCGGGCCAGCAGCAGCGAGCGCGGGCCAATGCCATCGAGCCAGTGGCGGAGCCGATCGATCAGAACCCCATGGCGGGGTCCCCGGAGCGGGCTGAGGGTCATGACGGAAGCCCTGGGCACCAGGAAGGAGTGAGGCAAAAAGGTGTGGGGCTGGCGGGCGGCAGAATCCGGGCACGGGGGCCAGCGGCACTCGCAAACCTTGAAGCGGCCTGGAGGGCCTGGCTGTCGCGCTTGACACCTCGGTGTGGAGGCCCTGAACGAAGGCCTCAGAGCGTCACCGCCGCCAGCGGCGCCCGCGGCGGCAGGCCGCCGGACCGGTTGTGCAATTGCTGGGGATCCAGAAGGGCGGTGCTCACGTTGCCGCCGAAGCGCAACTGCAACCAGGTGATCACCGCTGGATCACCGACCACCACAGCTTCCTGACCCGCAGCGAATTCCGGCAGGAGGGCCGCCAACACCACCGGCCGCAGGTACCAGAGCTCCACGCTGGCGCCCTGGCGGTCTCGCCGTTCAGCGATCAGTTCCCGCAACTGGCCGTCGTCGCTGAGCTGGCCGCTGGGAGCCAGCAGCAGCGACAGCGGTCGGGCGCCACAGGCCTGGGGAGCTGAGGGGGAGGACGGGGAAGCAGCCATGGGCGCTGAGCGTTGCAACGAAACTACAACGACGGAACAACGACATAATGGTAGCGCGATAGCGTTTACTGGTTCGGCCCTCATCCGGCCCCGCCCCGGTTGCCTTCGCCATGACCACCACGCACCCCACAACACACCCCACCAAGCCCCTCAACGCGGCCCCCAGCTCAGTCCCCGACTCCCTCTCCGACCACGCCAGCCCGGCCGACCTGGCAGCACGCAAGGGTTTTGGCCCGCGGGTGCGCCGTCTGCATGGCCGCATCGGCGCTGCCCACCACCAGGCCGAAGGCATGGAGTTCTCGCGCGCCCTGCTCGACGGCCAGGCCAGCCCGCTGCAGCTGGCGGCCCTGATCCGCGCCCTGGGACCGGGCTACGCCCTGATCGAGCAGCAGGGGCCCGAGCTGGCCGCAGCCCTCGGGGCAATCGATTTCCCCTGGGCGGCCCTGGCCCGCAGCGCCGCCCTCGCCGCTGATGCGGCCGCCCTGGCGTCGGCGCCGGCCAGCCCCCGCTCCGCCGCTGCCGCCCTCTGGCTCGAGCATCTGCAGGCCCTGGCCCAACAAGCCCCGCACCGCTTCCTGGCCCACGTTTATGTGCGCTACGGCGGCGACCTCTCCGGCGGCCAGCAGCTGGCCCAGCAGGCCAACGCCATCCTGGCCGCCCACGGCCTGCCGGCGGTGCGCTTCTGGGCGTTTGATCAGCCCCTGCCCGCGCTCAAGGCCGCCCTGCACGACGCCTTCGAGCAACTCGACTTGAGCGAGGCGGAAGAGAGCGAGCTGCTCGATGAAGCCGTGGTGGCCTTCCAGGACACCCAACGCCTGCTGGCCGAACTGGGCGCCCTGGCCGCGGGCTGAGCCCCTTCACGCCGCCCCCTTCACTCCACGGTCCCCCCGTCTCCACTCCACGCCCCGTCTCCTGCCCCCGCCGCCGTCTCCATGCCCATCACCGCGCCTGCCCGCCTCGATCCGCTGCAGCTGCTGCTGAAGCACGACAAGCCCGTACCCCGCTACACCAGCTACCCCACCGCCGCCAGCTTTCACACCGGTGTGGGCCCCAGCGAGCTGGCGGCGGAGCTGGCCCGGCCCAGCAGCGAGCCCCTGTCGCTGTACGTGCACATCCCCTTCTGCCGCCATGCCTGCTGGTATTGCGGTTGCAACCGGATCACCACCCAGGCCGGCTCGAAGGTGGTGGGCCCCTACCTGCAGGCGTTGGGCCGGGAGCTGGAGCTGATCCAGCAGGCGTCAGGCCAGCGCCGCCGCCTCGGCCAGCTGCACTGGGGCGGAGGTACCCCCAACTACCTGAGCGTGGCGGAACAGGCGGAACAGGCGGAACTGTGGGCGCTGATCAGACGCCACTTCGATCTAGACCCCAACCTGGAAGCCTCCATTGAGGTGAATCCGGAATTCCTCAGCCGCGAAGAGGTGCTGGGCCTGCGCCAGCTCGGCTTCAACCGCATCAGTTTCGGCATTCAGGACGCCGATCCTGAAGTGCAGGCCGCGGTGAACCGGATCGTGCCGCCCGATCAGCTGCGGCGGGCGATGGGCTGGATGCGGGAGGCGGGCTTCGAGAGCGTGAACGTGGATCTGATCTGCGGCCTGCCGCTGCAGACGCCGGCGCGCTTCGCCGCCACAATCGCCCTGGTGGAGGAGCTGCGGCCCGATCGGGTGTCGCTGTTCAGCTTTGCCTACCTGCCCGAGCAACTGCCGCTGCAGCGCAAGATCGCCGCCGATGACCTACCCAGCCAGCGCGAGCGGGTGCAGATGCTGCAGGGCGCCTACGACGCCTTCACCAGCCACGGCTACGACGCCATTGGCATGGACCATTTCGCCCTGACCGGCGACAGCCTGGCCGTGGCCGCCCGGGCCGGCCGCCTGCACCGCAATTTCCAGGGCTACACCACCGGCGGTGAGCTCGACCTGCTGGCGATCGGCGTCACGGCGATCAGCCAATACCCCACGTTGTTCAGCCAGAACCAGCGGGATCTCAAGGCCTACATGGCAGCGCTCGATGCCGGCGTGCTGCCGGTGGAGCGGGGGCTGGTGGTGCGGGATCCAGACGAACTACTCCGCCGCCGCATCATTCAGCGCTTGATGTGCGATTTTCGCGTTGATTTCAGCCACCTCAGCGCCGAAGATCAGCTCAGCGAAGGTAATGAGCGCACTGGCATAGCAGAAACCATTGACGGCCCGCAGCGGTTTGCGGCCGAGTGGGCGGATCTGCAGGCCCTGGAGGCCGATGGCCTGCTGCAACTGGAGCCCAATGGCTTTCGTGTGAGCACCGAAGGACGCTGGTTGATTCGCACGATCGCTGCTGTGTTCGACCCCAGGCAACGGCTGCGGGCCAGCGGGTCGCGGTTGATCTGAAGGGTTGATCTGAAGGGTTGATCTGAAGGGTTGATCTGAGCAGTTGATCTGAAGGGTGGAATCAGGCGGCCTGCAGGTGCTCGAGTTGCTGCTCGAGGCGTTCCCGCAGGCGGCCCATCACCAGCACACAGAGATCGTTCACCAGTGGCTCATCGGCGGTGTAAATCAAGCGGGTGCCCTCGCGTTCGCAACGCACCAATCCCGCCCGTTGCAGCTGGCTGAGCTGGCGACTGATATGGGATTGACTGAAGCCAGTGGAGCCAATCAGGGAGGCCACATCCTGAGGGCCCGTCTTCAAGAGACAGAGCAATTGCAGCCGCGCCGGCTCGCTCAGCAAACGGAAGAACTGGCTGAGTTCTTCCAGAAGCTGTGGGGTTGGAATGAGCCCATCGGACGCAGCGCCCATTACGCAAAACACCTAGCAATGCGGACCATCATGCCGTGAGACTAAGCATTTTGGTTTGGGACCAGAACCTTTTCATCGCAGGGGAGGACCGTACCAAAACCGGGAAATCCAGCCGCCAGAAAGAATTTGTTGCAAGTTTTGGGTTGTAAGTTCCGGGATATGCGGCTATGGTCATAGCAGCCTAGAAGCGGTCCCCGATGTCCATGGCTCCTCTTGCCTCCCCCCTCACCGGAGCAGCGACCACGCCGCGCCCCTCCCCCGGGCCTGAACCCACGGCCTCCTCTGGCTCCCAGCTGCTGGCGGCAGCCGCCGGAGGTGCGCCGCTGCTGATGCGCCAGCTCTTTGACGCGGACACCGGCACCTTCACCTACCTGCTGGCCGATGTCTCCAGCGCAGAGGCGGTGCTGATCGACAGCGTGTACGAGCAGCACGAGCGGGATCTCTCCCTGGTCCGCGAACTGGGCGTGAACCTCGTCGCCTGCCTCGACACCCACGCCCACGCCGACCACATCACCGGCAGCTGGCTGATGCAGCAGGCCACCGGATGCGCCATCGGCCTGGCGCAGGTTGTCAACGCTGAGAACGTTACCCTGACACTGCGCCACGGCGATGCCGTGGGTTTCGGCGGGCGGCACCTGGAGGTGCGGGCCACCCCCGGCCACACCGATGGCTGCCTCACCTACGTGCTCGACGACGAGCGCATGGCCTTCACCGGCGACGCCCTGCTGGTACGGGGCTGCGGCCGCTGTGATTTTCAGCAGGGCAACGCCCAGTCGCTGTTTCATTCGATCGCCGAGCAGATCTTCTCCCTGCCTGAAACCTGCCTGCTATACCCCGGCCACGACTACGCCGGTCGCAGCGTTACCTCGGTGGCGGAAGAGCGGCTCTACAACAGCCGGCTCGGCGGCGGCGCCAACGAACGCGACTTCGTGATCTACATGGCGAACCTGCACCTGGCCCATCCCCACCGCATCGCCGAGGCGCTGCCCGCGAACCTGCGCTGCGGCAAGCCCCGCGCCAGCACGGCCAGCACCGGCCAACCGCCGCTGAACGCTCAGAACTGGGCGCCAATTGAGCGCAGCTATGCGGGCCTGCCGGAGCTGCCCCCCAGCTGGGTGGGCGAGCACCTCGATGCCGTTCAGCTCCTGGACGTGCGCTCCCCCGAGGAGGCCGCAGGCCCCGATGGTTCCATCCCCGGCAGCCGGCTGATCCCGCTGCCAGAGCTGACGGCGCGCGCCGCTGAGCTGTCGGCCGAGCGGCCTGTGGTGGTGGTCTGCCACTCCGGTTCCCGCTCCGCCCTCGCCACCCAGCAACTGCTCAAGGCCGGCTTCACCCAGGTGGCCAACCTGCGTGGCGGCCTGCGCGCCTGGAACGGCGTCGGCCTGCCAATGGTGCAGCTCCCCAGCACCAACGCCTGAATCCCCCTTCTTTTCGCTTTCGACCATGTCTTCCGTCACTCCAAAACGCCTGAGCGCCCACGAGCTCAGTGAGCACCACAGCCAGGGCCGGGTCACCGTGATCGATGTGCGTGAACCGGTGGAATTCGTCAGCGGCCACATTCCCGGCAGCCGCAACATCCCGTTGGCACGGCTCAACTCCACCGCGCTGCCGCCTGGCCCGCTGGCGCTCGTCTGTCAGAGCGGCAACCGCAGTGAGAAAGGGTTGTCCGTGTTGCTGCGGCGCGGCCATGCGGAACCGCTCGCCGACCTGCAGGGCGGTGTGAGCGCCTGGCAGCAGGCCGGTCTGCCGCTGGAGGCCCGCAAGGGTGCTCCCCTGCCACTGATGCGCCAGGTGCAGATCGTGGCCGGCGGCCTGGTGCTGCTGGGGGTGATCCTCAGCCAGGTGGCGGCGCCGGGCTGGATCTGGCTGAGCGGGTTCGTGGGGGCCGGCCTCACCTTCGCCGGCATCAGCGGCTTCTGCGGCATGGCCCGCCTGCTGGCGGTAATGCCGTGGAACCGTGTGCACGGGTGAGCGTTGCCCTGCTGGCCTTGCTCGCCGCCGGTGGCGGGTTGATCGGCTTTCTGTTGGCCGTGCTGGGCGCTGGTGGATCCATCCTGCTGATGCCGTTGCTGGTATCGGGCGCCGCACTGCCCACCCGTGAGGCGGTGCCGTTGTCGCTGCTGGTGGTGACCCTGCTGGCCGTGGTCAACGCCGGCCCCTACCTGCGCCGTCGTCAGGTGGCGGTGGGGCCCGCCCTGATCCTGGGATTGCCGGCCCTGGCCGGCAGCTGGATCGGTGGCCGCGTGGTGAAGGCGGGGCTGGTGAGTGAACCGGCCCAGCTGCTGATCTTTGCCTTCGCTGCCCTGGTGGCGGCCTGGCTGATGCTGCGCCGCACCCAAGCGAGCGCCCGCCCCCACAACGGCAGTGGACAACGGGCGTCAGCCCTGCTGGCCGGCCAGGGGCTGGTGGTGGGCTTGCTCACCGGCGTGGCCGGCGTGGGTGGTGGTTTTGCCCTGGTACCGGCTCTGGTGCTGATCGCCGGCCTGCCGATGCAGCTGGCCAGTGGCACCAGCCTGGTGCTGATTGCGGCCAACAGCCTGGTGGCCCTGGCGGCACTCGGTCATTGGCCGGCCGCCAGCCTGCCCTTCACCCTGCCGTTGATTAGCGGCGGCCTGGTCGGCGCCGCGCTTGGCCAACGGCTGGCCCCCCATCTGCCCGACCGCCGCCTGCGCCAGGGCTTTGCCGCCCTGCTGGTGGGCTCGGCCCTGCTCACCGGCTTCAGCGCCAGCCAGCGTCATGCCGGCGCCGCTGGCCGCCCCGCCTCCCTGTCCACGCTTCAACGCCAGTCAAGCCAGGGCAACGAGGGCACGATCGCCGGCGTGCGCTCCCGGTAGGCGGGGTAATCGGGATGGGCAGCGCACAGGGCCCGTTCTTCCCGCCTGGCCTTGCCGCCCAGCACAGCGGCCAGGCCGAGCAGCAACAACAGGTGCAGCAGGCTGCCCAGGGCGATCACCATGCCCAGCGAGCAAAGCAGCACGGCCTGATACAGCGGATGGCGGCAGCGGCCGTAGGCCCCTGTCGTCACCAGGGCTGCCCCGGGCATCGGTTCCGGCAGCGGGCTGAGGCTGTCGCCCAGGTTCAGAAATCCTTGCAAAGCCAGCACCAGACCCACGGCCAACAGGGCCAGGCCCACCAGCTGCAATGGCAGCGGCCAGTCGATGCCGAGGCGGCTTGGCGGTGGTATCGCAGGCAGCAGATGGGCGGCGATCAGCAGCAGCTGGGCCGCCAGCCACCATTCACCGTGGCGGTTGTCACGCCAGCCGCTCCAGCTGAACCCCCAGCGCTGCAGACGTTCGTTCAGCTTGCTGTGCACCGTGAGCCTTGCTGCTGCCCTCCAGTGTGGGTTCAGATGTAGAAATAGCGACAGATCAGCCAGGGCACCGCGAAGCAAGGCTGACCGTCAGGCTCAGCCCGGAGCGGGTCATGTCGAGGAAGCTGTAGCGGCCGGGTCCGAACACCATCAGGTTGGTCTGGTAGCCGATCGGCGTGAGGAAGCTGTGGCTGGCGGCGAACAGCACGGCCATCGGCAGCAGGAAAGTGCTCATGTGTCACCCTCGCGAGCCGCGCCGTGATGAAAAGCACTGCCAGGACCGTCGCTGGATCCGGGCGTACGCACGAACGCTTGGGGGCCCACTGGCTGTGCTGGCAAGGGCGTCGGGGCAGCCAAGTCAGAGCCAAGCACCCTTCACGGTGGGGCACCGCAAGCAAGCAGCCACGTTGAGGGTTGTCGCAACGCCAGAGGCAACGGCCGCAGAGGCCGCCTGCCCGCCGCTCAGCGGCCCGCGATCGCCAGCCCCGCTTCATCGAACACGCCTTCGAACAACACCGAACTGAGGTAGCGCTCGCCGGAATCCGGCAGCACCACCACGATCGTTTTGCCGGCATAGGCCTCCTCGGCCGCCAGGCGCAGGGCCGCCACTGTGGCGGCACCGCAGGAGATGCCGGCCAGAATTCCCTCTTCGCGCATCAGCCGCCGAGCCATCGCCACCGCCTCCTGATCGCTCACCGTCTCCACCCGGTCCACCAGCTCCACGTCCAGGTTGTCGGGCACGAAGCCGGCGCCGATGCCCTGGATCTTGTGGGGCCCGGGCTTCACCGGCTGGCCCGCTTTGGTCTGGCTGATCACCGGGCTGTTCACCGGCTCCACCGCCACCGACACCAGGGGCTTGCCCAGGGTGTTCTTGATGTAGCGGCTGACGCCGGTGATCGTGCCGCCGGTGCCCACACCCGCCACCAGCACGTCGATGGCGCCGTCGGTGTCGGCCCAGATCTCCGGACCGGTGGTGTCGTGATGGATCTGGGGGTTGGCCGGGTTGGCGAACTGTTGCAGCAGCACATAGCGGTCGGGGTCGGAGGCGGCGATCTCGCGCGCGCGGCCCACCGCACCGGTCATGCCGAGCCGGCCCTCGGTGAGTTCAAGCTTGGCGCCGTAGGCCGCCAGCAGCTTGCGCCGCTCCAGGCTCATCGTTTCGGGCATCGTGAGCGTGAGCGGAATGCCGCGAGACGCTGCCACGAAGGCCAGGGCGATGCCTGTGTTGCCGCTGGTGGGCTCGATCAACTCCTTGCCGGCGCCCAGCAGGCCATCTTTCTCCGCTTGCCAGATCATGGCGGCACCGATGCGGCACTTCACCGAATAGGCGGGGTTGCGCCCCTCAATCTTGGCCAGCACGGTGGCCTTGCTGTCACCCACCACCCGGTTGAGCCGCACCATCGGCGTACGTCCGATGCTGAAGCTGCTGTCGGCAAAGATCGTGGTCATCGGATCATCAGAGGCATCAGAACAGCCTGGCAGTAACACAGCCACCTGGGTTCCATGCTGTCAGCCCGTGCTCCTGCCTGAAGAACAACAGCCGAGGCCAAGGAGCAGCAAGGGCCCACGCCAAAGATGCGAGGGATTTTTCTGGATTTGTCAAGTTCTCGGATGACAAAGTCCTGGCCACCTGGCCCCCTAGTTTCGCCATTGCAAAGCAATGAGAGCTGAGCGGCAGCATGGGTTTCACGGCGCTGCGTGCCGGTGGTCCGGTGATGGTTCCCCTGCTGCTGCTTTCGATCGTGGTGCTGGCGATCGGTGTGGAGCGTCTGCGCTACTGGCAGCGCTGGGGCCTCAGCTCCACCCGCCAGGAACGCCTCTTGATCGACAGCCTTGCGGCCACGCCCGCTGGCGCCAGCCGCCAACAACGGGAAAGCCTCGAACTCGCCCAGCTGGAGCTGGGGATGGCTCAGGGAGAACCGGTGCTGGAAGCCGCCACCTTGATCGGCCCCCTGCTGGGTTTGATCGGCACCGTGAGCGGGCTGATGCGCGTGCTCGCCGCGCTCGGCCCCGACCTCACCCTGCCGAGCAACGCCAGTGTGGTGGGCTACAGCCAGGTGCTGGTCAGCACCTGGCTGGGCCTGGTGGTGGCCCTGATTGCCGCCGTGCTGCTGCGCACCAATCAGGGCCTGCGGCAGTGGCAGCGCAGCCGCCTGGAGCTGGCCTGCCTGCGCGCTGTGGTGGAAGCGCCGTGACCTTTCGCATCCTGTCGATCACTGGTCTCCACCTGATTGCCCTCAGCGCCGTGGCGGCCTTGCCCGTTGCCCTGCGCCAGCCGGAGCCGCGTCATCATGCCGCCGCGCCGCAGGGCCTTCAGCCCGCCTGGTTTCTGGTGCGGGCCGCCAGCGGCAGCTGGTACCTCGATGGCGCCGCAATCAACGAAGCGGCCCTGATGGCTCAGCTCCGCGCCACCACCAACCAGGGCGGTGTGCGCTTTCTGCCCTCCGATGCCCGCTCCAGCAGCCAGGTGAGCAGCGACCTGGCCTGGCTGCGCCGCCACAGCCTTCAGCCGGTGTGGATGGATCGCTTGCCGGGTCCGCTGTGATCACCCCAGCGGGCGCTACCAACCTTGCTGCGGCCGCGCCGATCGCTGCG
>ERZ887849.3497-NODE-3497-length-11762-cov-5.927650_pt1 | contig 11762 bp, 9 predicted proteins | sample MGYA00521267_ERZ887849 | MGnify/ENA primary metagenome ERZ887849 (study PRJEB32303, sample SAMEA104408601) | aquatic metagenome | biome: Brackish water; feature: Pelagic; material: water | place: Baltic Sea | collected 2014-06-06T16:11:00 | depth 2,863 m ... | reverse complement strand
CAGATAATACCTTCATGGCTTGCTTTATGGGCGAGCCACGGCGCGCCTGTCACATCACCAATAGCATACAAGCCTGCTTCACCCGTCGCGCCATAACCATCAGTGACAATATGACCTCGATCCAGCTTCACCTTAGTTGCCTCAAGGCCTATATTTTCAGAATTACCAACAATACCAACAGCCATAATAACGCGCTCTGCAACTAATTGCTGTTTTGCACCGCCAGTTTCGATATCAGCTGCAACCCCTTGGGAGGTTTCTTTTAGCCCCAATAATTTTGCAGAAGTCAGAATTTTAATGCCACGTTTTTCAAATGACTTTTGCGCCAGCGCCGAAATCTCTTCATCTTCGGCATTCAGAATACGGTCAAGATACTCAACAATCGTAACCTCAACGCCCATATCCTGATAGAAGCTGGCAAATTCAACACCAATCGCGCCAGAGCCAACCACAATCAGAGATTTTGGCATTTTTTCCGGCACCATAGCATCTTTATAAGTCACAATACTGCTACCGTTTGGCTCAATACCCGGCAGGGCGCGCGCTCTGGCACCGGTTGCAATGATGATATGTTTGCCAGTCAGGCGGGTCTCGCTTTTACCGGTCACAGAAAGTACCCAGTTTGCGCCTGATTTTCCGGCTAGTTTGGCAGTGCCGTCAAACACAGTAACCTTGTTCTTTTTCAGAAGATGACCAACACCTGATGATAGACGGGAGGCAACCCCTCTGGAGCGCTCGACAACTTTTTTCAAGTTTACGCTCACAGTGCCAGACACCTCGATACCAAAATCAGCCGCATGCTCGATATTATGCTTGATTTCAGCCGCACGAAGCAGTGCTTTGGTTGGAATACAGCCCCAATTCAGGCAAATACCGCCAAGATGTTCGCGCTCGACAACAGCTGCCGACATGCCAAGCTGGCTTGCACGGATGGCTGCAACATAGCCCCCCGGCCCGCCGCCAATTACAATTACATCAAACTCAGTTTTCTGTGCCATGAGAGACTTCCTGACCTTTATTATCGTTTGCAAAGACGCATAAGCACCCAAAGCTGGTGCTTTTGCGATGCTATATTACAGCAGCATCATTACCGGATTTTCAATTGCAGCCTTAAATGCCTGCATCCAGCGTGCCCCCAGCGCGCCATCCACAATCCTGTGGTCAGCTGATAAGGTGACAGACATGACAGTTGCAACCGCAAGCGCGCCCTGTTTGACAACCGGACGTTGTTCACCTGCACCAACGGCTAGAATCGCGCCTTGCGGCGGGTTGATAACAGCTGCAAATTCACGAATGCCAAACATCCCCAAATTTGAAATGGTGAAACTGCCGCCTGAATATTCAGACGGGTCAAGCTTGCCAGAACGTGCCCGGCCAGCAAGATCAACTGCTTTTCCAGCAATTTCAGACAGGCTCAGCTTATTTGCCCCATGAATTACAGGTGTGACGAGCCCGCCATCAACCGCAACAGCCATGCAGACATCAGCCTGATCATAGTATCGGCAGCCCTCTTCTTCATAACAGCCATTCACATCCGGCACCGTCATCAGCGCATAAGCTGCTGCTTTGATAACCATATCATTGACGGAAATTTTTACCCCTTCAGGGGCATTTTCATTCAATGATTTACGGGCAGAAAGCAGTGTATCAATCTCACAATCAACGGTGAGGTAGAAATGCGGGGCTGTCTGTTTGGAGTATTGCAGACGCTCAGCTATCACGCGGCGCATCACATTGTGCGGCACAAAGCGCGAACCAGCTTCGGCTATCACAGCAGAACCGGCTGCTACAGGCGCTGTAATGCCGCGCGCAACAGCTTCTTCAACATCAGCCCGTATAATCCGGCCATGCGGTCCAGTGCCTGTTAACGCGGCTAAATCAACACCATTATCACCAGCAATGCGCCGGGCAAGCGGGCTTGCAAAGATACGGGTTCGCGATTCAACAGCAGGAGAGACTGGCCCAGAGACTGGAGCTGCGACTGGAGCTGCGACTGGCATTGGAGCAGAAACAGGCGCTACTGGCTCTTTTGCTGGCGCAACAGGAGCAGCAGCAACAGGTGCGACGTCTGCTGTTGGCAGTGTTAGTGAAGCAGGGTCTTCTCCGTCTTCGGCAAGAACAGCAATCACCGCATTTACCGCAACATTCTGGCTACCTTCAGCCACCATGAATTTTGCGATAATGCCGTCATCAAGCGCTTCAACTTCCATTGTTGCTTTGTCAGTTTCAATTTCGGCAATTACATCACCGGACCGGACCGCATCACCTTCGCCAACAACCCATCTGGCAAGAGTTCCGTCTGTCATCGTCGGCGACAGTGCTGGCATTAGAATATTTACAGCCATGTTACACTCCTTTTGAGCGGAAGCAGGCAGATTGCGCTGCTGTCACGATAGTATCGACTTGTGGGAGGGCAAGCGCTTCTAGGTTTGCAGCATATGGCATTGGCACATCTTCGCCAGCCACCCGCATCACAGGAGCATCAAGATAATCAAACGCCCCTTCCATGACTTTCATGGAAAGTTCTGCGCCAATACCAGCAAACGGGAAGCCCTCTTCGCAGGAGACAAGACGGCCTGTTTTCTTAACAGACGTCAGCAATGTTTCCGTATCAAGCGGCCGCAAGGTCCGTAAATCAATCACCTCTGCTGAGATGCCCTGATCAGCAAGCTTTTCAGCTGCTTCAAGCGCCTTACCAACCATAATTGAAAAGGCTGAGATGGTTACATCTGTGCCGGGACGCACAATTTTGGCTTTGCCGATTGGTACGATCCAGTCATCTGTATCAGGCACCTCGAAGCTCTGGCCGTACATCACTTCATTTTCAAGGAAAATAACAGGATTTGGGTCCCTGATTGCTGCTTTCAGCAAGCCTTTGGCATCAGCCGCAGACCATGGTGAAACAACCTTCAATCCCGGACAATGGGCATACCAGCTTGCATAACATTGTGAATGCTGGGCTGCAACCCGGCTCGCCGCGCCGTTCGGGCCACGGAACACAATAGGACATCCCATCTGGCCACCTGACATATACAAGGTCTTTGCAGCAGAATTGATGATATGGTCAATGGCCTGCATGGAGAAGTTAAAGGTCATGAATTCAACAACCGGACGCAACTCACCAAACGCAGCCCCAACGCCCAAACCGGCAAAACCATGTTCGGTAATCGGCGTATCAATAACGCGTTTGTCGGAGAATTCTTCTAACAAACCTTGCGTAACCTTGTAAGCGCCCTGATATTCGGCCACTTCTTCGCCCATGACAAAGACACGCTCATCATTGCGCATCTCTTCTGCCATCGCATCGCGCAACGCTTCACGCACAGTCAATGTTTTTGTTGGCCCAGTCCAGTCAGGCTCACCTATAACAGCCCGTGCAATCGGGGCGGCGGGAAGTCCAGCTGGGGCGGGTGCAGGCGCTGTAGCATCTGGCGCACTAGTTTTAGCAGGCCCTTCTGGCGCAGGAGCTTCAGCAAGCGCGTCTGGCGCAGGTGAACGTTCGGGAAGCGCTTCGCCTTCTTCTTCAAGGAGGACAGCAATAACAGCGCCAACCGCGACATTATCAGTACCTTCGGCAATCACAAGCTCGCCGACAATACCATCATCTGCGGCCTCAACTTCCATTGTTGCTTTATCTGTTTCAATTTCGGCAATCACATCACCTGATGATACAGTATCACCCGATGAAATTAGCCATTTTGATAAGCGCCCTTCGCTCATTGTTGGAGACAGGGCAGGCATTGTAATTTCAATAGACATAATCGTTTTCCCTTACCCTGCTGGCTGGTCTTCAATAAGAATATCAGTATAAAGTTCTGACAAATCAGGCTCAGGACTTTCCAGAGCAAAATCAGCCGCTTGACCGACAACAGCCTTTACCGAGCTATCAATTTCCTTCAATGCCGCCTCGTCCATGCCTTCGCGCAGCATAATATCACGGAGCTGCTCAATCGGGTCATGTTGCTTTCGCATGGCATCAACCTCATCGCGGGTCCGGTATTTTGCCGGATCTGACATTGAGTGGCCACGATAACGATAGGTTTTCATTTCCAGAATATAAGGACCTTTGCCAGAGCGGCAATGTGCCAGCGCTTCTTCGCCAGCGGCTCTGACTGCCAAAACATCCATGCCATCAACCTGCTTGCCAGGGATACCATATGCTTTGCCGCGATCGGCAAGATCAAGTCCGGCAGCTGCACGGCTCACTGAGGTTCCCATACCATATTGGTTATTTTCAATCACGAAGATGACAGGAAGAGACCAGAGTGCCGCCATATTAAAGGTCTCATAAACCTGACCCTGATTGGCTGCACCATCGCCAAGATAGGCCATATTTACGCCGTCATCACCTTTGAATTTATGGGCAAACGCTAAGCCAGCACCAATTGGAACTTGCGCTGCAACAATGCCATGGCCGCCATAAAAATTCTTCTCGCGGCTAAACATATGCATGGAGCCACCCTTACCACGGGAATAACCATCTTTCCGGCCAGTCAATTCAGCCATCACACCGCCCGCATCCATTCCGCACGCAAGCATATGTCCGTGGTCACGATAAGATGTCACAACGCTATCTTGTGTTTCTGCAACTGACTGCATGCCAACAACAACAGCTTCCTGACCGATATAAAGATGGCAGAAGCCGCCAATCTGGCCCATACCATAGAGCTGACCGGCTTTCTCTTCAAACCGGCGAATAAGCACCATTTGGTGATAAAGCTCACGCAGCTGGTCAATATCAGGTTTGTCATTCAGCACGGATTTAGGCGGACGCCCTCTTTTACCCGGTGCTTTTTTCGTTGTGTCAGACTTTGTTGCCATTAGATTTTTCTCTCCACCCGTAAAAACAGACCCCAGACATGTTAAAAAAAAACGGCCTGAACTCTGCTTGTCTGCCAAGACCCTGTTGAACAGATCTCTCAGCGAATAAATAATAACGTAGGATGGCGGAAATTTCTCTATTTCTGCAACAATTTTATTTTATTGATTTTATTGAATATTTTAAGTTTAAACCATATTTTGGTTAATTCGTAAATAACTTAAAATTTCAAAATCTCGAGCGGAATTGTAATTATGACGTCGTTATCGGCATAAAGCCCTACATCTGACCGCGCTGTTTCGGCAAGCATATCAGCATCAACCGCGCCTGTTTGAAGCAGTGAGATACGTTGTTCCAGCATATAGTTCTGCTTTTCAACAAGTGCCAGCCTTTCACGCGCCAACATAATGTCTCTATCTAGACTAGCGCGCGCCATCAAACCGCGCTCACCAGCAAATGTATGAAATCCGAAAAACGCGACCATCGTGCCAATAAGAATAAAATGACCAGCAAGAACAAGAGGACGACGCAATGACTGGTACATAAAAAGGCTCCTGATGGGACAATAACGGTGCGAGCTTTTATCAACCCACATTATACCGTGCAGTGAATCAAATTTGATTCGTGGCGTCAAGCGAAATGCGAATCGCGGGAAACATTACGATTCAAGCCCTTCAGCTTCTGAGTGCTACCAAAAAAGCAGCCTCGGCGAGAGACTGCTTTTTGATAAACAAACGATGATGACTAAAACCATTATCCCCGCAAAGGAGCACTGCCCGCATAGTCACCCATACCACCAAGCTCTTCTTCAATTCTGAGCAGTTGATTATATTTGGCCAGCCTGTCAGAGCGAGACAAAGAGCCTGTTTTTATCTGACCGGCATTTGTTGCAACAGATAAATCAGCGATAAAGGTATCTTCTGTTTCGCCGGACCGGTGCGAAATCACCACGCCGAAACCAGCTTGCTTTGCCATCGAAATAGCTGTCATTGTTTCAGTAAGCGTACCTATCTGATTAACCTTTACCAGAATAGCGTTCCCTACCCCGTCGGTAATACCGCGCGCCAGACGCTCAGGATTGGTGACATAAAGGTCATCGCCCACAATCTGAACAGCATCACCAAGACGGTCTGTTAAATTTGTAAAGCCATCCCAATCATCTTCATCCAGAGGGTCTTCGAGTGAAAGAACAGGGTATTTCTGAGCAATGTCGGCCCAATAGTCACACATTTCAGCAGAATTCAGAGACCGGCCCTCACCGGCAAGGTGATAAGCGCCATCTTGATAAAATTCGGTTGCCGCTGCATCAAGTGCCAGCACCACATCATCACCAAGCGTATAGCCTGCAGCATCAACCGCGCGGGAAACAAAGGAAATAGCTTCATCGGTAGAATTAATTGCAGGCGCAAACCCGCCCTCATCACCAACAGCTGTTGATAGTCCAGCAGCTGATAATTCTTTTTGCAAGGCATGAAAAATTTCAGCGCCCATCCGCAATCCATCACCAAAACTATCTGCGCTCACCGGCATAATCATAAATTCCTGCACATCCAGCTTATTGTCAGCATGCGCGCCGCCATTCAAGATATTCATCATCGGTGTTGGCAGCAGATGGGCATTTATGCCGCCAAGATAACGCCAGAGCGGCATGCCTGTGCTTTCAGCTGCCGCGCGCGCCACAGCAAGGCTTACACCAAGTATCGCATTTGCCCCGAGGCGCGATTTATTATCTGTTCCATCCAGAAGGCATAAATCAGTATCGATTTGCGTCTGGTCTAGCGCGTCCACACCGGACAGCGCGTCAAAAATCTCGGCGTTTACCGCATCAACAGCGCCCATAACGCCTTTACCGCCATATGCGCTGCTATCACCATCACGCCGTTCAACTGCCTCATAGGCGCCTGTTGATGCGCCAGATGGCACGGCTGCCCGCCCAAAGCTGTCATCACTCAGCAATACGTCAACCTCTACGGTCGGGTTACCGCGTGAATCAAGAATTTGGCGAGCGTGAATATCAAGAATATCGGACATAAAAGTCTCCTTATGAAAGAATAGGCAAAAAAAGCGCAGATAGCCTAGGCGCCATGCGCCGCATTATGAATTCGCTGAAGCGATGAAAGAAGCGCCGGCATGTCTGTCAGAGGCACCATATTAGGCCCATCAGAGGGCGCATTATCAGGATCCTCGTGACTTTCCATAAACAGACCACTTACTCCCACAGCAACCGCCGCACGCGCCAGAACCGGCACAAACTCGCGCTGGCCACCAGATGATCCCCCAGCTCCGCCAGGTTGCTGAACAGAATGCGTAGCATCAAAGATAACCGGAAGACCAAGAGACGCCATTTGTGGCAAAGCCCGCATATCGGAGACCAGCGTATTATAGCCAAAGGATGTACCGCGCTCGGTTAGCATGACCCGCGCATTGCCGGACGACGTCAGTTTGGCAGCAACATGCTTCATATCCCACGGCGCAAGAAACTGGCCTTTTTTGACATTTATCACAGCGCCTGTCTTGGCAGCGGCAATCAGAAGATCTGTCTGACGGCATAAAAAGGCCGGAATTTGAAGCACATCAACATATTCAGCAACCGGAGCACAATGTTCAGGCAGATGTACATCTGTAAGAACCGGACAGCCAAATTCTGCCTTTACCTCAGCAAGAATACGCACGCCCTCATCAAGACCAATACCCCGTTCAGCAGATAATGATGTTCGATTGGCCTTATCGAAGGAGGATTTATAAATAAACCCCATTCCGGCATCAGCGGCAGCTTTGCTGAGCGCTGCAGCACACATCAATGCATGGTCACGCCCTTCAATCTGACACGGCCCGCCAATCAGCAAAAGCGGGGCATCACCGCCGACACTAACAGCGCCAATCTTAAAACTGCTCGTCACTGGCTATCCTCCTGATCGTGATTATATCGTAGCTCGCCTAGCAGGCACTTCAGAGAAGCGTTGCTTTTTTATGGGCCGCTGACACAAAGCCTGTGAAAAGCGGATGCGGCTCAAATGGCTTTGATTTAAGTTCCGGATGAAACTGAACACCAACAAACCATGGATGGTTTGGGCGTTCGATAATTTCAGGAAGCGCCCCATCAGGCGATACACCAGACATTACCATGCCAGCATTTTCAAGCTTGTCACGATAAGCGACATTCACTTCATAGCGGTGACGATGGCGTTCTTGAATATGTTCAGCATCATAGATAGAGCGAACCAAAGAGCCTTCTTCTAATACACAATCATAGGCGCCAAGCCGCATTGTGCCACCAAGATCATCACCATCAGCGCGGGTCTGCACCTTATTCCCAGCTGTCCATTCAGTCATTAGGCCGACAAGAGCATCGTCACACGGACCAAATTCGGTTGAACTTGCCTTATCCATACCGCCAAGCGCGCGCGCTGTTTCCAGAACAGCCATCTGCATGCCAAAACAAATGCCAAAATAAGGAATGTTACGCTCGCGCGCAATCCGGATAGCCTCAATCTTACCTTCAGCGCCGCGAAGCCCAAACCCACCCGGCACAAGAATACCGCCAACATCTTCTAGATGGTGCAAATAGGTTGTTTCGTCTTCATGCTCGAATAATTCAGAATCAAGGAATTTCAGATTAACTTTTATCCGGTTCGCAATGCCGCCATGTGCCAATGCTTCGGATAATGACTTATAAGAATCTTTAAGAGAGGTATATTTTCCAACAATCGCAATCGTCACTTCACCTTCAGGGCTTGCAACTGATTGAGAAATTTCCTGCCACCGTGTCAAATCTGGATTCGGGCTATTAAGACCAAAATGAGCGCAGACTTGCGTATCAAGACCCTCATTATGATAGGCAACTGGCACTTCATAAATATTATTAACATCACTTGCCAGAATAACAGCTTCGCTTCTGACATTACAGAACAGGCCTATTTTATCGCGCTGTTCACGCTCAAGAGGATGTTCTGTACGGCATAACAAGATGTCTGGCTGAATCCCAAGTGACTGTAATTCCTTGACAGAATGCTGGGTTGGCTTGGTTTTAAGCTCGCCTGCTGCTTTGATGTAGGGAATAAGGGTTACATGGATAAAACAGACTTGTGAGCGACCAAGCTCGTTTCCAATCTGTCTTATGGCTTCCAGAAATGGTAGCGATTCAATATCGCCAACAGTGCCGCCAATTTCGCATAAAACAAAATCTTCAGCGCTTAAATCATTTCGCACAAAGGCTTTGATAGCATCAGTTACATGCGGAATAACCTGAATCGTAGCGCCGAGATAATCACCGCGCCGCTCGCGCGCCAACACATCTGAATAGATACGCCCAGTGGTAACATTATCAGTTTTGCGTGTATGCACCCCGGTAAAGCGTTCATAATGGCCAAGATCAAGGTCAGTTTCAGCCCCATCATCGGTCACAAACACCTCACCATGCTGGGTAGGTGACATTGTTCCGGGGTCTACATTCAGATAGGGATCAAGTTTACGTAACCGCACTGAATAACCGCGCGCCTGAAGCAAAGCGGCAAGAGCAGCAGAGCCAAGCCCTTTCCCAAGGGATGAGACAACGCCGCCAGTAATAAAGATAAAACGGGTCACAGGCACCATCTCCGTTCTGACATGGTGGTTAAAGAAGCATACCTAAAATTCATGAGTTTACTGTCCGGTTGGTACAGTCGGCCCAGCGGGCACAACAGGTTCTGTCGGCGTTGAGGAAATAACTTCATCCACAATTGACCCTGATGATGTTCCTGCGCCAGCAATAATGGCAAGGCCAATCGATGTCGCAAAGAAACAGGCCGCTAAAATTGCAGTTGCCCGGGACATTAAATTTGCTGTCCCTCTTGCAGTCATGAACCCGCCTTGAGACCCGCCAATACCAAGGCCGCCGCCTTCACTGCGCTGCAGTAAGACAGAGCCAACAAGCGCGATGGCGATTAAAATATGGATGGTCAAAAGAATAGTGGTCATGATACCTCAAAAAATAGACTAAGGCGTTCACACTAAACAAGACTAACGTCAAGATTACCGCAAACAAGGACGCGCATTAAATAGAGACGCTTTTATTTAGCTTAAAGCCTAGCTGAGGTAAAGGCTAAAAACAGACAATCATAGTGACTGTCTAGCGAGCCGCTGCCACAATCTGGGAAAACCCTTCAGCATCAAGCGACGCGCCGCCAACTAATGCACCATCAACATCTGCCAGCGCGAAGATATCAGCTGCATTATCTGGCTTCACCGAACCGCCATAAAGCACCGGCGCTGTAATGCCCAGCCCCGCAATACAGGCTTTTACGCCAGCATGCATCTCCGATATCTGCTCTAGTGAGGCAACAAGCCCCGTGCCAATCGCCCAAATAGGCTCATATGCAATCACCAGCGACTGCGTGCTGCGGCCGCCTCGTGCCGCCTGCCAGTGCTGAAGTGTTGTGGTAAGCTGGCGCGTGACAACATCAACAGACGCGCCAGACAGCCTGTCTTCATGGCTCTCACCAACACAAAATATGGCATTTAGGCCTGATTGCGCTGCTTGCGTCATCTTCTCTGCAATAAGATTATCTGTTTCTGCATGATACTGGCGACGCTCAGAATGACCGCACAACACCCAGCCAGCCCCAAAATCAGCAATCATTGATGCTGAAATATCGCCCGTGAACGCACCTTTTTCTGCAGCATGGCAGTCCTGAGCGCCAAATTGCACAGATGTTTTGCTCAAAACATCTTCGGCAAGCGCTAAATAACAGGCAGGAACAAACGTGATAAGACTGGCTGAAGCATTAGCAGATATATCACGATAAGATTTTAGCAAATCACCTGCATTTTGGCGCGATAGGTTCATCTTCCAGTTAGCAGCAATAATCATTAAACCCTCTTTGTCTTTTCTGGCTAATTGTGGCAGGACTATTTGAAAATATGTTTTAGGCTGATAAACGTTTTAGGCTAGAACACGTTTTAAGATTGCAGGACAGCCTGCGCCTTTACTATAATGCAGGCTGAAACAGGTTTCCATCTGATACTTTACCTTAATTCCGGTCAGGATGACATTATGCTACGGTCAATGCGCGAAGGGGCTAAATCCCCTATCATGAAGCTTTTTCTTCTTTTTCTTGCAGCAGGGTTTGCGCTGTGGGGTGTGGGGGACTTAAGTGGCGGATTTTTATCCGGCGGCAATAATGCTGTTAGTGCCGGAGACAGAAAAGTCGGCATTGAAGAAGCTGCGAATGAATTTGAGCGCAGTCGCAGGGTCACAGGGCGCGGCCTTAACGTTGGTGAAGCCATTCAAGCTGGCCTGCTAAACGAAGTTATTGGCAGCCTGGCTCGTGAAACATTGTTTGGAGCAGAAGCTGACAGGCTTGGCGTAACTGTCACGCGCGATATGAAGCGCGACTCGATTGCCAGCGATCCCCAATTCAAAGATGAGCTTGGCCAGTTTGCAGAAGGCCGCTTCCTGCAAACTCTTCGTAGCTCTGGCTTTACCGAAGAAAGCTACCTTGAAAAATTATCAAGCGCTCTTGAAGTGACCCAGATTATCGGCCCCATTACAGATGGCGGTATTTTCGCCACCGCAACAGCCACGCAAGTGTCAGCCTACCAGCTTGAGCAACGCCAAGCGAGCTACCTTACCTTTACCCCTGCGCCGGAAAGTATTTCTGCCCCACAAGATAGTACATTGAGCTCTTGGTTCACAGAACGGCAGTCCCAGTATGATGCGCCAGATCTTCGCAGCTTTGATGTAATCTTCCTGTCTGCTGACCGAATTCAGAATACCATTACACCGCGCGAAGAAGATATTGTCTCAAGCTTTGAGATTCGCCGGGATGACTTTGTCACACCAGAACGCCGCGCTGTTCGCCAAATGGTGTTCGATACCGAAGAAGAAGCGCGCGCCGCCTTATCTGACGTCACATCAGGAACAGCGTTCAATGACGTTGCATCAGCACGCTTGAATTGGACAGAA
>ERZ887849.3490-NODE-3490-length-11773-cov-5.396996_pt1 | contig 11773 bp, 9 predicted proteins | sample MGYA00521267_ERZ887849 | MGnify/ENA primary metagenome ERZ887849 (study PRJEB32303, sample SAMEA104408601) | aquatic metagenome | biome: Brackish water; feature: Pelagic; material: water | place: Baltic Sea | collected 2014-06-06T16:11:00 | depth 2,863 m ... | reverse complement strand
GCATACTGTTCTGCTCGTGTCAATCCGGGCCGCACCCGTGATACGGAACGGCCGTGCTCGGGCATGAGACAGCGATCTCCGATGTTGGGGGTTGGGCGGGGGCCGGTCTGCCGCACCGAGCGACAACGGGAGCGACCGCCATGCGCGTGTTGATTGTGGGCGCCGGTGCTGTGGGCCAGACGTATGCGCGGGCCCTTCTGAAGGCCGACTGTGACGTCGTCTTCTATGTTCGTGAGAAGTACCGCGCGGCGCTGGAGTCCCCGGGGACGTTGCCGTTTTACCCGCTGAACGAGCGGGCGCGGACCGACCCGGACGTGCTGGGTGGCTACGGGGTGGTCAGCTCGCTGGACGAGGTGGCGGCCTCGGACTGGGATGCGGTGTGGCTGTGTGTGTCGTCCACGGCGCTCCAGGCAGGGTGGTTTGACGCGTTCGCCAAAGCCATCGACAATGCCGTGGTGGTGAGTCTTCAGCCTGGGTTGATCGATCCGGACTGGCTGCATGCCCGGGTGCCCCGGGAGCGGCTGGTGTCGGGCATGATCCCCTTCATCGCTTGGCAGGCCCCCCTGCCCGGCGAGCACCTCTCGCCTCCGGGGATCATGGTGTGGCATCCGCCGCTGATGGCCACGCCGCTGAGTGGGCCCTTGGCGGCGGTGACCGAGCAAGCCACGCTGCTGCGGCGAGGGGGGCTCAAGGTGCGGTTGGTGGCGAGTGCCGGCGAGGGTGGGGCCACAGCATCGGCCGTGCTGCTCAGCATTGTGGCCGCGCTGGAGGGGGCGGGCTGGCGCTTCTCTGAGCTGCGGCGGGCGAACCACATGCGCCGGGCGATCTACGCAAAGAACCAAGCGCTGGCGGTGGCCGCCGCTGTGCATGGCACCCGTGCGCCCTGGGTGTTGCGGATGCTGGGGCCCTGGATGGTGCGCCTGGCCACCCGGATTGCGCCGCTGGTGGTGCCCTTCGACTTGGAGCGGTACCTCGCGTACCACTTCCGCAAGGTCGGTGATCAGACCCGGGCGAACCTCGCGCTGTGGCGGGATGGCGGCGCCCAGCGGGGACTGCCGGTGGACGCGATCGCGGCGCTGGAAGCGACCTTGCGGGCGGTCGATGCGCGGGAGCGGGCAGCGGCGGAGGCGCCCTGATCTCAGGGCTTGGCTCGGGGCTCACTGGGCGGGCGGGTCTGGGCTGAGGATGAGCTGAATGGCGGTCACGAGCTGGCGCGGGGCGAAGGGCTTGGCCAGAAACTCGACCGCGCCGGCCCCCACCATCCGCCCAATCACTTCGGACCGGGTGTAGCCGCTCAGCAGCAGGATCGGCAGGTTGGGGTGGTCGGACCGCAGCGCGCGCACCAAGCCCTCGCCGTCCATCACGGGCATGGACAGATCGCTGACCACGGCGTCATAGGGGCCCGTGTCGTGCCACACCTTCAGGGCTTCGGCGCCGTTGGTGGCGGTGGTCACGTCAAAGCCCTCGGACTGGAGCTTGCGGGTGACGATCGAGAGCACCACCGGCTCATCGTCGACCACCAGCAATCTTGCGGTGCCCTGGAATGGGGCCCGGGGGGGCGGAGCCGGGGCCGGCGCCGGTGGGGGGACTGCCGGCAGGCCGATCAGGACAAAGGTGCCCTCGCCGGGGGAGCTGTCGAACGAGAGGCAGCCCCGGTGGCCGAGCACCATCCCCAACACGGCGGAGAGGCCGAGTCCCCGGTGGCCTTCTCGGGTGGTGAAGAACGGCTGGAACAGCTTGGAGACGGAGTCCGGATCGGCGCCGTGGCCGTTGTCGTCGATGGTCACACAGACGTGGGCGTCCCCCTGGGGCACCCGCCCGCCGACCCAGGTGCCCGAGTCGGGGCCGAGCACCCGCTTCATGACCCGCACATTCACCTTGCCCCGGCCGTAGGGCAGGCTCTCGTCGGCATTGCTGATGAGGTGGAGGAGGAGCTGGCGGAGCTGGCCGGCGTCCCCTTCCACAAACGGCAGGTGGGGCGCCACGGTCAGGTTGAGGCTGCCGCGGCGCAGGGTGGACAAGTTGGCCAGCGGCATCAGCTCGCGGCAGAGCTGGCCCAGATCGAGCGGCGCGAGGTGGAAGCGACCGTGGCCGGAGATGGCCAGCAGCTCCCGGGTCAGCCCGGCCGCCCGCTGAGCGGTGTCTTGGACGGCGTCGAGGTGGGCGCAGGCCGGGTGGGCATCGTCGAGGGCGTCGGACGCTTGGGCCGTGGCCCCGAGAATGCCCATCAACAGGTTGTTGAAGTCGTGTGCCACCCCGCCCGTGACCCGCGCGACCGAGTCGAAGCGGGCGGCGTCGAGCGTGCGCTGGTGCAGGGCCCGCTCCCGCTCGGCGGCTTCCACTTCAGCGGTCACATCAAAGAGTATCCCGGTCACGAGGGTCAAGCGACCGTTGGAGTCGGGGGCACGACCGCGGGCGACCAGACGGGCCACGACCCGCTTGGCCATCGGCAGCCGGAACTCGACGTCTATTGACGGCTTGTGGCCGGCAAAGTGCTCGTCCCGCGCGGCGTTGATGAGGGCGAGGTCGGCGGGGGCGAGCACCTCTCGCCAGCCGGGGACCGTGTTGGGGATCGGGCCGTCCCCCCAACCCCGACGGCGCAGCCACGCTTCGTCGATGCGGAGGGGGCCATTGACGACCCACTCGACCAGGGCGAGGTCGGCGGCCCGGGCCGCGAGGGCCAGTCGGTCTTCCAACACGACCTTCTCGCGCTGGACGGCGTCGCTGGCGGTCAGGTCGTGGAGGGCGAAGACGAGGGAGCGCAGCTCACCATTGCCGTCGAGGATGGGGGCGCCATTCACCGACAAGAGCCGGCGGTCGCCCGTGGGGTGCTCGACGAAGTGCTTGACGTCCCACACCGGCGCCTTGGTGGCCCGCACCCGCGCAAACGGCAGCGCTTCGGGCGGGAAGGGCTCGCCGGCGAGGGTGGTGATGCGGAAGTGCGGGTCGTTGTAGGTCCGGTTCTGCGTGCCGGTGTGGTGGAGCTCCAGCAGCTCTTCGGCCCGCCGGTTGGCGAACCGGATGGTGCCCTCGGGATCGAGGACCAGGATGCCGGCCAGGACCGTCGACATGATCTCGTCGAGCAGGGCATGTTCGCGGTCGCGCTCCACTTGCAGGGCGCGCTGTTCTGAGATGTCGGCGAAGGTCACCACCACCCGCTCGACCTGCTGGTGTTTGTCCAGCAGCGGCTGGGCGGAGACGAGCAACCAGACCAGCTCGTCGTGCCCGGGTCGCGCTACCCCCATGACCACACTGGTCACCGGCTTGCCGGTGGTCCGGGCGTGCTCGGCGGGGTGACCGGACGGATGGAAGGGCGCCCCCGATGCGGTTACTGTGAACCAGCGGGGATCGAAGGAGTCCCGGCCGAGGATCTGGGCTTCGGTCAGTCCCAACAGCGCCAATGCAATGGCGTTGGCCGACTCGATGGAGCCGTCCCGACCATGCACCACCACACCGCAGTGCAGCGCGCCCAGCACGGCGCTGAGCAAGGAGTCGGGGGGGCGGGCGTCGTTGGCCATCAGACAGCCCCCGGGGGTATAGCGTCGCTGGGCCACACCAGGCTACTTGGTTGTTGCCCAGCTTGCCACCACTGACTCCATCCGTTGGGTGCCCACACCCGGCCGCGCTGTCGTCCCCAGTGCGAGCTCTTGTGGGGGGCATATCGCAGTCCTGGCCCCGCTGACCTCCCCCGCCGATCTGACATTGATCATTGCCGATCTGACGTCGATCATTGGGGAGGGGGGGCATCTTGCCAAGATTGGCGGTGTCCCCGCTCGCCTTTGCCGCCCATCCCGGGCCGCTCGTCCACACACAACAGCACCAACCCGCCCCCCAGGGGACCCACCACCGGGCTGGTGCATGTCATGGGGTCGGACTTCGGCAGCACCGGGCGCCACTCGCTCCACGTCTGGCCGTCGGTGGACACGGTGGCGACGGGGTAGCGGCGACCGTCCACCGATGCCTGGGCGAACAGCCACAGCTTGTCATTGTGGACCATGGCGAAGGGCACGGTCTTTCCGCCGAACTGGCCCACCTTCTGGAGGGGGTCGCCGGTGAAGTGCACCACCCCGTTCTTGAGGAGGGTGGCAAACACATGCCGCTCACCCAGAAACTCCACGGGCATAGGATCGGCCAAGCCCTTGGATGAGTACATGACATCCCCTTGTGGACTACGCATCATGTGGGTCTCCCCGCCAAACTCCGCCGGGTCTCCACCGCTGTTGTCGCTGCGGGAGATGTACCAGAGCTCGTCACCAAACCACTGGGGATCGATGTAGGCAAGGGCATCGCCGCCCCGGGGACGCCAGTCTTTGCGGGCCCAGCGCGAGCCGTCAAACTGCAAGCCGCGCACCTTTGGGCCCAGCCAGCGCTCCCAGGGCGGGGGCTCGGTGGCGTGGTCATGGCCGGTCACCCACAGCGCGCCATCCTCGCGAACGGACAGGCCGAGGCTGTCGATGCCGTGGGCCATCACGTCCGGAAACAGCGCCCAGGTCTCGCCGCCGTCTTCGCTGGTGAAGGCCCGCAGCTCGGTGCTGAGCAGGCGGGGGTCGATGGGCGGGTGAGACGTGGAGCACCCGGCCCAGAGCGCCACCGCCCCCGCGAGTCGCAGCCTCACGGGACCTCCCGAAGCACCGTCAGCAGGGCATCAGCGACGGTCTCTCCGAGCAAGCGGTGCCCCTGGGGAGACGGATGGACGTCGTCGGACATCAGGCGTCCGCCCCGGCCGGTGAAGGGTGCGATGCCGTCGATGATCAGCGCCCCCCGGTCGGCCGCCACCGCCGTCATGGCCGCCCGGTACTCGGGCCGGGGCGCCTCGAGGGGCTGGCGGCGCTGGTCTCGGTCGCTGGGCAGCAACAGGAAGACCGGGCGGGCGCCTTGGGCCTCAGCGAGGTCGGCGATTCGGTTCAGGTTGGACCGGTAGGCGGACAGGGGCACACGGCGGGTGCCAGGGTCCTTTTGCAGCTTCCAGCCCACGTCCTGACCGGGCACCCAGCCGTGGAGCAGGCCGCCAATGAAGCGCACGAGCGCGCTGGTCTGGAGGACTTTGCGGACCGGGGCCCCGCGCTCGGGAAAGCGCATCGCGTCGGGCATGGGACCCAGCTGGCTGTCGGACCACTGGGCAGCGATCAGCACCACGTCGGGCATGTAGGGCTGAAGTCGGTGCTCATACAGCCGCCGCGCTTGTTCCGAGGAATAGCCGGGAATGCCGCCGTTGACGGCATCCACGGGGCGTGAGAGCGTGCGAGAGAGCCGTGCGGCCGCGACGTTTGAGAAGACGTCCGGCTCGGGGACCAGCACCCCGTAGATGGTGGAGTCACCCAGCGTCAGCAAGCGCAGGCCGCCGGCCGGCTTGACGCGGTCTGGGGGGGCCCGGGTGCCTTCGGGACCGACGACCGTGCCACTGCGCACGCCGAAGGCCTTGCTGGGGCCGGGGATGGCCTCCCAACCGAGCAGCGCCGAGGCGCGCATGGCGGTCTCGGTCTGGTGGTCCTGGCCGGCGGGGGCGGGGGCCGGGGCGATGGGCCAGCACAAGGCCTCCAGCACTCCGAGGGTCAGAACACTGACAATCAGGGCGTAGAGGGCCTTTCGGGGAGTCGAGAGTGCCATGGTCCCTTCCGCCCGGGGGCGAGCGCCGAAGTGGACCGGTGGGCAGGACAGATCCCGCAGGCGTGCCTCGGCGAGGCCAGTCTACTTGGGGATGCGCAGGGTCATGCCGGGCTGGAGCGCCTTCTCTGTGGGCAGGACGTCCCGGTTGGCCTTGAGGATGCGGCGCCATTCGCTGGATTTGCCGTAGTACTTGCGCGAGATGTGGCCGAGGGTCTCGCCCTTCTGGACGATGTGGCGGGACTCGCCGACCGGGGAGGTCGCCGGCGGGGCGGGGGCCTTGGTGGGGGCCTGGGCCGTGGTCGGGACCGCGGTGGGGGCGGCGGTCGGCACCGATGCCGCGGGGTTCGTCGGGGCAGCCACCGGCTCGCTGAGCGGTGCGGTGACCGGCGCGGTGACGGCAGCGGACGCGGACGCGGGGGGCAGGCCGTCGTCTTCGGTCTGGGCCGTGGGGCCCCCGAAGATCATCACCGCGAGCAGCAGGGCCGCCGAGGCGCCTGCGACCAGCGCCGTGGCGCCACTCCACACCCGAACCCGCTTGGAGAGCTCTTCAACTTGGCCCTCCATCACGGCGTTCTCGCTGCGGAGGCGCTTGGCTTGTTGGCGGAGGGAGCGCAGCTCACCCTGGGTCTGGGAGCTCGCCCGGACCCGGTGGGACTCGGACTCTTGGACCTGGCGGCGCAGCCGCAGCTCAACATCGTCACGGAGGTCTGAGGGCACGCGGGCTCCCTTCTCCGAAGCGGAGTCGAGCTGGCTGAGGGCTTCCTGCCACTGGCCGCGGGAGGCCAGCACCTTGCCGAGGAGCAGCGCTGCGCTCGCGTCGGAGGGGTCGAGGACGAGCAGCATCCGCAGCCGCTCGGTGGCCGGGGCCAGGCGACCCTCTTGGGCCATGTTCAGCGCTTCGTCGTACAGGCTGGCCGGCACGTCGACGCCGGAGTCGGTGAGAACCTGGGCGATCTGTTCGGTGGCGCCAGTGCCACCGGCACCGCGGGGGCTCTCGTCAAAAGCAAAGGCATACGACTGGGACATGGAGGCTTCCCGGTGGGGCAGGGCGGGAGGGGGGCGCTCGGGCGAGCGATGCTGAGATCCGGGGAGGTGGATCGCGGCGGGTGCACGAAGCCAGAGGGTGGCTTGTGCAAGAGTCCCCCTTGACATAGCAAGACCTGGGCCTCTCGTCTATCGAGGTCGGCGCGGATCTTGCTGCGATTCCCTGTTGATGGCCATTGTTGCCGTGAGCTGTCCCGGTGCGCCCATCGATCGATGCCTCGGGGAGGCTGCGCGTCGGTGCGGTGCGCAGGGTGCGCTGTGGGCGGTCGGCTCCCGAGTTGCGGCTGTGTCGACGAAACCAACCGGACGGTGTGGACATCGCAGTCGCCATGACGCCTCCAAACGCTGCCCCATTGCTCGCTCTGCTGTTCTTCGGATGCGCGTCCAAGAGCGACGCGGACTGCCCTGAAGGGTCATCGCGACAGGCGGATGGCCTCTGCTACTCCCGTGCGCTCACCGGGTCGGACTCGGGCGAAGCGGGTGCCGACGATGGCGACGACACGCCCACCGATGACCGGTGTCCACCCATGCCCGCGGGACACACCCTCGGTGACCCCATCCACCGGGCGGCGGTGGCGGCCACCGACGAGTTCATGGAACACCTCGACGCCGCCACTCTGGGCGACGGCAGGGCCCTGCTCGGCGCCAACAATGGGTGGGCCATCCTCGACATCGCTGAGGGGCGGTTCACCCATGTGGAGTTCGCGACGGCCCGCTCCGTGTACCGACTGGCCGCCGATCCTGACGCCGGCCTCGCGTGGGGCGGCACCCAGATGCGGGGCGTCATGCGCTGGGATCTGTCCACCGATCCCCCGACGGTGCTGCCCGAGCTGCGTCCCTGGTCGGGCTGGCATGGGGACGTGGCGGCGGCCGGCGGACGGGGCTTGGTTGCGGCCGGGAGCGACGGTGCTTGGCTGCTGGACGGCGCCTCCGGCGAGACGTTGGCCCGGCTTGACGATGGCGACGCCATGGCGGTTGCATTGAGCGACAGCCTCGCGGTCACGTCCGACGGCACAACCTTGCGTGTCTACAGCATTGAAGATCCAACGAACCCCGTGTTGCAGTCGACGCTGGAGCTCACGGGACACACGGCGGACCTCGCACTGCAAGGCACCCACCTCGCCGCTGCGGCCGGTGCCGCGGGAGTTCACCTGATTGACGTCACCGACGGTGTCTTGGTGCATCGAGACACCTGGTCCACGGCGGCTGCGGCCTACGGGGTCGCGGTCGACGGTGACCGGATCTGGGGTGCCGCCTGGGACAGCGTGGTGATGGGCACTTGGGGTCCCGACGGGCCGGTGCGCTTGGGGGAAGAGTCGGCGTCTGGCTACGCGCTGGGGGTGGACGCCCGAGCTGGCACCGCGGTTGTGGCGGACTGGAACTTGGTCAGTGTGCTGCAACCCAACCCAGACCGCACGGGGCCCGAGCTGCGGATGGACACGTCGGTGGCGCTGCACACCGGCGCCGCCCTTCCCCTGTTGGCCGAGAACGCTGGCCACAGCTTGCTTGAGGTGGATTTGGTGGGCCCCGATGGGCTCGCGCTCTCCGCATCGTCACTGTCCCTGTGTCCCGGTGAGGTGGCTGCGGTTGTGCTCACCCCTGAAGACGACTTCTTGGGTGGCACCATCGGTGTTCAGAGCACCGATCCGGACGAAGCTGAAGCGACCATCCAGCTCTCGATGAACGCCGGCGGCCTGGGCACAACCCATCCTGACATTGTGTTGGGCGCCTACGATCCGAGCACCGACACAACCGGCGTCTGGTCGCTGGCGGACCACGCGGGGGAGCTGATTTATATCGGCTGGTTTGCGCCCTCGTGACAGCTCTGCAGTCTGGAGGTTCCAGACATCCAACCCGCACTCGTCGCCGCATTCTCGGAGGAGATCGACGCCGGCCAGCTGACCATCGTGCTGGCGAGCCCGGACAGCCCCTCGGTTGTGCGCGCCTTTCTCGACGAGATGAACGTGGGGATGGTCACATTGATGGACGATGTGGGAATCTACGAGGGCTATGACCGAAGGGCCTTGGGCGAGAGCTTGGCGCCGTACCCCTTGCATGTTGTGCTCGACGCAGACCACACGATTCGGCACCTGTCGACCGACAGCGACCCAAGAGAGACGATCGCGGTGTTGGACGACCTGTTGCGCTGACCCCCTGCCACACGGCGAGCCCACGACAGCGCAGCCGTCCGGACCGTCCCAGTCTGTGCCCTGTGTCGGCGCTCTCGGCACCGGCGGGCGGCGGGGTGCCCCACGCTGGGGCGGCGGCCGGTATGCTCTGTGCACCAGGGAGTCCCCAAGATGCCACTGCGACCGGTCTCCTTGCTGCTGCCCAGCCTGTGCTTTGCGTGCACCCCCACCAAGTCAGGGGCGTCCTCCCCCGGCGCCGGTGCTGAGACCACCGAGGCGGGCGGGGGCACCGATGGTTCCTCCGACCCCGTCGACTCGGGCGATCCCAACACCGGTCCCGACGACACGGGCGAGCCCATCGAAGACGGCTGCGACGCCTATGCCGATCCCACCCTCGATCCCGCCGACTCCAGCGCCGACGGGTCCGCCGACCACCCCTGGCCGTCGCTCGAAGCCCTGGCCTCGTCGGGCCAGCTTCCGATCGAAGGTGGCGTGCTGTGCTTGCTTCCCGGCGACCATGGCAGTCCCCATGTGCAGGGCGTGCACCCCGACGCACCGCTCATCCTCCGCGCCGTGCCCCCCACCGAAGCCACCGTCTCCGCGCTTCGCATCACCGACACCACCGACCTCACCGTCGACGGCCTCCAGGTGCAGCCCCCGGCGACGCCACCCGACGGCATCGACCCCCGGGAGCACTTTCTCGTCGTCGGCGACGCCACCAGCGACCGCATCACGCTGACCAACCTGCGCGTCGAGTCCGCCGACAGCTCGGCCACGTGGACGGTGGCCGACTGGGCCCGCTTGTCTTGGAGTGGGATCGACCTCGCCGGCGCGGACGCCACGGTCTCCCACTCGACCATCCACAACACCCACCACGCCTTGCTTCTTCGCGGTGACCGAGCCCACGCCACCACCAACCTGATCGACAACTTCGGCGGCGACGGCATCCGCGGCCTGGCTAGTGGGTCCACTTATGAGTGGAACACCGTGCGCGACGCCTACATCGACGACTACGCCGTGCAACATGACGACGCCTTCCAGGCCTACGAGCTCGAGGGCGACCTGCGCATCTCCGACGTCACGCTCCGACACAACCGCTTTGTGCTGTTCGCCGACCCCATCACCGAGTTTGTGCGGACCGAACACTTGATCGCCACCCTGATGCAAGGGGTGGTCATCACCGATGGCTACGCCGATGGCTGGGTGGTCGAAGGCAACCTCGTGGTCAACAGCCAAGCCCACGGCATCACCCTGTACGGCGCCCGCAACAGCCGCATCCAGAACAACACCGTGATCCGACACCCCGACGTGCCTGCCGAAGCCGGCCCATGGATTCGCATCGCCGACCAGACGAAGACGGGGCACGCCAACTTCGACAACATCATCCGCAACAACCTCGCCACCCTGCTCACGCCCTGGGACTACGACGCCACCTCGATGGTCGAAGCCAACCTCGAGCTCGATGACCCCACGGCGCACTTTGTCGACCCTGGTGGCCTCGACTTCCACTTGCTCCCCACCAGCCCGGCCATCGATGGCGGCGTCGACACGGACCTCACAGAGGTTGATCTCGACGGCCAACCCCGCGTCGTGGGCAGTGCGGTGGACCTCGGCGCCCACGAGCACACCCCAGACTGAGCGCTCGACGCCCAGCGCTGTGAAGCCAGCAGTGCGGAGTGTGGCACCCCCCGCCGGAGGTGCCGGCCGCGGGGCCTACTTGTCGGTGATGTGGAACTCGACCCGGCGGTTGTTGGCCCGACCTTCAGTGGTGCGGTTCGTGTCGATGGGGCTGACTTCGCCCTTGCCCTCCGCCACAAGGCGGTTGGCGGGAATGCCCTTGCCCACGAGATAGTCATGCACCGACTGCGCGCGCTGTTGGCTGAGGCGGCGGTTGATGCTGTCCGAGCCCTGAGAGTCGGTGTGGCCTTCGATGCGCACCCGCAAGGCCGGGTAGTCCCGGAGCACTTGGGTGACGCTGTCGAGGATGTCGTAGGACTGGCTCAGGATGCGGGAGCGGCCGGTCTGGAACAGGACTTGCTCGCCGATCTCGATGCGGTCGGACGTGACGTTGACGTTGTCGGGTTTCACGTCCGGGCAGCCATCCTCATCCAAGTATTGGTTGAGGTTCTCCTTCTCGTCGGGGCACTTGTCCCGGCTGTCTGGAATGCCGTCCAGGTCGCGGTCGATGTTGCCCTCGGGGCAGCCATCGGTGTCCTGGTAGCCGTTCATGTCCTCGGCATCGAGGGGGCAGTTGTCGTTGACGTCGAGCAGCCCGTCATTGTCGTTGTCGGGGTCGGGGCAGCCATCGTCGTCTTCGAAGCCGTCGCGGTCTTCCATCTGGCCGATGCACTGGTCGGCATCGTCAAACACGAGGTCGTTGTCGACGTCGACTTCAGGACAGCCGTCTTCGTCCTTGTACCCGTTGACCGTCTCGGCCTCATCGGGGCACTTGTCGAGGTGGTCCTGGATGGTGTCGTTGTCGCGGTCCTTGGGCCGGCACACATCGGCCCGGCGGGAGGCTTCGGCGAGCTGGTTCTTGGCTTCGACCAAGTGGTAGCCGGCGTGGCGGCCGTTGCCCTGCTCGAACTCGATGGCGGCGAAGTCGCGGTGGGAGCGGGCAGTCGCGTATTCGCGTGGTGCGCACTGCTCAGCCCACTGGTCGCGCTCGAGGTCCTTGAGACCGGCGTCGACTTCCAGAGCGTAGGTCGTCAGCGGCGGGCTCTTCATGCAGCCGGCCACTGCTGCGATGCTCAGCAGTGTGAAGATCCGAAGGCGGGGCATCACTGGCCTCCCCAAGCGGGGGGAGTGGACGCGGGCGCCGGCGAGGGGTCCGCCGGGGCCAGCCCCGTGTTGGCGGGCTCACTGACGAGGGGGCCGCCGTTGAGCTTGACCGGATCGACCCAGTCGGGGGGCGTGTCGGGAAGCCGGCCGGTGGCCTTGTTGGCGACGGCTTCGTTCACGGCGCGGTCGACCCATTCCTCAACCTGACCACA
>ERZ887849.3487-NODE-3487-length-11777-cov-26.480038_pt1 | contig 11777 bp, 3 predicted proteins | sample MGYA00521267_ERZ887849 | MGnify/ENA primary metagenome ERZ887849 (study PRJEB32303, sample SAMEA104408601) | aquatic metagenome | biome: Brackish water; feature: Pelagic; material: water | place: Baltic Sea | collected 2014-06-06T16:11:00 | depth 2,863 m ... | reverse complement strand
TTTTGTGATACGATATTATTTTGTGATACGTTATTATTTTGTGAGTTACTGACGGTCGCACCCGATGTTATACCGGACGCTTCCAAGTAATTGGCGATTGATTTCACACTTTCAACTAAAATCGAAACCACCTTTGCATAATCAACGGACAGATGTCCATTGAGAGTGTGGTCTACCAAAGAGGGGAAATGTTCACCCACCTCTTGTGCAATGAATCCATACGACACACCTTTGGTGTTGCGCGTTTCGTCGTTCCATTCGAACGTTTTCCCGGTAAGATGGTTAACAAGTTCCAAGGGGTTTTCGATGGTTTGAATATTCTTCTTCAGATTTTTGTCGGACAAAGCATTGAATTGATACGCGGACGTGTGACCTGTACCGTCCACTGCGAACAAGACGTTATTGTCAGCATCGATACCGCTTTCCATATCACGAGAACGCACCGTGAATTTCGTACCTGTCGAGCTGTCCGGTAACAACACACTCACTGTTTTTCCTGTACTACATTCAATGTGATTCACTTTTAAGGTGTCAATGCTAATCGTACCGCCTGTTATGTTCACGTCGGTGTGTTCCTGTCGCGCTAACGAACCGAAGTTGGTGTGATGAAGTGTAATCACGTCAATGTTTGATTGGTCGAGGACAAAAGTGCTCGCGTCTTCTTGAGTTGGGGACGTTACAATAAAACTGCTTCCCGCCGTTTTATTTGAAACGCCTCCTTCCAGCTGCGATTTGACGTATATGAAAGAGTCTCGAATGGTATCGAATGTTTTGAAATCCTCCGACCGTTTACATTTCACATATGTGTACGTGCTGACCAGGTGAATATTGTCGTACGTGTCGATGTCCTCGATTACGTATATACCATTGAATCGGGTATGTTTGTTTTTTCCGAATAAGTCGCCTTCGTAAACCGCGGGGGTTCGAATAAATATTCGCGAACCGATTGTGAGCACGTTGTCGTCCAGTGTGGCTGAGTTTCCATTGAATCTAAAGTAAATGCTGTTGTCGCTGTTGTGCTCGTTTTCCTGTTCTGCGTCGTCGAAGAAATAGGCTATATCGTCATCATCTGTCGACGCTATGTCCACGTAACGAATGTTACCGATATCAAATTGGAATATATTAATCTTGGGTTCAATATCTTGGTGAATGTAGGTGTTGACGTTCCCGAAAATCTCTGACTTTGACAAGTAAAGTTCTTGAGCGTTGTCTTTTGTTAAAAACGAAACTTGTATGTTGCTTATATCCTGAGACAGTTCGTTTATGTTTGCGGAAATCCATTCCATTTGTGAAACGTTGCATTCACATGACGTGTTGCTTTCGATACTAATGTTTCCCATTAACGAGTCGATTTCCGACTTGGTGTAAACGTTAGTCAATATATTGCCGGTAACATCTTGTATTATGTTTGCGGTGGAAAAGCCCCCTTGATTCAATAGTTCGATGTTGGACTGCATGGTTGTGACTACATTACTCATATCGTTATAATCCTGTGTCGTTGCAAAATTGCTGTAATCAATGTTCATTATCGCGTTGTGAATCTCGTTTACCAGAGTGGTCGTGGATACCAAGTCTGAAACAGACTGATTGATTTTATCGTCTACTTGCGTATCCGTAACAAAGTCGTTGATGAGTAACGTCAAAGAATCTTTCGTTACATAAGGCGTCAATGCAACGGATATCTTTGCGTTTATGGCACTTTCTGTGACACCTAACGCGGTTAAATCCTGTTCGCGCAAATATTGGTTGGTCAATAATGCAATTTTGTCCTCGATTTCGTTTTCATTCAAATATTCATGTTCCACAAGGTAGGTGGTCACGTCGTTAATTTTTATAAAATCACCTATCGATACTTGTAGATCCGTTGAATTCAGAAAGGTGGAACTGGATAATGCTTGACTAATTTTGTTGTCTATTTTATTTTCGGTCATGTATTGATTCGTGAGTAAATAGTTGACATCAACATATTCAGAGTCGTTGTTGTACAATTGTATGAGGTCCAATATGTCGTTTCTTTTCAAATAGGTTTTTTCTTCCAGAAATGTTTGCAATTTCGATTCATTCAAATAGGTGGACTGTACATCTGATAATTTCGCGTACGCTCCCAGGTCTGATGTTTTGACGTAATTGTTGGTACTTAAATAATTTTGAACGTACGTTTTGTCAGCCAAATTGTACGGAGACGACAATAACTCCAGATGTAACGAATACACAGCGCCGTTCCATGAAGATGTATCGACGTTGTACGTTATTTCAAACGTGTTGTTTGACGACACTCGATTATACAAGTCGCGTATGACATAATTGTATTCTAGGGATTCATCCAAATAGCTACCCAACAACAGTGTACGCAATGAATTTGTCAATTCGAAGTTCAAATCACCGTTATTCAAATACGATTGTATTTTGTTTAAGAACGCGTTTGTGTCGTCGTCTTCAATAAAAGATTCTATGGTGTTATTTATTCCGTTAACGATGTTGTCCACGTAATGTTTTGTAACCAAACCTCCTCCGCTGTAAGAAATGACCTCGGTTTGCGGTCCAAACTTTGCCCGCATGTAGGCTTCTATGTCATGATTTACACCATTGGATATATGGTCTCTATAAGACTCGATTTTGGAATCTATGAGTGTATTGACTGTGGACGTAGTCGCCAGGTTGTATGTTGAAAGTTCGCTTGTAAAACCGGCTTTGCTCAAGAAAGTGTCGTTCATGTACGTCTTGTTATAATAGTCGTTAAAACTAGAATTTATTTGGTTACTCACGAAGGAATGGGTCGCCACACTATTGGCAATTAAGGCTTGCGTAAAGTTGTCGTACGAAATAAATTTGTTATTGCTCTCTGTTTTGGTGTAAAAATTGTTCAACGAAGAATTGATAAAACTCGAGGCGTTTATCTGCGTCAATAAACCTTGTTGTGTTATAATTCCGGGTAAATCGTCATAACCAATGTATAAATTATCGATTTGGGTAGTCGTATAATAATTCGATAGGCTCTCATTAATGCGATTGTTTACGTCATTTCGATTTTGTAGCTCGTATGAAGATATTTTCGAGTCGAAATCCGAATGTTTCACAAACAGATTATTACTGGTGCTAGCGTTGTAATAATTTAACAATAAATTACCGGTGATTTCACCAGATATGTTCGCGGCGGTGGGTAACGATTCCAGTCTTTCATTAAGTATGGTGTGTGTGATGAACAAATTATTACACTCCGTTTTGTCATAATGGGTTTGTTGCAAATATTGATTCTTGACTAAGTTGCCCATTTCAGAGACGTGAATGAACATCACATCCGATTCCGTTTTCAAATAATATGAATCAAGGTCAAAATCGGTTTTTTTATAAAAGAGGTTATCTACGTTTGTTTTGTCGTAAAAGCTGTGTTCAATGTTGTCGTTTATTGATAACATGTAATCATTTATGAGAGAAGCCACGTTTGCGTTGGATATGAACAGAGAATTTAATTCGTCTACGGTCCGATAATCTTGTAAATAAGACTCGATTTGGCTATCCACCTTGTACATACTTTGAGTAAAGTATTCGCCAAAGTTTTCCTTTTTTACGTAAAAAGCCTCAGCGTTTGATTCACGCAAGTAATTGTCCAAATTGATCGTTATATTTCCACCAGAGGCTATATTTGACAAGCTTGTGGCAATAAGAACATCGACGTCGGCTTTGTCGTAGTAGTTCTCCAATTTGAGGTTTACTTCACTTTCTTTTAAAAACGATAAAGAGGATAACATACTATCGACATCGTTGACGTTTAGAAATCTCGCGTCCGCAAGTGGCTTGGTGTAATAGAGATTCAAGAATGACAACGGTGTGTAGAACGCACTAATTTCTTGTGTTGTAGAATAGACAGCCAAGTATGGATTTAACAAATCTTCGAATTGAGACGTTGTGATTCCAGCCGTTATGTTTGATGATATATTCGCAACAATATTTCCGATTTCTTCTTTGTTGTACACATTCTGTACGACTGCGTCTAAATCGGAATATCGAACTACATCCCCCAATAACGTGTCGACGTTTCCCTTTGTGTAATAATGTTCAAACATGTCGTCAATATTCGATTTTTCATAATAATTTGTTAATGATACAGATATATTTCCGGAATCGATGTTCCCCAGATTGTTATTTAATGTGTCCAAAGCATTGTCTATGTATGCTTTATCATAAAACAGGGTATTTATTTCGAATTTCGTGTGATGTGAAGACTGAATATTACTACTCAGGTCTGTTAAAATCGAATCTGTTTCCGTTTTGCTGAGATAGTTTTGACTGAGCGTTGTATTCAAAACGTCGATGTTCCCTTGTAAGGACGACAGTTTTGTTTGTTCCAACGTTTGAAACATGTCATCCACATTTGATTTGTCGTAATAATCACTGAACGAATCTCGTACCATAGACACGTCAGCAATCAAAATATTACATGTATTAAATAAATCATTTATGTTTCCTTCGCAATAATTCTGTAACGAAAGGTGTGATGTTTCTAAAGTTTCTACGTTTGCAGAAATATTTTGAACAGAATTACTCACATTACTGTACAATGAAAAAATATTTGCATTGATGAACGACAATTCAGTGTTGAGATTCAATTCTATATCCTGGACATTTTCTGTGATTGACCCAACGATAGTGTCTACGTTTGATTTGTCATAATACGCATTTAAAGATGTAGATATAGAATTTTGAAAGAATTCGAAATCGGAAATGTCGTTCGAATTAAACAACGAATCGATATTTTGTTTGGTGTAATACATACTTGACAAAACATTGGATAAATCGGAAACATTTGCACTTTGATTATTCAGGAAAGCATCTATGTTTGATTTATAATAAAAGTTTGCGACAACAGTATTTTCCAACTCAGTTACTTTTTGCTCGACAAATGTTTCATTGGTAAGTTGTAAAGAAGCATTAATTGCAGAAACATTTTCAGGCAGATTTGCATAAGACACGAAATTAGAATCCACTTCATTCTTGTCGTAGTAATTTAGATTGTTCGTGTTGAGGATATTTCCCACGTGCGTATCGATTCGATTCACGTTTGATAAAGTTATGTAATCCTCGAAATTATCATATTCGGTCAATATATAATTGTCTAAATAACTCTCGTCTATCAACTTGTGTACATTAATTTGTTCTGCAAAATTTACATCTGTTATATAGTGTGTGTTTGCGAACCAACCAGTAACATACTCCGATACAATGTTGCTTACTTGACTCACATTTTGTAGTTCGTACAATGTGATTTGACTCAAAAAGTTACCATACGTTACAAATCGAACATCAGATAATTCTTTCGAGTAATTTTTGTCGTCTATGTAGGACTCTATATCCGTTTTAGATACCAATTCGTTGTCCCCATACAATTCGAATCCCTTGTTATATTTTAAGACATATGAATTCGCAGACACAGTTCCATCGGCATTTAAGGATACAGTGTCGGACAATTGAATGGATTCTGAACATGTTACATTTGCTACAGTGAAATTGATGGTAGATAAAAAGGTTGAACCTATCAATGTCGTGTTTCCATCATCCACACCGCCTATATTATCCGAGATGAAAAAGGACGATAAATGGTTTTCTAAAGATCGAAATCTAGGTTTCAAACTAATATATAAAGATTGAGTATCCGACGTATCAGAAAACTCGAGTTCCAAATTAGTCAGCGAAACATCGCTACTCATTATATTCAGTTAACATAAATAAAAGATTTCTAAATTACGCATTTAATGAGTTTATCAATAAGTTTAATTTGTTGTCTAAGTCTTTTACCGATTCGATTAGAAACGGAATTAATTCAATGTAATTTATATTTAAAAATCCGTCATCATCTGTCGACGTAATCGATGGCAAAACATGTTGTACATCTTGAGCAATTAAACCATGCGAAATATGCTTGTCGTTTCTAAACTTGTAACACTTCCCAGTCAATTGTTTCACAATTTGTAGTCCGTTAGAAATGTTACTAATATCCGATTTCAACCGCTCGTCGCTTCTTCCCTTGAACTTGTCAGCAATAACATACCCGTTTATGTTTAAGGTATAATCGTCCACTTGCGGTGCGTTTTCAACGAGTCTTACACTTGGATTCGAGTACATCACAACCCCTTCCGCGTAAAACTTTTCGAATGTCCCATTTCTAGGATATCCGTTGCTATCTATGAACAAAATCTGTTTCGTATTTTCCATATGAAATTACGTTTAAAAATCAACTTATCATAAATAACAAAAAATATTAGATTATTTTGACGAACATTAAACATCCATTCTGTATTCGGGAATGAAAATTTCTCCAAGATTCACTGTATCACTTTTATTGTTACTTAAATTCGTAATCAAAGCGTTAAGAACCTGTAAGCCATGGTTCGGAACAACGATATCATCGATAGTATAACGCGATGATGTTCTATTATGTTGTACCATAAACACTTTAACGTCGTTCACATAAAAATCAACTAAATGCGACGAGTCGTCTTTGTATATAAACGAATGCATGTCGAATGATATCTTGTACTCATAGTTTGTAAGGTCATATGTGTATGTTATGTTTTTTATTCGTAGAATACCGATTTGTATATCAGGAAAATAAAAACACTTTGTACGATTAAGGGCGTCTGTCATACATATTTTAAACACATCATATTTTGCGTCGTAATCACTTAACGCTAGTTGTATTGTGGAGTTTTTTGTAACATTTCCGTACGTTCCTAATGTTAAATTTTCCTGTTCTAAACGACAAATAGTCAACGTGTGTGGTATTTCCGAATCGTCGTTAATGTTCGATATTACCAAATATGTTCCATGTTCATTGTTTAGAACGTACACTTGAATATTTTGTATCGTTGTTATATCATAAATATAAATATTATCCGTCGAGCTTTTCGTTTCGTTGAATATTAAACTCATGTTTATGAAACCTGTATCGTTCGTTTGAATGTTGGAAATTTCGAAATTCCAAAAACGTTGGTCGTTAGACCCAAAGGAAATTTCGTACTCGTGAACGTCCAGTGCGTTGTCGTTTATAGATACGGTTATGTTTGAGAAATCGGACACCTGACTTTTTTGCAATGTGGTTAAGTGGAACACAATGGTATTGTCGACAGTATAATATAAAGTGTTTGAATATATGCTCGATTCCTTGATTCCCACTATATCGATTTCTTTGTGTACAATATTTGACATGTACAACGAGTTTTTCCCGTACTTAAAAAAAGTGTAAACATGAACCTTTGCGAAGGAGAAAAATGTGTCTATGTTCACGATGGTATCAATAATTCCGTTACAATAAACACTCGCATTATCGATGTTGTATGCTGCGTTGGTGATCACGCTCTCATCATTCACAACAATCGGAAATGCTACCGAATACCATTTGATGTTACCCAAATCTCCTATTGAGTCGTTCGTATAAATCTCCGAGGTTACTATTATCGTATCGATGTCTTGACTTAAAGTAACCTCATTGATCGAGGGCACATTCGTAGTCGTTATTTCGTTACCAATATATTTAACTGTACGATTCAACTGGTCGGTTATATGACATTCCGTTTTATACGTCGTGTTTGGCCATAGATTCTCAATAGGAACCGATTTCACAAAGTTGTTCTTTGATATGAAATTTTCACGTACAATTTCGATATTGGGTTTAGTAGAGTCGCCGATTGGTTGAATGACAAAGACGATGTCATGTAACATATTGTTGTCCACCGAAAACTCTTTTATATTCGCACTCGCGCTGTTGTATCTGAATTGATCAAATTCGATATAAATGGAACTAAACACGCTTGGGGAATATAAACTGTTAACATTTTGGTGTGATGAATTTAACAAACCGGCATTGAAAAGGACTATATTACTTTGTTCTGGATACAGCGATTCTTTGTTATTCATTGTAAAGGTGAAACTCGTGGCGTCGTTCCGTCGGACGTCACATGTGTATGTGTAAGCACCAATTTGCACTTTGTTCACCAAAAAATCGGAAACATTCGTCTCGTAAAGCGTGGACACATGAAAGGTGATATCGTCCACGTTGGAATAAAACAAATCCGATTGGGACGAGACTATTTTATTGATTCTTATTTCATCCGAAGTGTAAAAACTGTGCGTTGGAGGATCTCCGTTAACCGCCAAAAGGTTTACATAAACCGTGCTCACAGTCTCATCGCTGATCGAAAGCGTGTTTGTACCATGAAACACTTCAAATATACCTTCATTCAATTGCCCTACATTTCCGCTAATCACATTATTTTCTAAGCTCCAGTTTTTATAGTCGTCCAAATAGCCTATCCAATCATAGGACGACACCGGTGAAGTTGTTGCCCACAGACGCCAGTATAGCGGAACATCAAAGTTGATGTTTCCAGACACCAAAATATGATTATTGCGCACAACTTGTTTCGTATCGTAAAATGTTGGTTCAACAATATTCACGGTTGTGTGTATAATGGGATGTTCGAACACAGTGACTCTGTTAAACTGATCCGTTAAGGTGACTATTATTTTGTATTCGGTGTTGTCCACCAAATTATTGACATTAACAATCAATGAATCAGAATCCGTCGAGAAGGTTGAGGACACTATATTGTCGTAATCGACAATGCCATTCGTTTTTCGTTTGGCTTGCACCTGTACCGTGTGTGGCATGTTCGTGTCGTCCTCTAAATCACCGAGGATCAATTCCAGTGCGTTTGTCTCAATTTTGGAAACTTTGAACAAGTGTATATCGCTAACACCGGAAACGTCTACAAAACTCGCCGTGTCCATGCTATATTCTATGTGGTGCAATCTAATACTCACAAACACCATGCCTGCCGTCGTGTCCGTGGGTACCGGTATGTCGATGAACCATCGCTTTTGTGACCCGTACAATTTGTCGGCAATAATTTCACCAGACACAGGAGACCAAGGTGAAAACAATGTTATTTCTGACAAATAAAACGAATTAATTGGAGTTCTCGTCTTGAAGCTCATTTTGATGACAGAACCGGGTTGATAGTACATTCGATCAAATGTGATGGAAATAATTTCGTTCTCGTAATTTTTCATGTATGTAATGTGTGTTGAGATATGATATACGTTAGAATCGTTAGAGAACAGCATCGATATTACTTGTAATTTGTCGGGTTTTTGTTTGGAAATCATCACAAGTGGAGTATTTGATGCAAACACGTCCACTCCAAGCGGGTCGATTCCGTACGATATTCGCCCGTAGCCGATAATGTCCATGGCAGGTACCATACTTGCAATAACGGGTAATTGGACCTCTATGGTTTGGGTCGACGGAGAGGAAACCACAAAATTACCCAACAGTTGTATACGATTATCTAGGACCGTCCACTGCCATTTCACGTCGATTGTATCGTGAATTATTTGTTGTTCCTCGATGTAATGTAACGAACTGAAACGCACAGGTGACAAAGTGTCTTCGTCCAATTTAGAAAAATATTTTAAGTTTACAAAAATTTTAAACTTGTTCAGTGGAACAAGTGGGTCTTTGAACAAAGTGGAGTGTATAAACAATTTGTTCTTTGATATATTTGAATTTATGTAAGCCTGTGAAATGAATGATTTGGAACCCCACGTCTTATCGTCTTCGTTAAAATTAAAGTAAACAACCACGGTTGCGGGTATAACGTTTAAAATACCGTCGATTTCATACGGCAAGTCCAACGTGAACTCGTCATAGGGAAAAATATTACTGATAGTAAATTGTAGATCCAAATGAACCGTGGAGTCTTCTAGTCTACCGAAAAAGGAGGCATCTTCTATAAAAATCGAAGACGGTGAAATCATGTCTTTATAATTGGAGTAAGATATCTCACTCGCGATATTGTATACACTCAATTGTTTGTTTGGAAACGATTCGATAACATTTCGCATCACTTGAACAGACCCATTCAAGTCAGACATGTTTTGTTCGACACTCTCTTTCAACACTTTGACATCCGCGATTTCTTTGCTCATGTTCACGGAATTCACAAACAAATTTTCTCCAATTTCTAAGTTGTTCAACACGGTAACGTCCGTAAATCGCGCGTCTGAATATTTCGGAGTTGGGCGCTTTGCCAGTGTTTCTATTGGGACTTTTGTTGGCGATTCGTAGTCCACGCTTTTGCTTCCATCAATCAATACCCAATCATCATTTCTATCCACAGACGATGTGGTTAAACAATCACCATGTGGAATATCGGAATATGACGGGTTAGAACACATAATGAACGATTTCGTGCTATGACTTTCCGATACGTTCTGTGCCTCTAAAATAAGTACACCACGACTTTTCAGTAAACTGATTAATTCGTTACGACGTTTATTTTTACACTCAATATTGAAGGTAGCCAACTTTGTTCGTAGCACATGCGTTGGACATTTATCAATTAATACATAAGGCATATCACGTATACTTTGTCCTTATGTTTTTTTTCGATTATTTCGTTTGTGTCAAATGTTCAAAATCAAATTTAACCTTATCAATAAGCATGTTCATATTAATATTGATGTCTAGTATTCCTTGTATCATCGTGTTAACATACGAAAAATCGTCCGAAAGACCTTTGCAAGTTCCTTCCAATAATGTAAGCGTTCGAGATATCAGAAAGTAATTCTCATTCAGTCTAAATTTAACCATTTGTATATCAATATACGGGTCTGATTTGATGTCGTCAATAAGTCTCATGATGTCCAAATGTTGCAAGTACTCCTTGACGTATACGGCAATTTTTCGCAATTGTAAGACGCTATTATCATAATCATCGTCAATAGTAATAATAACATTTTCATGTAACAATACTTTCACAATTATATCCACATCATTGAATGAAAGTGCGTATAACAATTGATGAATGATACGTTTGTCCAATTTTAAAATCAGTCCAAAATCAAACAGAATGAATCTGTACTCTCCGTACTCATTTAATTGTAAACCGATATTACCTCTGTGCAAATCTCCGTGAATATATCCGTTGTTTATTCCTTTCATGATCATAACTCGCATCAACTGATTCGAAATATTCACGTCTCTTATTCGGTGAATCGTTGAACAATCAATAAATTCCATGACCAAGATGCTCTCATTGGAAAGATGTGTATAAACCCTAGGAATATAAATACTCGATTCGTATGCAAAGGTTTCGCACATAATCTTAATATTATGACGTTCGTTGTTGAAATCGAGCTCTTTCAGTATGTTTCTGGAGCACATTTTTATCATTTCATACAAGTCCTGTACTTTTCGTGAATTTGGATAACATTTTTTAATGAATTCCATAATCATTATCATAACATCGAAATCATTCGTAAAATCCTCTATGACGTTTGGTTTGCGGATCTTTATAGCAACCTCGTTGTTATTATAACGTAACGTTCCCTTATGTACCTGTCCCACAGATGCGGTAGCGATCGGCGTTTCATGAATAATTGAGAATATGTCGTTCGGTGTATCGTAAGCATTGACCAACATTGGATAGATTGTGTCAAAGTTTATCGGGTCTACATTGTCATGTAAGTCTTGTAACTCCTGGATATACTCCTTTTCAAATATGTCGCTTCTAGAAGCCACTAATTGTCCCATTTTGATGTACGCGGAGCCCATTTGAACAATTTCGTTCTTTATCCATCGCGCGTTGTCGGCTCGAGAGTACAAAGATTGTTTTAACTTTCTATTGACCAGTCGTCCAATAAATAATAGTGGTTTTGTAATGGGTAATACATTCTGATAATACATTATACGTAAATATATTATAAACTATATTAAAATA
>ERZ887849.3486-NODE-3486-length-11780-cov-7.072921_pt1 | contig 11780 bp, 12 predicted proteins | sample MGYA00521267_ERZ887849 | MGnify/ENA primary metagenome ERZ887849 (study PRJEB32303, sample SAMEA104408601) | aquatic metagenome | biome: Brackish water; feature: Pelagic; material: water | place: Baltic Sea | collected 2014-06-06T16:11:00 | depth 2,863 m ... | reverse complement strand
AACATTAAATTATTGATGGTCTCGCCATCTTGATCATAAAGATCAAATAGCATGCGTTCAAAATTACTAGACACCATAATATCCATAGATGGTGAAAGGCTGTGCACCAAAGTTTTAAGGCTATGATTATTATTACTAATACATCGGTGCAAGATATCATTAGCATTTGTAGCAATAACTAACCGATCTATCGGTAGGCCCATTTTTTTTGCCAAATAACCTGCAAAGATATCTCCAAAATTTCCAGTGGGAACTGAAAATGATACAGCGCGGTGAGGAGTATCTAATGCCAAACCTGCATAAAAATAATACACAATCTGGGCCATAATTCTTACCCAGTTAATCGAATTAACTGCTACAAGCTGACGATCAGGCGGCAGAAATGATTGATCCCCGAAGCTACTCTTTACCATATTTTGGCAATCGTCAAAGTTTCCCTCTAGGGCTATATTGAAAACATTGTTCTGAAGAACTGTCGTCATTTGTCTGCGCTGTACTTCAGAAACTCTATTGTGAGGATGCAGAATAAAGATATCTACATTATCACTATGGCGACATCCCTCAATTGCTGCTGAACCAGTATCGCCAGAAGTGGCACCCATAATAACTACACGTTGATCCTTTTTTTTCAAAACATAATCCAGCAGATTGCCGAGAAATTGCAAAGCAAAGTCTTTAAACGCTAGAGTGGGACCATGAAATAATTCAAGAATAAATTCGTTATGGGCAGTCTGCACGAGAGGGGCGATAGCATCGTGACGAAAAGTACTATAAGTTTTTTGAATCAACTCTCTTAAGTCATCGTCTGGGACTTCTCCATCCACAAACGGCGACATCACCTTGAAGGCCAGCTCCTGATAAGATAAAGAAACCCACGAAGCGATCTCTTCTTTAGAAAATTGAGGGATTTTTTCTGGTACATACAAACCCCCGTCACTTGCAAGGCCTGCCAACATTGCATCCTCAAATGATAATGCGGGGGATTGTCCACGCGTACTGATATATCTCAAAATAACCACCTACCTAACTGACATTCGCTTACTATCTTTAATTTCGCTGCTTGCCGAGATACTTTATAATTATTCAAATCAATGACTCAACCCTTATCCTGACGACATCGCCCGCTATCACATCTAGAGCCTGGATTTTTTTCACAGCCTTATCTAGATATTTTTCCAGCGTGTTGTTAGTCAGAAGAATCAATTGAGCGTGATTCTTGCCTGCTGCAGGCTCTTTTTGAATCACAGCCTCAATACTTATATTTTCTTCACTCAAAGCCCTGGTGATTTGAGTCAGTACCCCCGGAACATCTAGAGCAGTAATCCTCATATAGCTGGCAGTTTCTATCTCACTGATGGGCAACACATTGATTTCTCTCAACTGATCCGGTTGAAAGCCATAATGTGGGGCACGCTGTCCTGGTCCAGCCCCCAATGTTCGAGCAATATCACAAATATCAGCAATTACTGCAGAAGCAGTTGCTTCGGCACCGGCTCCAGAGCCATAGTACATAATCGGTCCAGCTGCATCACCCTTGACTAATATTGCATTCATAACTCCATCTACATTCGCTATTAAACGCTTCTCAGGTATTAGTGCTGGATGGACACGTAATTCGATTGCATCATTTCTTTTTCTAGCAACGCCTAGGTGTTTAATTCGATATCCAAGCTGTTCGGCATATACGACGTCCTGGGGTTCAATTTTGGTAATCCCTTCAGTAAAAATCTTATCAAACTGTAAAGGGCACCCAAATGCTAAGGAAGCTAAAATAGCTAGTTTATGTGCTGCGTCAATACCCTCGACATCAAAGGTAGGGTCAGCTTCAGCATAACCAAGTTTTTGAGCTTCTTGTAAAACATCCATAAACTCACGATTCTTGTCTCTAATTTCAGTCAAAATGAAATTAGAGGTTCCGTTAATTATTCCTGCAATCCATTCAATATCATTAGCAATCAATCCCTCTCGAATAGCCTTCACGATCGGAATACCTCCAGCTACTGCGGCTTCAAATGCAACGGTAACGCCTTTCTCTACAGCGGCGGCAAAAATTTCATTACCAGACTCAGCGATTAAAGCCTTGTTGGCAGTAACGACATGCTTCCCATTAGCAATAGCTCTTAGCACCAAATCCTTGGCAACTGTAGTTCCACCAATAAGCTCCACTAAAATATCAACATCAGGGTTATCTGCCACAGAGAATATATCTCGAGAGATATTTATTCCTGTTAGGCTACAATCCGCGTTATCACCCCTGGCTCCGACTTGACACACAATAATCTCACGACCCACTCGAGCGCTAATCTCTTTGAGATTTCGACTTAGCACATTGATTGTGCCGCTTCCTACAGTACCTAAACCACAAATACCGATATTTACAGAATTCAATGTATTCGCCCTGATTTTAAAGTTAGTTTTTTACACCTAAAATAAAAAATAATTATCACAAGCATAAGTTCAATTTAACGCTTTAACTTCTATATGAAAAACTAAGGGCTTGCGCCCAGAAAGAGGTTCGCAACCATAATAGTCGGCAATGTAACTGTCAATGATAGTGGCAAAGTTTAAGCACAAACTACTGAGCCACTAACCCCTTAGATTACTCAACCCCCATGACTGCCAATAGCTCTTTAGCCGGACGATAGCCCATCAATAGCGTTCCATCTCCCAAAAACATCGTAGGTGTACCTGTAATACCTATTTCTTGACCGAGATCATATTGATCAGCAATAGGATTTTCGTTACAAGTATTCTCAGGGATGGTTTCACGATTCTTTAAAGCCGCCAATGCTTGTTTTTTATCACTAGCGCACCAAGCAGAAGTCATTTTCTTATATGAATCAGAACCAATACCCGCTCTTGGGAAGGCCAGATACCTCACCTCTACGCCCCGCGTAGAAAGGTCAGGCAAGGTTTCATTATGAAATTTTCGACAAAAATGGCAATTCACATCAGTAAAAACATAAAGGATTGCTTTAGTCTTGCCTGTTAATGAAGGAAATGTGATCACATCATCCAAGGAAACAACGTCCATTTTATTTTTACGCATCTCTGTAATATGTTGAGCTACAACAGGTACCAACCCTCCGGGCCGGACATGGTACATCTCTCCCTCTATTACATACTCTCCTGTTTCTCCGACATAAAGAAACTGTGCAGTATTAACTCTAATCAGATAAAGGCCTTGAATCTGTGTTTTTTCTACATTTCCAAAGTTTAAATCTGGGCGAGATGCCTTAAGTGTGTCTGTAATTTTTTTAGCAATTTCCACAGACACACCTTCGGCAGCTACTGGTATAGCAGCACACAGCAGAAAAAATGCCACCAAAATATAAGATCTTATTGTTAACAAATTCATATTTTTCTTCACCATAAATATTTATTTTTTATGCAGTCTAGCCCCTAGGGTGATGCTCGGCATGCAATGCTTTCATGCGACTATTAGCTACATGAGTATAGATTTGGGTAGTTGAAAGATCACTATGCCCCAGCAATAATTGAACCACTCTGAGGTCAGCACCATGGTTTAATAAATGAGTTGCAAAAGCATGACGGAGTGTATGTGGTGAAATAGACTTCTCTATTCCTGCATCTTTAGCATACCGCTTCAATCGATGCCAAAACGTTTGTCGTGTCATCTGCTGAGCTCTAGTGCTAACAAACAGCGCATCACTTTGAACCTGATTTAACAACATAGGTCTTGAATACTTAAGATACCTGTCCAGCCAGCTCATTGCTTCTTCCCCTAAAGGCACAAGTCTCTCTTTGCTACCTTTACCAAACACTCTGACAACTCCTTGACGTAAATTTATCTCATGTAATCTTAAGCTTATCAGTTCTGTTACCCTCAGCCCAGAAGCATAAAGAACTTCTAGCATAGTTCTGTCGCGTAACCCCAGAATATCTTCAACATTTGGAGTGGCTAGCAATATCTCAATATCATCTTCAGACAAGCTCTTAGGAAGCGAGCGCCCTAGTTTTGGATTATCCACTAACGCTGTAGGATCTACTTGTATCTTTTTTTCTCGCAAGAAGTGGCGATAAAATCCGCGCAAACATGACAATTGCCTTGCTGTGGTTCTTGCAGATAAGCCTTGCTCAAAGCGATGAGACAGAAATATTTGTAAGTTTTGGCGCACAACTGCTAGCAGCTTGATGCCCTGGGGATCCAGCCATTCAGCAAAGCTCTTCAAATCACGGCCATAGGATTCCAGACTATTTCGACTTAATCCTTTTTCCATCCATATGGAATCAAGGTAATTATCAATAAGAAGCTGGTTGGCACTACTAGTAACAGTCATATTTTATTCTAAATACCCGAAACTTCACTACTAAGTATAATAGTACATATTACAACCTATAGCGCCCAAGAGACTACTCCGTCAACTTATATCTCAATAATTTTATTCAATAAAAAAGGCGCTAACAAATAGCACCTTTTCTTTTTAAGCTAACCTTGCTCATCAGAGCTAAGTTACATTTAGCCTAATTTTTCTTTAATACGTGCCTTACGGCCTGACAGTTCACGTAGATAATATAACTTAGCTTGTCGCACATCTCCACGACGAGAGACAGCTATACTTTCAACCTGCGGACTATAGGTTTGAAAAGTACGCTCCACGCCAATACCGTTTGATATCTTACGCACAGTAAAGGCAGAATTGAGGGCACGATTGCGTTTAGCAATCACAACACCTTCAAAAGCCTGAAGACGCTCACGCGTACCTTCGATAACCTTCACCTGCACTACAACAGTATCGCCAGGTGAAAATTGTGGGAGCTCTTTGCCCATTTGTTCCGCTTCGATTGCTGCTATAATTGAATTTTTACCGCTCATGGTTTGCTCCTCAGCTTTTATAATTTGGTGTTATTCACCTTTTTTGAGTAGCGCCGAACAGAGAGGAAAACAACCTACTTGCTTTCGTCAGTCGACTCTTCTGAAACACTATGTTTAGCTAGACTATCAAGTATTTCTTGTTGCTCTTCGTTAAGTCTCATGCTTTTTAATAAGTCTGGTCGTCTCTGCCAAGTTCTTTTTAGTGACTCTCTTAGCCGCCATTGCTTAATATTTTTATGATTTCCTGACAACAATACATCTGGAACTTTCAAATTTTCGTAACATTCAGGTCTCGTATAGTGAGGATGGTCCAGCAAACCCTCTGAGAATGAATCTTGTTGTGAGGACTCTTCGTGACCTAGGGCTCCAGGAAGCTGACGCACTATTGTGTCTATCATCACCATAGCAGCCAATTCTCCACCGCTAAGAACATAGTCACCAATAGACCATTCTTCATCAACTTCTAGTTCAATCAACCTCTCGTCTACACCTTCGTATCGCCCAGCAATCAATATAAGATTCTGATCGACAACCAATGACCTTACACCCTCTTGGTCTAACACTCTTCCTTGGGGAGACAAGTAAACAACCTTAGCCTCACCTCCTATCCACTTTCGTGCTTCTTTGATTGATTGACGCAATGGCTCAATCAGCAACACCATTCCGGGACCTCCGCCATATGGCCTATGGTCTACCGTCTGATGGCGATCGACAGTATAAGTTCTAGGGTTAAACATCCCAACATCAACAAGGCCAAGCTTAACGGCGCGGCCACTTACACCATAATTAAGTACTGCATCAAACATTTCTGGAAATAGCGTGACCAAAGCTATCTTCATTGCCGCGCTCCCATAGCTTATCTGATGACTCCAGTACTCTACTTAGTGCTTTTAAAATTCAGCGCCCCAATCCACTTCAATCTTTTTAGAAACAAGATTTACAGTCAAAACAACCTGCTTTGTGTAAGGGATCAGCCTTTCTTTAAAGTCCAAGCTATTGATGTCACCTTTTACCTCAAGCACATCATTTGCACCGGTTTCCATTAGGCCGGTCACAACACCCAGATCAACTCCGCCTTGAGTTGAGAAAACTCTCAGCCCTTCAAGCTGATGCCAGTAATATTCACTTGAATCTAACTCCGGAAACTCTGATCGCTCTACTGCAATATTTCTTTGACATAGCTCCTGTCGAGCAATATCTCTATCATCAAAATCTAATATTTGAACAATCAAATCTTGACTTGCCACCTTGTACTGGGCGACTTGAATTTTCTTCCAACCTTGATCTGTTTGTAGCCACCAAGGTTTATAATCAAAAATATTTTCTCGTTCATCAGTATATGGATGAATTTTCACCCATCCCTTAACACCATGAACAGTAGTGATTCGTCCCACTACCATAAGATCTGATGGACTCGGGGAGCGAGAAGCAGTAGGATTCAGACTCACTTCAGTCAGAAAATTTAATTAGCATTAGGCTACAGCAGACTCTTTTATCAAGCGGGAAACGCGATCACTCATACCTGCACCTAGCCCAACCCAGTGCTGCGCTCGATCAACGTCCACACGGAGACGCTCTTCCTGCCCTCGGGCTATAGGATTAAAAAAGCCAATTCTTTCTATGTACTTACTGTCACGCGCCCGACGACTGTCAGTAACATGGATGTGATAAAAAGGGCGTTTTTTAGAGCCCCCGCGAGCTAAACGAATTGTGACCATGGAGCTTCTCTTTTTTATTAATTATTTCAACTTACCGGTTACTAGCCGCACTAGCAATTAACACAATAACGCAGCATAAAAACCGAGTGTACTCAAAGGCGCGCAATTATATCCAAAAGATCTTAATGTGTATAGTTTTAGGCTAAGCAAGAATAGATAAATTAGGCTGCTATCCTTTTATTTTTTAAAATATCACTACAAGATTGACAGTAAAGCAAAATATAATTTTATTTAAAAGATAGCCTAGCAATCATTGAACGCGAGCTGTGCATGAATAGCATCCTCTAAAAAAACATGAAAACAACATCTGCCGCCCTGCTCACCAAGCTTAGATTTTATTATTAGCTGCGGCTTCAAGTAAGTTATAGTCGGCCTCGATAGCCTTGAAATTGGCTGTACTTGATCGATTAAATGATGGCATCTCCCTCAGCTGCTCTAATGCAATAAAGCGATAGTCTTCGCCTGTAACCACAAGTGTTTCGTTAACTGAAATAGCATGTGAAGCGACATTATTTAGGCGTTCAACGGCCTGCTGAAATAAAGTTACCCCTCCAGACAGCACGAAGAACTGCTTAGGAGATCCTGCTCGAGACAACGGTCACAGACGAGAGCCAGAACCACCACAGAGGATCACCGGCGTTACATTAATAGTTGGGTTTGATTTTATCTGCACATTGGGCCTCTATCATCACAAGATTACTAAAAGGGCATATTTCCAGATATTCCCTGCATCATTCGTTGCATGCCCTTACCTTTCATTTTTTTCATCATCATACCCATCTGTTTATGCTGTTTTAATAAACGATTTAAATCTTGAAGAGTAGTGCCGGAACCTTTAGTAATTCGACGCTTACGAGATCCATTTAGAATTTCTGGTTTACTGCGTTCCAGCTCGGTCATTGAATCAATGATAAATTCCATTCGAGAGAAATTTTCAACCATATTTGGTTTTGCAACCATTTGTGGCATATTTCCCAACCCAGGCAACTTCTCCATCATTCCTGATAATCCGCCCATATTTTTCATTTGCTGCAACTGATCTTTTAAATCATTTAAATCAAACCTTTTGCCCTGTGAAACTTTTTTTGCTAGCTGCTCTGCTTTCTTGCGGTCAACCTTTTGCTCAACCTCTTCGATTAGCGACATAACATCGCCCATCCCAAGTATACGAGACGCTATTCGTTCCGGGTAAAAAGGCTCTAGTGCCTCTGTTTTTTCTCCGGCCCCTAAAAATTTAATTGGTTTTCCCGTCACCTGCCGGACAGAAAGCGCGGCACCACCACGAGCATCTCCATCTATTTTGGTAAGAATAACTCCAGTCAAAGGCAATGCATCGCTAAAGGCTTTGGCGGTAACAACTGCATCCTGCCCAATCATAGCGTCAACGACAAATAGTGTTTCTATTGGATTAACTGCTGCATGTATGAGCTGAATTTCATCCATCAAATCACTATCAACGTGAAGACGTCCCGCTGTATCAATCAGCAGAACATCCATAAACTTGATCTTGGCAGACTTAAGGGCGTCAGAAACAATATCGACAGGGTTTTGCGAGGGCTCGCTGGGATGGAACTCAACACCAACTTCATTCGCCAATATCTCTAGCTGCTTTATTGCAGCCGGCCGATAAATATCGGCACTTACAACCATCACTTTTTTCTTTTTCTGCTCGAAGAGAAATTTTGCCAGTTTTGCAACAGAGGTAGTTTTACCAGCCCCTTGTAAGCCGGCCACCAAAACAACAGCTGGCGCCTGGACAGCAAGATTCAGCTCCTCGTTGCTATCGCCCATCACATGCTCTAGCTCAGCTTGAACAATTTTTAAGAGCTGCTGACTCGGAGTAAGACTCTTAGCGACATCTTGCCCTAGAGCGCGCTGTTTAACCGCTTCAACAAAGTTTTTTACTACTGGCAAAGCGACATCTGCCTCAAGAAGAGCCATTCGCACTTCTTTCAAGGTAGCCTGAATATTTCCTTCAGAAAGGCTTGCTTTACCGGAAATTTTTTTAAAAGAGTTAGCTAAGCGATTACCAAGATTCTCAAACAGTGCCATGGTCAATTTGCCATAATAAGATTAGTGAATTAGGTTTTTTATTATATCTTAAATATTTCTACGTATACTCTAAATCAGCCTTATTTAGATTTTTATAACTTAATATAGCCCTTTAACTTCTTAGGCTCAATTCCTGCAAAATGCATTCAGGATTTTTTATGTTAGCCTCAGGGGTTTGCTTTAAAAACTAATAGGTGCGTATCAGACCTTTTCGCCCAACCATATCTGTGCCACACTTTAATATGCTTGCAACCCCGACATAAACAACCAAAGAGCAAAATATACTATGCTTGCCGCTGCTGCTTCAATTGTACTTTACCTGACATCAAGCTTTTATCTGACTTTACAGCTTAGCAAGGGCGTGACACAAAGAACTACTATTTTCTTCTTAACCGCAACTTTAGCTGTAGCTGCTAATGGCTACGCAAGCTTCCAATGGCTTATCACTGATCAAGGGATAAACTTTGGCTTACTCCCGATGACAACTGTCATTACTTTTACAGTTAACTTCATTGTGCTAAGCAGTCGTCATCGAAAACAGCTCCAAAACTTGTTTTTGGTTTTATTTCCCCTAAGCGCGCTAATGCTTTTTTTGGCTATGACGGCTAAAGATGCTGGAATAACACCCTCTGAAGTTTCAATCCAGATGGGCTTTCATGTCTTAACTTCAATTTTATCATACAGTTTATTGACCCTTGCCGCCTTTCAGGCATTGTTTTTATCTCTTCAAGAATGGAGATTGCGCCATAAGTATTTTGGAAGTTTTCCACAAATTTTTCCGTCCCTTCAGACAATGGAATTTCTTTTATTTAAAGTACTCTGGATTGGTTTTGGCTTATTAACGCTATCGCTAGCAACAGGTTTGATATTTTTTGAAAATTTCTTTGCACAACATCTTGCTCATAAAGCATTTTTTTCGATTTTTTCTTGGATATTTTTTGCTATTTTACTTTGGGGTAGGCACACAAAAGGCTGGAGAGGGAAAACTGCCATACGCTGGACTTTTTCTGGGTTTATCACTTTAGCTATTGCTTACTGGGGCACCAAATTCGTTTTAGAGGTGCTGCTTTCCAGCTAACTAATTAATACATTCTATAGATATAACTATAGAATGCTTGCCAATCTGCGCAAAAATCTTCAACATACATCCCCTATAAGAAAAAAAGGTTCCACATTCTTTGAACGACGCTCCCATAGGGTTGCTATTTTCTATTCTCGGCGGCCTGTTGATACTATCAGCATTTTTTTCTAGCTCAGAAACCGCGATGATGTCTCTCAATCGGTATCGGCTAGATCATCTCAAAAAAAATCATCGTGGAGCCCGAAAAGCCCACGAACTCTTAATGCGCCCAGACAGGCTGATTGGGATCATTTTAATCGGTAACAACCTTACCCATATCCTTTGTTCAGCAATTGCGACGGTCATAGCAATTCGACTCTATGGCGATGCTGGTATATTTTTTGGCACACTACTGTTGACATTGGTAGTGCTCATATTTGCCGAAGTCAGTCCAAAAACGGTGGCAGCGCTACACCCAGAAGGTATCGCTTTTTTCTCTAGCCATATACTTAAACCGCTCCTAATAGTATTTTATCCTTTTGTATGGCTGGTAAATAAACTTTCGAATGGACTATTAAGAATTTTTGGAATCAATCCAAATAAACGTCGAGATGACAGTCTAAGCAAAGATGAACTTCGGACTGTGGTGGGGATATCAAGCGAAAAAACACCAGAGCATGAAAATATGCTCATTAATATCTTGGATCTGGAGGAGATAACCGTCAATGACATCATGGTGCCTCGTAATGAAATTGTGGGGCTAAATCTAGATGATGATACGGGAATTCTTTTAGATATCATTATCAATTGCGGTTATACGCGCGTGCCAATTTATAGAGGAGATATTAATCATATTGAGGGTTTTCTTCATATGAAAAATGTTTCTAGACTACTGCGTACTGGAGGCGAAGGATTTACTCAAAAAGCTCTTAAGCGATTTGCTCGTGAACCCTATTTCGTTCCAAAAAATACCCCCCTGAACAAGCAGTTGCTGAACTTCAGGCTTGATCGACGACGAATTGGCCTGGTAGTAGACGAATATGGTGAAATTGAGGGTCTTGTGACGCTAGAAGACATCCTAGAAGAGATTGTGGGAAACTTTACCACTAATAAGGCCGAAGATGAAAAATTGGGTATAGTTAAGCTCAAGCACAACATCTTTGAAATCGACGGATCAGAAACCATTAGGGATATAAACAAGAGAACCAATTGGGAGATGCCTACAGATGGTCCAAAAACTTTAAGTGGCGTGGTTTTAGAGCACCTTGAAAACATTCCGGATGGCAACGTTTCTTTGAATATTGAGAGCTATCGCATTGAAACAATAGAGTTAAACGGCAAGAGTATATCCAAACTCCAGGTTAAGAAACTACTAATAAAAAATAAGCACGAAACAGAAAGTGAAAGCTAGAATTATCTGTCACTCAAGCAAAGGGATTATTTTTCTGCGAACGCTGAAAAGCGTCTTCTATTACCTGAAGACGATCTCGGTCTTCCATTAACATCCATTCTCTAATTTCTCGTGATGTACGATAGCAGCCCACACAAATATCTTCTTCGCTTATAGCGCAGACTGAAACACAGGGTGATGGAACAATGCTAGCCATTTTGAAGCCAATAAATGAAGAGGGCATTTTCATGGAATTATTGAATAAATTTTCTTTCGTTGCAACTCTTGAAATCTAGACGCACTGAACACAATAATTTTCCATTATACTTACTATATAATGAGATCATATCAACAGCTACTCCCATACAACCTATAAATTAAGATAATCTTATGAAATTTTGCAGCGAATGCGGTCACGCCACAAACATGGAAACTCCCATTGGAGATAACCGAAAGCGTGATGTATGCGTCAACTGTGATGCAATTTACTACCAAAATCCAAAAATTATCACTGGCTGCATTCCAGTCTTTGAGGAGCGAGTTTTGTTGTGTCGCAGAGCTATTGAACCGCGTCTAGGTTTTTGGACTCTACCAGCTGGATTTATGGAAAATGATGAGACTTGCCTAGAAGCGGCACTTCGAGAGTGCGCAGAAGAAGCGAACGTCCATATAGATAATCCAATTTTTTGTGGCCTATTTGATCTTCCTCATATCAATCAAGTC
>ERZ887849.3485-NODE-3485-length-11781-cov-5.944909_pt1 | contig 11781 bp, 8 predicted proteins | sample MGYA00521267_ERZ887849 | MGnify/ENA primary metagenome ERZ887849 (study PRJEB32303, sample SAMEA104408601) | aquatic metagenome | biome: Brackish water; feature: Pelagic; material: water | place: Baltic Sea | collected 2014-06-06T16:11:00 | depth 2,863 m ... | reverse complement strand
CCGACAATACAAAAGCTCCTCTACCGGCGGCGATCGCGCAAGCGCGAGCCCTACGTTGCGAGCATAAACACCCAACAAAAACAACCTCGCATTGATCACCCTATTTCAGTTAGCTCTTCGTAATGCGGTTTCAGAAACTACTCCAGCGCTGCACCTCCACCGGCCATGCACTGACCGATATATTCTTCGCTCGCAGCTGCGTACATTGTCAGGAAATGGTGGAAGACTCACCCTACGATTTCCTCTGCCGCCACTGCGCCCGCGAAATCATCCTGTCCGCCCCACCGGCTTGTTCCACCTGCGGCTACCCCTTTTTCGGCATGCTGGCTGGACCGCAAACTTGTCCACACTGCGTCGAACTCGACCCGGCCTTTGACCGTGGACAGACGCTCTTTCTCGCCAAAGGCCCCGCCCGCTCTTTGATCCACGAACTGAAATACCACGCTGGCTTTTACATCCTCAAAGATGTTATGCGGATGATAGCATCCGCCAGTTTTTACCAGCGCTACTTAGAAGACGCGGTACTAATTCCGGTCCCACTCCACCCAACCAAGCTGCGCGAGCGCGGCTTCAATCAAAGCGAAAAAATCGCAAAAACGCTCGAAAAAGCCTCAAAAGGACGCTCAAAAGTGCAAAATCTGCTCATTCGCGAGCAATATACAAAAACCCAGACCCGACTCAATCGAACGGAACGTCAGCAAAATGTTAAAAATGCTTTTGCCATGTCCCGCGATGCGGTTGTAAACACTTCCTTACAGTATATTCTCGTTGATGACGTATTCACCACCGGAGCCACTCTGAATGCTTGCGCCAGCGTTTTGCGTGAGTCGGGTGCCCAACACGTGAAAGTCATCACACTCGGACACGGTTAAAGCATCTCATTTACATTTTCACATTATGGCAATTTTCGGAAAACCCCAGTACTCGACCGTCACGGTTAAGAAGAAAGATATTCCTAAGGATCTTTGGACCAAATGCCCGAAAACGGGTGAGATTATCTATAATCGCGTCTTGAAAGAGAACTTAATGGTCGTACCCAGCAGCGGCTACCACTTCCCGCTCAAAGCGCGCGACCGTATCGCTTCGATGCTGGACGAAGGTTCTTTCGAAGAGATGGATATGGGCGTCCACTCGCTCGACCCACTTGAGTTCAACGCCACTTCTTCCTACCCTGAAAAGCTAAAAGCCAATCAGGCCAAGACCAAGGAAACCGACACTGTGATCTCTGGTGTTGGCAAAATGGGCGGCATGCCCGTCAGCATCGCCGTAATGGATTTCCGCTTCATGGCAGCCAGCCTCGGTTCAGCCGCAGGTGAGAAAATCACGCGTGCAATCGAGCGCGGCGTGGACCAAAAAATGCCGGTCATCATCGTCTCCGCTTCGGGTGGTGCGCGTATGCAGGAAGGCATCCTCAGTCTAATGCAGTTGGCCAAAACCAGCGCGGCCTTGGCACGCCTGAGCGAAGCGGGCATGCCCTACTTCTCAATTTTGACTAACCCGACTATGGCTGGCGTTATGGCCAGTTACGCCTCTTTGGGTGACGTGATCATCGCCGAACCTGAAGCTTTGATCGGCTTCGCCGGTCCGCGCGTGATCAAAGAAACCACTCAGCAGGATTTGCCCGCCGGCTTCCAAACTTCAGAATTCCTCTTAGAGCGCGGCTTGGTGGATTTAATCATCCCACGCGGAGAAATGCGCGACCGCATGATCAATCTGCTCAAGGCACTCTATCGCCCCAAGCAAACTAAGGCCAGCTAAGGGCAGGATGAGTCGCCTAGCCACACGCTAGGTCACTCATCGCCACGGAATCCAGCGATGCAAAACTACGGCCGCATACGCGATTACCTCTACTCCCTCAAACACAAGGGCTCCAAGTACGGCATAGATCGCATGCGGCTTTTCGCCGAGCAACTGGGCCAACCCCAGTTAAAATTCCCCTGTATCCACGTCGCAGGCACCAATGGCAAAGGCTCGACCTGCTCCATGCTCGAGGCCATCTACCGCGCCAATGGCTACAAGACCGGACTCTACAGCTCACCCCACTTGATCCGCCAAGGCGAGCGCGTGCAAGTCAACCGCGAGATTCTAGACGAGGCCGACATCGTCGCCTACACCGAACGCCTGCGCCCGATCGCCGATGCCCTAGGCGCGGCCGATGCAGACGACCATCCCTCCTTTTTTGAATTCATGACGGCGATGGCTTTTCTGCGTTTTGCGGAGGCGGAGGTCGACATCGCACTGATCGAAACTGGACTCGGCGGCCGCCTAGACGCCACCAATGTGGTCGACCCCGAACTCTCGATCATCACTTCGATCAGCCTCGATCACGTGGAGCAACTGGGTGATACCTTAACCGCCATCGCCAGCGAAAAGGCAGGCATCATCAAAGCTGGCAAGCCTGTGGTCATTGGCCTCCTGCCGGGTGAAGCCGAGGCCGTCATCCGCCAAGTCGCGGCCGAGCGCGGCTGCAGCGTGCACTCAGTCGTCGAGCACTATCCCGAATTGGAGCAACTACCGCAGACCAATCTAGCTGGCTCCTTTCAACGCTGGAACGCCGCCGCGGCCGAGCTCGCCAGCGAACTGCTACGCGAACGCTTCCCCCTAGATTCCGCCCAACGCAGCCAGGCACTCAAATCCGTGCAATGGCCCGGCCGCTGGGAGCAGGTCCCACTGCCCGAGCGCACACTGATTCTCGACGCCACTCACAATCCCGAGGGCGCGATCTATCTGGCCGAAAACCTTGCGAGACTGGTCGAACAAAGTGGCAAAAAACCGATCATCGTCGCTGGCACGCTGGGCGAGGACCGCGGCCGCAAGCTGATGGAAACCATCGCGCCCTACGCCGCCGAGCTCTATTTACTCAAACCGAATCAATCGCGCGCCACCGCCACCGAATTCCTGGAAGGCTGTCTTCCTCCCGAGCGCAATTTCACAGTCCAGCACGCCCAGATTCAGGATCTGTTTCCAGCGGTCGGGCAATGCACACTCGGCAAATCGGGCGACACCATCGTAGTGACCGGCTCCATCTATTTAATTGGTGAAGTCCTCGAACGACTCACTTGCGAAGACCCCATCCAGCAAGGCGTACTACAAGACTGATGGAAGCTCCCGACCTACAACTGCTGCTCCATCTCGGCTTAATTATTATAACCGCTGCGGCATTCGCGCTACTGGGCAAACTGATTCGCATGCCCTCGATTGTGGGCTATATCCTCGCTGGCATGGTGCTCGGCCCCTGGCTCAACCTGGTCCAGCTGGATCAATCGCTCGCGCTCATTTCCGAGCTCGGCATTGCACTGCTGCTGTTTCTAGTCGGCATCGAACTGAGCCTGCAAAAGATTAAGGACCTCGGACGGGTCGCCTTCGTACTAGGCGGCTTACAGGTCTTACTCACTGCTGCCGGCGGTTTTGCCGTAGCCTTGTTAATGGATTTCAGCATCGCCGAAGCCATCTTCCTCGGGGCCACCGTCACCTTCAGTAGCACCGTGGTGGTGATCAAATTGCTCGACCAAAAAGGCGCCACTAACCGCCTCTACGCTCGGATCGCGATTGCCCTCTTTCTAGCTCAGGACATTGTGGTCATCGTCGGATTAACGATTTTGAGCGGCCTCGGCAGCGGTGAACCGATCGCGCTGACGCAGATGGCCAAAAATCTGTCCTTCGCCTTCGCGGGTATGGCCATCCTGCTGACCGTAGTGCTAGCCGCCGCCCGCTACCTACTGCCTAAACCCTTTGCATGGGCCTCCCGCTCGCCCGATACCGTCTTCATCTGGGCGCTGTGTTGGTGTTTTTTGATTGTACTACTGGCGCATCAATTTCACCTCTCAGTCGAAATCGGCGCCTTCCTAGCGGGCATCGCCGTGGCCCAGCTCCCCATACACGAAGACCTGCACCGGCGACTGCACCCCCTAATGACCTTCTTCATCGCGATCTTTCTGGTCACGCTGGGGATTAAAATGGAGCTTAGCGAATTTGCCGTCATTTGGCCGGCTGCACTCGGGCTCAGCCTGTTCGTGTTGATCGTTAAACCGCTGATCATTTTCAACATTCTGGCGCGCATGCGTTTCAGCGAATACACTGCCTTTCAGACTGCCATCGCGGGCGGCCAAGTCAGTGAGTTCGCCTTCATTCTGCTCGCGCTGGGCGCGACCACGGGGCTCATCGGTAGCACCACCGTGGCGCTGGGCGGGCTGGTCGGCATCGTCACCATTGCCGTGTCCTCTTACCTAATTATTTACAGCGAGAGTGTGTACCGTGGACTCAAAAAAATCGGTTGCTTAAACCTATTTCGCGCCAAACAAGAATCCGACCCCGAAGCCAGCTCCGAGCTCAAAGATCACATCATCGTAGTGGGCATGAATGCGCTGGGCCGCGAAATCGTGCAACAGCTCGCACTGCGAGGCGAACAGGTCTTGGCCATCGACACCGACCCCAAAAAACTAGAAGGCTTGGGCTCCGCCGAAACCCTAATCGGCAACGTGGAGTACCAATCCGTGGTCGAAGAAATCGGTCTGCGCCAAGCGAAGCTGGTCGTCTCCGCGCTCCAGATTGAAGATACGAACCACTTGCTCGCCTACCGCTGCCGTTCCGCTGGTGTGCGCTGCGCTATTCACGCCTTTGATCTCTCGATGGTGGATGACTTACTGGAACTCGATACTGCCTACTTGCTGATGCCAGCAGTCGATGGCGTGGTGCTGCAACGCGAAATCCTACAAGCGAAAGGAGCACTGCCCAAATGACCGGTTTTGCCATCCTACTACTCGCAGCCGCGATCGCATTCGGCGTTTCCAAGCTACTCCACCTGCCGCCGATTCCGATCCTGCTGCTCTCGGGCGTCGCACTCAGAGCCTTGGCCGAAGCACTCGGCGTCGAAGTCCCAGAAGCACTGGTCAGTGAGATGATTGAAATCGGACTAGCCGTGCTGGTCTTCACCGCTGGAGTCGACTTGAGCCCGCGGCGCATGCTCGGCCGCACCAAACCGATTCTGATTGTCGCCATTAGCCAATTTTTCGGCCTCGGTATCGCAGGTGTGGCAACTGCGCTTTGGCTGGGCTACGATTTCATTACAGCGCTCTACCTCGGCTGTGCCCTATCTGCCAGCTCAACACTAGTGGTCGTGCGGCACCTACAAAAACGGCGGCAAATGTTTGAGCCCTTTGGGCGACTAGTGCTGGGCGTGCTGCTGGTACAGGACGTGTTCATCATCCTGCTTATGGTGGCGCTATTAAAATTACCCAGCGGCGCCCTCTCCAGTATCAACGGCGTAGCCAATGCCATCGCGCTGGGATTCCTCGCGATCGCACTCCACAAGTGGGTCATTCCAACTGTCGCCAAAAAGATCAAGCTCGACGACGAAGAACTGATGCTGGGTGCGCTGGGCCTGTTGTTCGCATTTTCCGGCATGGCCTACCTGCTGGAACTACCTTTCCTCGTGGGCTCTTTTCTCGCGGGTTTTGCCCTATCCGCATTTCCGATGAATGGCTTGGTGCGCGGCATGCTCGGCTCGCTCTCAGGGTTTTTCCTCGCGCTATTTTTCATTAGCATTGGCGCGATTCTCACACTGCCGACTACTGAAATGCTAGGGCACAGTGTCATTTTCACTCTCGTACTGATTTTGGTTACCGTAATTCTGGTCTCCATCGTAGCTGAAGCGGTGGGTTACTCGACTCGCGCCTCAGTCGAAACCGGACTCATCCTCTCGCAAACTAGTGAATTCTCGCTACTACTGGCCCTAACTGGCGTACTCTCGGGGCAAATAAGCGCGGAACTGTTTTCCATGATCGCGCTGATTACCGTAAGCACCATGACGCTGACGCCCTTCATTTCCCGCGAAAAAGTAACTTGGGCCCTGATGAAACTGCACCCTCGTTACCGGCGCGGCGAAACCGAGTGCGGCACCATGAGTCAGCACGCCGTACTGCTCGGCTATGGACGCGCGGGCGCAAAAACAGTGCAATCCCTCAAAGAGCAGAACATTCCAGCCGTCGTGGTCGACGAAGACGCCGCCGTCATTCGTAAGCTGATCAAAGAAGGTACGCCCTGTATTCAAGCCGATGGCTCCAACACCCATGCACTCGAACTGGCGCATGCCAGAGAAGCCCGAGTGGTCATCTGCTCGATGCGCCGATCCCGCGATGCCAAGATCGCGCTGGATTCTCTGCGAGGCTCGCAGGCCATTGTACTGGTGAGGACGTTTGAAGCCGATGAAATCGCAATGGTCGAAGCCGCTGGCGGCATCGCCATCAAGGCTGCGCATGCATCCTCAAAAACATTCTTGGAGTGGATCGATCTAAATTTAACGCGAAAAGCGTAACCTTCTCCTCTTATGGAGTGCCGCCGAGCAAGAGCTACGCAGCCAATACTCTGCGTAGGAGTCAACTGGACCGAAAAACGATCGGAAGTACCAGTGCATCCATCACACCCGATCGACTCGATTAACGTCCAACTGTAAAACCTGCTCGCAGGCTCCCATCCTGACTTGCAGACACAAAAAAACCTCCGCTTTCGCGAAGGTTTTTCATTTTGGTCGGGGTGACAGGATTCGAACCTGCGACCCCCTGGTCCCAAACCAGGTGCGCTAGCCAGACTGCGCTACACCCCGTTCCAAAAAGAAGGCAGTATAGGATCACATTCTACAGCACTGTCAATGCTCTAAAGATCAATTTTAATACAAGAATTATCTGGCCTACAACTAACCATTTTACAGTATACCAAAATAAATTGAATTTCCCAGCTACCATCTTACGTCAAGTGCAGAAGGCGCGGCCATTTAAAGTCGCACTTGGTCTAGTTTTTTTCACAAGCGGGGCTGGTTCACAGACACTACAGCAGCAACTCGAACTCAGCATTCAGCAATTTAGTGAGGGCAACTATCCAGCCGCTTATTGGCAATTTGAGAGTATGGAACTGGATTTCGGACTCGAACCGGAGTTCCTCGACCACCATTTCCAGTCCAAAATCCTCCCAGTGCGGGGCTACGCCGCGCTGCTGGCGGATCGACCGACCGATGCCTTAATCTACTTTGATGCACTCTTGCGCAGCCACCAGCCCACTGCAGGCGTTCGCGCATTCGCGCTTTACAACGCTGCGATTGCTCAAAGTCAAACGGGTGCACTGGCCGCTGCCGCGCAGACTTTCCGCGTGTTCCAACTGAGCTTTCCCGGTTCCAATGAAGCGGCGCTGGCGCTACTACAGGAGGCCGATTTGCGCGCAAACATTGGAGACCACCCTGAGGCCGAAAAACTGCTAGACGATTTCTACCAATCGGAAGCCCAGCAAACACTGCGCATGCAAGCGCGCCTGCGAGCCCTACAACTAGCCGGCAGCACGAAAAATACCGAACGGGTACTACACATTCTATTCGAAACCGAATGGACCGTCGATTCGATGCCAGATATCGCCGTGCTGAGTTTTGCCGCGCTCAGCGCTGGGGATCTTCTACTCGCCGACGGACTCTACCCCGAAGCTATACGCGCCTACCGGCTGACTCTCCCCTTGGAGCCTTTAATCGAAAAACAACGCGAACGCTTGCGAAGCACTGAAGCGGCCGTAGCCCAGCAATCGCCCTACGCCTCCAGCATTTGGAAAAGCCACTCGCAACAACTGCTCGCACGACTGCGCAATCAAGTCGAAAGGCTTGAATCTATCGAAGACTACACGCCCGGGCTCTATCTCAGAATGGGCCAAGCCTACCTACTACAACTGCGCTACCACGAGGCCGTAATTTTGTTTCGAACCGTCGCTCAAGCTGAAAAGTTCAGCGTGGAACTCCGCGCAGAAGCCCACTACCGGTGGGCGCTCACTTTGGCGGAAGCTAAAAAATGGGACGCCGCACGTGACTGCGCCAGCGACTTTCTAACCCAGTACCCCGAGCACAGTCTCGCCAATAACACGCTTTTCCTCGTCGCTCGCACCTATCAAAGCCAAGGCTTCTACAGCAAAGCTATCGACGTACTGGACCAATTAATCGAAAAATTCCCCTCCGATAAACAGGCGCCGATGTGGTACTTTTCTCGCGGGTACAATTACTGCGCGCTGGAACAGCAAGCCGAAGCCCGTGCGAGTTATCAAACCGCACTCGCTGAATTCCCCGAATCAAAGCTGAGGCTTAAAACTCAACTTTGGCATGCGCTCAGTTATTTCTTCGACCGAGAATACGACACCAGCCTGAGCGAACTACAATCCCTACTCGATTCGAACGATTCGCACCCGCTCTACCCCGAAATTCGGTACCGCATCGCCAATGTATTTTACGCTCAACGCGAATACGAAGCAGCGCTTCAGACCATCGATTCACTGATCGCCGACTTCCCCGAACATTCGCGCTTCGGCGAAGCCCACGCATTGCGCGGCGATATTTACATGGGGTTAGGGGAACTCACCCAAGCCGCCCACGCCTTTAGCAAAGTCCCCGCCGATGAGCCCCGAATCTATGACTACGGCGTATTCCAAGCAACCAAGATTTATAAGGCCCTTGAGCGCTATGACCTTTTGCGGCAACACTTGCAGCGCTATGTCGATCGGGACGATGCCGTCGTGCGCCCTCGGGTCAGCGAGGCGCTCTATTGGATCGGCTGGTCACTACAACAGGAAGGCCGCACCAAAGACGCATTCCCCATTTTTGAAGCGGCGCTCGATCGTTTTGGAAATGATCCTCAGGCGTATGCCGTCGGCTCCATTTTGACCGCCTACGCCGATCTGTATCGGCGCGCGCAGCGAAACGGAGACGCCCCGAGCGCAAGTTTCAACAGCTGGCTCCACCTGGCCAGCGAGCAGGCACTCGCAGCCGGACAACTCACGCGCTTCGCCCGCATCAAAGCATTTATCGCCAGCCAACAACGCAGTCAGCTTTCCGCCACCAGTGCAGACGCCACACTCCTCTCGATTCACCGCTTTGTTCCATTGGAAGCGCAAGACCCCGACACACTCGCCCGAGTCGGGATCGTTTTGGTCGACCGCGGCTACGACTCAGCCGACGATTACTTCGAGCACTTACTCACTGAGTACCCACAACGCTTCGAACGCGCGGCAGCCTATCACGGCAAAGCCAAACTCGCGGCGCAACACATGCGATTCCCCGAGGCACAACGCTGGCTACTCCGCTTTTTAGAAGAAACCCCCACCCACCCATTGGCAGCACAAGCGCGATTGCTCGCCGCGGAGGTCCTCACGACTCAAGGGCTCTACGCCGCAGCCAGTGAAACCCTAAACGAAATCCTAGCCCTCAAAGAAATGCGTGGCCGGCCGCACGCTAAAGCGCTGGCGGGTCTAGCTCAGATTGAAAGTGAACAGGGCAATCCGAAGCGCGCTATTCCCTACTGGCAACGGATCTACACCCTCTACCGAGCCTACCCCGAACTTATCGCTCAAGCCTACTGGGAAAGCGCACAGCTCTTCTCCGCGATCGAGGATCACATTGCCGCACGTAACACCATCGAAGAAATGCTACGCGACGCACGCCTGCGCCCCTTTCCCAGCTACGCGGCTGCCCAAGCGGCTCTACCGCAAATCCAATCCGCCGCAGAAACTCAAAGCCAAGTGGTCAGTAACCCGATAGCAGAAATACAGGAGGCCGGACTATGAACGTTTTTCGCCGCGCGCACTCATGCGGTAAAGCAGTGTTTCTCATTCTTACTCTAGCTCCGCAACTCGGCGAGGCGAATGGCCTCAGCCCAGAGCAACACGCAGCCATTTACCAAGAACTGCAAGCGCCCGTCCAAATCACGCTCTCCAACCACGGCACGATAACCGGACATTCCATTCAAGTCTCGGGCGAACAAATTAAAGTCGGCACTTCAAAGGGCGGAGGCGAAGCCATTTTCACCTTTAAGCTGGATGAAATCGACAGCCTAAAAATCCCCGGCGAAAGCTACAAAGCACTGGTGATCGATTGGCAACAGGCGGGCGAATTCGACAAAGCACTCGAACTCTGCGAACTACTGTACCAACAGCGGGTCAACATGCTCCCACTCTTACCGCCCAGCGAATCGCATTTTTTCATCTACTATGTCGAATTGGTGCTGCAATCCAACAAGCCAGCCCGCGCGCTGGGTATCACCAGTAAACTTCGTCCACAAATCGAAAATAGCGCCGCGCTGGCTGCGATTGATGATGCCATTTTAAAAAGCTACCACCAACTCGAGCTACACTCGGAAGCGCGACCACTAGCGGAGCAATGGGTCGCCAGTCGCGATCCCTACGGCAGCAGCGCGCTCGGCTATTATGTACTCGGAGCCGCAAAACTACGCGACGAAGATTACACTCAAGCACTCGAACTGGCATTACAGCCCATTGTTTTCGCCTCACCGCTGCCGACTGAAAACTTAGCCGAATGCTACACCGTGGCGATCAGCGCCGCGCTCGGACTGCGCGAAGCCGACTACGCCGTAACACTCTTTCATGAAATGCAGCAACGCCGGCTCAACTGGCCTGACAACGACCGCAGCCTAAAGCCCTTTCACCAAAAACTGCTCAAACAACTTAAACTCACCAGAGCCAATCCACGATGAAAAATCCACTCACTCTCACACTCCCCCTGTTCCTACTGCCAACATTTGCCTTTGCAGAAACAGCCGAAACTCCCACCGCAGCAGCCACCCAAAGCTCACTCAGTTTATGGGGGCTCATCCAACAAGGCGGCTGGGCCATGTATCCACTCGGCGCCTGCTCGCTAGTAATGTTCTTCCTCATCGTCTACTCTTGGAAGGAGACCGGCGCTAAGAAATTCTTCAGTGCCCAGCAAAGCGCCGCCGCGCGCGAGGCGCTGTCCGCAGGTGACTTCGAAAAAAGCCGTAGTACCCTGCAAAGCTCCAACACCTTGCTCGGTCGCGCACTCGCCCCCGCCATCCCAAAGCTACAACACAACTCCGAAAAAGCCGAAAACCTGTTCATCGAAAATCTGGAAGCGGAGGAAAACTCCGTCAGCCAGTGGGTCACCTACCTGAACGTTGTCGCTTCAGTCGCCCCCATGATCGGCTTGCTAGGCACGGTCAGCGGCATGATAAGCGCGTTCCAAACCATCGGCCGCGGCGGGATGGGACGTCCGGAATTGCTCGCCGGCGATATCGGTGAAGCATTGATTACTACCGCAACAGGGTTAACGATTGGCATTCCCGCAATGATCGCCTACTTCGTTCTTCGCAATCGGCTCAACTCCGCCATGATCGCCACCGCACAAGCGGGCAGCGAAATCATCGAAGCACGCCATCCACAATAAATTTTAGCAGCTCCCGCATCCATATTTCTCAATGAACGAATACGCTCTCCTCGACAGTGGCCACGGCCGAAAACTTGAACGCTTTGGCTCGATCACGCTAGACCGCCCCTGCGCGCAAGCAGTCTGGAACCCCGCCAGCCCAAAAATCTGGAAGCAAGCCGACGCATTTTTTACCCGCAAAGAAGGACTCGAATGGCGTGGCCGCGACAAGCTGCCAGACTCTTGGCACGCCACAGTCAACGGCGTCAAAATGAAGCTCTCCACCACCGATTTCGGCCACCTCGGCGTCTTCCCCGAAACCCGCGAAATGTGGGACTGGATTACCGACACGCTGGCCCAAGAAGCCCCTAAGCGTAAAAAACCGCTCCAATTCCTCAACCTTTTTGCCTATTCCGGCGGCGCCACCCTCGCCGGCGCCAAGGGTGGTGCACAGTGCTGCCATGTGGATGCTTCCAAAGGCATGGTACAATGGGCCCGTAAAAATGCCGCCATCAATGGACTCGAAAACCACCCGATCCGCTGGATCGTGGATGACGTGAACAAGTTCCTACAACGTGAGATCCGTC
>ERZ887849.3483-NODE-3483-length-11783-cov-6.697476_pt1 | contig 11783 bp, 11 predicted proteins | sample MGYA00521267_ERZ887849 | MGnify/ENA primary metagenome ERZ887849 (study PRJEB32303, sample SAMEA104408601) | aquatic metagenome | biome: Brackish water; feature: Pelagic; material: water | place: Baltic Sea | collected 2014-06-06T16:11:00 | depth 2,863 m ... | reverse complement strand
CGTAAACGCGTCGCCAAGGCTGCACGGGCCAATGGTAAATTCGCGATGACTTCCGGAATATTCCTCCCGATGGAAGAATTAGCCGCTGAGGGTGTGAACGTCTTTAATACCGGTTCCGATGTCGGCGCCTTGCGTGAGTTCTTCGATTCAAAACTTTCCTCCGTGAAAGGCACCGCCAGCAAGATAAGCAAAGCAGCCACTCCTTATGACTAATCCATTCTCTCTCGAAGGAAAAGTCATCGTGCAATGCGGTGGCACCGGACTGCTCGGTCGCGAGCTCGTCAAGGCCATCGGGCAAGCCGGAGCCACGCTCGTCGTCGGCACCCGCGATCCCTCGAAGTTTGGGCCCGATCTTGAACGTGCCCGCGAGGCCAGAGTCGAGGTGCAGGTCGAAAAACTGATAGTCAGTGATGAAGATTCGGTTAACGCCTTTCGTGATGCCGTGCTTGCTAAGAACGGACGCGTTGACGGTCTGGTTTACAACACCGTGAGCCGTCCCATGAAGGGCGAGCGTCCTCACGCCGATGAATGGCGCGACTCGATGGAGACTAATGCGACAGGTCTTTACCTGACTATGAATGCATTTGTCGAAGTGATGGAGAAGCAGCCCACCGGTGGCAGCATCGTAAACATCTCATCGATGATGGGAATGGTTGGTCCCAACATGGCCAATTACGAAGGCACCGACATGAAGCCCGCGCCGGATTACTTCTTCCATAAAAGCGGCATGATCAATGTCTCACGCTACTACGCTTCCGTTTACGGAACGAAAGGCGTGCGCTGTAATGTCGTTTCTCCTGGCGGGATCTTCAATCCCGAGGCCCCCCAGCCGGATGCCTTTCTCGAAAAGTATAACAAACGGACCATGATGGGCCGGATGGCGAATGCGGATGAGATGAACGGAGCGGTTATCTTTCTGCTCAGCGATGCGGCCGCTTACGTCACCGGAATCAACCTACCGGTTGATGGCGGTTTCACCGGAAAATGAACTCACCCTCAGGTAAGACAATCTGGATCACTGGTGGCGCCGGTTATCTCGGCACTCCTACCACCATCGCCCTCGATCAATGCTGCGCAAAAGTGCTCTGCATCGATCTTCCGGGCAAAGCCGCCGCCCTCGTCAAAAGCGCTAATCTCCAGCACACGGTGCCAGTTGAACTCGACGTGAACGATCCGGCCACGTTGCCGGCAGCAGTGGCTGCTCTGATCGCTGAACACGGCGCGCCGGATGGTCTCGCTCATCTTACCGTGGCCACTTCAATGGGGCACACGTTAGAAGATCTGCCGGCCGAAACATTTCAAGCGACTCTTGATCGTTCGCTCGTGCCCACCTTCGTGCTCTGTCGCGAACTAGCAAAATCCATGCAGGCAAGTGGTGGTGGCAGCCTCGTGCTGTTTTCCAGCATGTATGGTCTCGTTCCCCCCGATAAGCATGCTTATCGCGAGGAAATGAAGCCTAACCCGATTGACTATGGGGTGAGCAAAGCAGGCATGATCCAGCTCGCGCGCTATCTCGCGATGCACTACGGCCCGGATGATATCCGCGTTAACTGTATCGCACCCGGACCTTTTCCCAATCCGGTGGCCCAGGCGGCCAATCCTGATTTTGTAAACACGCTTAATCAAAAAACCATGCTCCGCCGCATTGGTCGCAACAATGAGATGCTTGGTCCGGTTCTGTTTCTGCTTTCCGATCAGGCCTCATATGTCACGGGGCAAACCCTCTCCGTTGATGGCGGCTGGACGGCTTGGTAACATTGGATTCATTTTGGAGCCAATAGCCTCGACTTGTCATCAGTGAAGCGTGCTCAATCTTCACACTTTCCTTAGAGTCATTTACTGTTTCCCAAACCCCTGAACATTTTCCCTGTGAGTAATCTTCCCACTGTTCTGATCATCGGCTGCGGCAGCATCGGCGAACGCCACCTGCGCAATTTTAAAGAGACTGGCCGATGCCAGGTAATCGGTTGCGATAACCGCCCGGCAATCCTCGCGGATATGGCCGAGAAGTATCAGGTGGAAACCTCCGCCGATTGGAAGCAAGCGATGGAAAATCCTGCCTGCAACGCCGTCGTCATTTGCACGCCCGCCCCCAGCCATGTCTCAATTGCCACGGAAGTGCTGAAAGCGGGAAGTCACTGCCTCATCGAAAAACCGCTTTCGCTCAACCTCGATGGCATGGATGAACTCACGGCCGCACATCAAGCCAGTGATCGCGTCTGCCATGTGGCCTACGTCAATCACAGCCGCCACGAGCCTCGTGCAGCCAAAGCCTTTTTGGATAGCGGCGCCTTTGGTCCCGTGCGTGCGGCCTCCACCGTTGGAGGACAACACTTCCCCACCTTTCGTCCGGCCTACCGCGAAATCTACTACACTGATCACGCCCAAGGTGGCGGCGCAATCCAAGATGCCATGACCCACATGGTGAATCTCATGGAGTGGATCACCGGCCCCACCGCTTCCCTCTTTTGCGAGGCCGATCATCAGGTGCTCTCGGGTGTTGAAGTTGAAGATACCGTCTCAATCATCGCCCGCAGCCAGGATGGCGCGATCATCAGCTATAATCTCAATCAGTTTCAGTCGCCCAACGAAGTCACCGTTCAATTCAACTGCGAGAAAGGCAGCGTGAAATTTGAATACCATAACTGTCGCTGGGGTCACCTCGCCCACGGAGCGGAAGATTGGACTTGGGAGAGCGTCGAGCCTCTCGGCCGCGACGGTCCCTTCTCGGTTCAGGCCAATGATTTTCTCGACGCGACCGAAGGCAAAGCCACGCCACTGGCCACCCTTGAGGAAGGCGTTCAAGCCGTGCGCTTCAACCTCGCCTGCTTCGAATCGATTCGCACCGGCAGTCGCATCACGATTAAGTAGATCGGTTACGATCGGGTCTCTGACCCATAGACATAGGTAAGCTTCCCATGCAATACGCCGACTTACTTTCCCCCAGCGATCGGGAGCTCGCCAAAAAATTGAATGATTTCGTCCCCGACGAAATCTACGACATCCATACCCACCCTTATCATTCCGATCATTTCGCTCCGGGGGCGTGGAAACTGATGGGCGACAAAGGACCGACGGGCTGTGCTGAACATCGCGCTGCCCTGCAAAGGTATATGCCCGCGAAGACCATTCACGGGCTTTACTTTGGCATGCCGCACAAAACAGCGGATCGTCCGGCCATCAACACATGGGTTGCCGATCAGGTGAAAGAACACGGCACGCCACTGAGTCGTGGGCTCATGCTGGTCACCCCCAGTGATGATCGCGAAGCCGTCGCCTCAGCCCTACGCAGTGGCCTCTTCTGCGGGATCAAAGTCTACCATTGCTACTCCGGCCGCGAGGACACGATGAACGCGACCGTGGAGGAATACGCGCCCGACTGGATGTGGGAAATCCTTCACGAAGTCTCAGGTATCATGCTCCTTCATATCGTGCGCGACGACGCGATGGAAGACGTGACCAATCAACAGTCCATCCGACGTCTTTGCCAAACCTACCCTCAGGCCCGGCTCATTCTCGCCCACATCGGTCGCAGCTTTAACTACCGCAATGCGCGCAACGGATTCCACAGCATCGTCGATCTTGATAACGTCGTCGTCGATACCTCTGCCATCTGCGAATCAGAAGCCTTTGCCGCCGCCTTCAAGATCCTCGGCCCACGTCGCGTGCTCTGGGGTTCTGATTTTGCGGTCAGTGAAATGCGCGGCCGATGCGTCTCCACCGGTAAGAGCTTTTTCTGGCTCTACCCCGAAGTCATTCACCCGGACTACGTCGCGCCGACCTCCACCGACTTCACTCTGATCGGCATCGAATCTCTCCTCTGTTTGCAGGAAGCCTGTGAAGATGCCGGCCTGACGAGTGGCGACATCGATGACGTCTTCCAAGGAAATGCCCTGCGCACGCTCGCGCCCCATCTGCCGAAAGAAACCACGGCACCCACGCCCACCGGACCTGAGCTCTGGTCACGCGCGCAATCAGTCATCTCCTGCGGCACGGGGCTGCTCTCCAAGCGGGCCGAATCGTTTGATGCCAAAGGATGGCCCTCTTACTTTTCACGCGCATCCGGTTGCGATGTTTGGGATCTCAATAATAACCGCTATGTCGATTTCGCAGGTGGCTGCGGCGCCATCCTCCTCGGATACGCCGATCCCGATGTAAACGCCGCCGTGCGGCGTCGCGTTTCGGTCGGCACCTACAGCACCCTTTTAAATCCGCAGGAAATCGAACTCGCCGAACAACTGATCGATCTGCATCCGTGGGCCGGCAAGGTCCGCTACGCCCGCGGAGGAGGGGATGCTATGACAGTCGCCGTGCGCATCGCGCGAGCCGCCACTGGTAAAAGCGGTATCGCGTTTTGCGGTTATCACGGATGGCACGATTGGTATCTCGCCGCCAACCTCGGTGGAGGCGATGCCCTTGATGGACATCTGTTGCCCGGTCTTGAACCGCAAGGAGTGCCGCGTGAACTCAAAGGCACATCCGTTCCTTTTCACTACAACAATCTCGAATCACTCGACGCCGCGATCGCCCAATTGGGAGACAACTTCGCCGCAATCGTAATGGAGCCGATGCGCTCCCAACTTCCTCAGGATGACTTTGTGGCCAAGGCCGCCGAACGTTGTCGCGCGGCGGGAGGAGTCTTTGTCGTTGATGAAGTGACTAGTGGTCTCCGCTACGGCTTTCCTGGAGGAATGTCCGCCCTCGGCATTGATCCCGACATCGCGGTTTACGCCAAAGCGATGAGCAACGGGATACCCTTCGGAGCCATCATCGGTCGCGACGCGATCATGCAAGCGGCCGACAGCAGTTTCATTTCATCCAGCTATTGGACCGACGGGATCGGCCCGGCTGCCGCCCTCGCCGTGTTAGAGAAAACACAAGATCTCAGCGTTTACGAAACAGTGGTCGAACGCGGAACACGATTGCAGGCCTCCCTGCGCGAACTCGCTACTCGCCACCCAACGTGCCAACTCGCAATCGGAGGCATGCCGGCAACGCCATCCATGTCCTTCGACCTCGGTGACCAATCGCGTTTAGCCCAGACCCTCTACATGCGCAAAATGCAGGCGCGCGGTTTCCTCGTCACTGGCTACCATTATCTGATGCTCGCTCACGACGATGCCAAGATCGCCTCACTCTTAAGCGCCGCCGATGAATCCATGAGCGAAGTCGCAAAAGTTATCGACGCAGGAACCCTCGCCGAAACCACCGGACCCCTCGTCCAGCACATCGGTTTCGCCCGCCTGACCTAGCTCACCACGTTCTGCGGATTGCCTGCTGCGAACGCGCGGATATTTTCTACCACGGTGCCGAGCAATCGTGTGCGAGCGGCTTGCGTGGCCCACGCGATATGCGGAGTCACGAAACAATTCTTGGCGCTCAATAGAGGATTGTCCGGCGACGGCGGTTCGGACGAAAGCACATCAAGCGCTGCCCCACCGATCCGACCAGCATTGAGTGCAGCCGCGAGATCCTCTTCGACCACCAACGGGCCGCGACTGGTATTCACCAGAAGGGCGGAAGGTTTCATCAGCTCAATACGTTGTGCGTTAACGAGGCCTTCCGTCTCCGGGGTTTGCGGACAATGCAGCGACACGACATCGCTCCGCTGAAACAACTCATCGATCGAAACTTGCTCCACGCCCTGCTTTGCTGTGCGCGAGGCGACGATCACCTTCATGCCGAACGCACGTCCAAGATCCGCGACCGCTTGGCCGATCCGACCATAGCCCACGATGCCGAGGGTTTTGCCATCTAGTTCCGACAAAGAGTGATCCCAAAAACACCAATCGATATTCTTGCTCCATCGTCCTTCATTCACCGCCGCGGCATGCGCACCGACGTTTTGAGCGTGCTCAAGGATCAAAGCGAAAACATGCTGCGCGACCGACTTCGTTCCGTAGATCGGCACATTGCTCACCACAATCCCACGCTCCTTCGCCGCCGCCACATCGACGACATTGTAGCCCGTTGCCATCACCCCAATGTATTTCAGATTCGGCAACTGCCCAATCGTCTCTGCGGATAGTGGACACTTGTTCGTCAACACCACCTCGGCTTCTGCCGCGCGAGCAACGATCTGATTAGCCGATGTGCGATCATGAACCTCACAATCTCCCAGCGTGCGCAGCGCATCCCAACTCAAGTCACCGGGATTGAGGACATATCCATCTAAGACAACAATCTTCATTCCCAGAGCCTTTGTGTTTTCGATTTCAAAACAACGACAAAGCTCCCGATTGCATCATTCGTGCAATTTTCTCGACGCCTCCGCCGACATAACAAATCTTCCCTTCGCACGGGCTGGTAGCTCAATGGTTAGAGCAGAGCACTCATAATGCTTTGGTTGCGGGTTCGAATCCCGCCCGGCCCACCAGTCTTCGCTCTATCGAGCTACGACTCGGCGAGCCATCAATTCGACTACTTTACCTTTACCTCATCTCTAAAATACATGAACGGGCCTGAGAAAAGTGGACACGGGAATCTCTTAGAAGGAGAAACCCAAAGCGAAGACTGCCGCGACGAAGCCCATCGGGCGTAGGCGGGCCATATTGATACAATGAAGGGTTTCTCCTACGTTTACATTCTGATCTCAGATCGTGACGGAGAACACTACTATGTAGGCCTGACTGATAATCTCGATGATCGACTCGCTAAACATAACAAAGGCGACGTTTCCCATACTGCAAAATATCGTCCCTAGAGAATTAAAACAGCTTTGACCTTCCATGATCGGAAAAAGGCAGCCGAGTTTGAAGTCTACCTGAAATCGGCTTCCGGTCGCGCATTTGCGAAAAAGCGGCTCTAGTTACTCGACTATTCCGTAAACTGTAGCGCGTAGAGATCGGCATCTTTCATCACGAAGCGGAGCCGAACCGTTTGCCCGGCCAAGGCAGAAACGTCCGCCTTTTTTTTCCATGTGACGACTTGGGCGATCTCATCGCCAAACACCACATCGCTATCCTCAAGTGAATAGCCCTTCAGCGGCCCTCCGGCTTCGTCCTGAATTTCAACCCGGATGCTACCGGCGGATGATGTGGACAAATTGAGTGTCAGCTTTTCACCGGAAAACTGCATCGGCTTTGTCAGCATTTCACCACCGGAGAAGGGAGCGTTCACCGAAGCGAAACCATCTAGTCGCAGCGAGTAACGCCGTAGATGATAGTCCGGCAGCATGTAATGCGTCTGCAGATAAAGGGACAACTCCGTGTCGCTCGTCTGCACCACGCCCACCGCGGGACAGTTACTCCGACACACCCATGAGCCGCGATCCAGTCCGGGACGAATAAACGATTCCATGAAAGTGCGATCGTAGTGATTCCCGCCGCGCGAGCTCATCAAGACCGCGTCGGAAGCGCCATGGCGCTGCCAATCGAGGTTGAAATTCCACGCATCCATCTCCGCTTCGGTCAGCGCATTCTGATCGTCCATATAGCGAAACGGCAGTGCAATGTAGATGTGCGGCGCGCGAAAGTAAGGGTGAGTGCCATTCGTATAAATATGTTCATCCGGCGTGTCGCCGAAGTCCATCCGCTCGGGTTCGGTCCAGTTTATAAAATCCGTCGAAGTTGAACGACTGATCGTGCGGAACCCTCGAAACTTTACCTTCCCTTCTTCGCGCTCATCCACCCAGGTGCGGATATAGCAGGCGTAGCATTGCTCATGCTCAGACCACATCGCGACATTCACCGTATCGAGCGCATAGCCGACAAACAACGGCTCTTCGGAAAACATCCGCCAGTGAATCCCATCCTCCGATACGAGTCGGAACAGACCTTCATTATGCGAGCCACCTACGCCCTTGTAGCGCTCTTCATCAGGCACACCTGGTCGTGCGTCCTTAAAGGCTACAAAGTTGTGCGAGATGCGACGTTCATCACCATCCGGCAGAATGAGGTTATTTTTCGTGCTACCGCGGAAATCATGCAGATTTAGCTCAGGCTTCACCCAGTTAATCCCGTCAGTGCTTTCCGCATAAGCCGTTTGCTCAGCCAAAACATCTTCCGCTCCATCCTTCCCATAGCCGGAACAACGATAATATAACCGGTAGCAATCGTCGTCCTTGAGCACATTAGTCGATCCCACAAATCGGCCTTCCCAAGGAAGATCAAAGTCCAACACGTTTTCTTCGCGGCGTGGTGTGCCCATGCGCAACGAGGTGCGGTCCAATCTTTCGATTAAGTGGTGATCGAGAAACAATTCCCGCCGACCGCCAATATTTAGAGTGTCATCATTCATGGGGAAATTACGTGAGTTATTTCGCTGTTACCAGAGCCCGAGATTGATGCGGTGGATATGCATCGGCGCCTCGCTGTCGTTGTGAATCACGAGCGAATTACCACCCGCTTTTAGCAAGCCCGGCGAGAATCGAAAACTCTGGGTATGTTGCAAGGGCGGACGTGGCCAACTGAGCACGCCGGGGAGCGTGGCGGTCCATTCGAGAAACAATTCAGGTGAACGGTCGCGGGTGTAGGTTTCCAGCTCTTCCCCATTGAGTGTCACGCGACTACGTTGAGTCACATAAAAAACCAGACGCGACCGCCAAGCCGGAAACGCAGCAGCCGGCAGTCGCAGATCTATTTCAACCGATTGCCCCGTCTCGAGCGTGACCGGCAGAATACCCGGCAAATCCATATCTTTGCGCACCCGCCAATGAGCCACTGAAAACAGTAGAGGTTTCTTACAGGCCGTCTCCGGTTTCTCGATCCCCTCGCACGCACTTGAGTAAACCTCTTGGTGGTAGTGACGCCCGTTCGTCGGGAAATTAAACATGCTGATGCCGTCGGCCCCCGAATCATAAAGCGACGTGCAGAGCGCGCGGACAGATTCGGCATTCTGATACTGAGTGGCGTGCTGAAACTCAATCGACGCATAGATCGGCATCGTCGGTTCATCAATTGCCGCCCGCATCTCATCCAGTGGCATGAAATAATCCGAAGTCAGAAACGGGCCCGCCGTCAGCGCATCGATCAAGCCGCGCTTCACCCACTCGACCACATCCGTGCCAAGAAAGCGGCACCCCTCCATCGAAGTCGGCACGCGCACGAAGAGCTTAATACCCTTCGCATTCGTGAGCTCCCGAATCGTCGCCACAAATCGAGTCAGATGATCGCGCTTCGCCCAGACCTCCTCCGGTGTGCCAGAGAGATGGCGCGGAAAACGCATCCAATCGAGTTGGATGCCATCCATCTCATACCTCTCAAACAACTCGCGGAAGAGTTTCTCAAAATACGGCGGCACGGCCGGATGCGAGTAATCCACTCCGAAGTTCAACCAATCAGGGTCGCCCCGCTCCACCGCTGGCTGATCGACGATGCACTCGGGATGTTCTTTGCGCACACCAGGCATGTTCCACTCGTCTCCATCCTCAGGGTGGTGTTGGTCGTTCATGCGGAAACTCACAAACGTCTCCTTCCCCGCCGCCTTGAGCTTTTCCATGAAATAACCAAACGGATCATTCCCTTTCTCGTGCTCGGCGATCAGCTGCTTACAACGTGGATCCGCTTTCCAAACCTTCGTTGGGTAGTAAAATTTACCGGCGCCACAGCACAGCAGGTAGGTCGTCACATTCCGCGGACATTCCGCGACCACTTCGTCGATATCCTTGCGATAATCATCGCTCAGCAAACTGAAGACATTGTGGCCATCGTCATCTAAGAGCAGGCGAGGTTCGACCAGAGGGCGAAAGGAAGCATTCATAAAGTGGGGTAATTTTCAAACGCAGGTCGTCATCCAAATGCATAACGACGCGCCTTAGGAACCTCAGAATGACGCGCGTTGAAAGCCCGTAATGCGAGATTGGTGAAATAAATGTCACCAGTCGGATCAAATTGCTGTGTTCAACCATTGCTTGTCCCTGAAAACCACTTCATTTCCTCTGCCTTCCCCTTACCCGTTTTACCCTAAATTTCTCAATAACATGAGCCAGCGCGAAGACATCCGCTCCCGAATCACCGGCCCGATCAGCTCGATCAGCACGCCCTTCACTCAAAACGGCGAAATCGATGAAGCCGCCCTTCGGCGTGTCGTGGAATTTGCGGTCACGGCAGCCAACAGCGAAACACTCCTCCTGACATACGGAGATAGTCTCTACTCCGTGCTCACCGATCAGGAAATTGCGGATGTCACTCGCATCGCCGTCGAGCAAAACGCCGGTCGCAAACTGGTCGTCTCTGCCGGGAGCTGGTGGTTGGGCGAATCCGTGCGCTTCGCCGAATATTCCAAAGGACTGGGCGTCGATGTGTTTATGCCGTTACCACCCAATTGGGCTGGATCGGCAAACGCGGATACTTTGGTCGACTATTTTGCCACCATCTCTCGCACCATCCCCGTGATGATCGTCACCGCGATCGGCCCCGAGCAACCCGTGCCACTCGGCACAGTGCAAAAACTGCTCGAGGGCGACAACGGCGTGGTCTCAATCAAAGACGATATCTGCGGTCCCTACGGCCGACGCCTCGCTGCACTCACGCATGATAAGTGGGCGTTTCTCTCCGGAGGACGCAAAGAAAACCACCTCGATCAACTCCCTTACGGCCCCCACGCCTACCTCTCTCTTTACATGCGGTTCTTTCCGGAGATTGCGCATCGTTATTGGGCGGCAATCCAATCGGAAAACTGCGAAGAGGCAGTCGGTATCGTAAACAAATACGATATCCCTTTCATGGATTTCTGTGCCAAGCACGGCGCGCATTTCGATGCCGTTGTTCACGGTGCAATGGAGGTTGCCGGCATCGCTCCGCGTTGGCGGCGCGCTCCCTACACCAGCCTCGACGACGCTCAGATGGATGCACTCAAAACTTTCTTCTCCGAACGCGGACTAATCTAATCTCCTGCTCATGAACTACAGAATCGGCCTCTACGGCGACGACAACCAAACCGACCTCATTCTCGTCAATCCTGCGGGCGAGATCTGCGCACGGCGCACGGCCATCGGCGTGAATCCCGATACGATTCTTGATCAGGATACGATTCGTTCCGTGCTGATCGCAAAGCTCAAAGAACTCGCGGCCCACGCCAAAGCCGAGCACGCAGAAGCCGTCATCGCGCACACCGCACTTTGCTTACCCGGCAGCTTGAGCTTTTGGGAAGGCATCGTCGCGCGCCTTCATCTGTTCAGCCCTGCTAGTGCGCATCCGAATTATCTCCCTGCGCTCGAACAAGCCACCCGCGGACTTCCTGGCATCCTGCTTAATTGCGATCCCTTGCGCGCTCTCGTCGCTGGTCGCGGCAAAGACGACAGCATTCACTGCGCTGGAAATCTCGGTTGCCGCATGAGTGATCCCGGCAGCGATTACGACCTCGGTCGCCAAGCTCTCACCTGCACCCTCGCCGAACTGCAAGGTTGGGGAGAACAATCCGAGCTCGGTAAACTCGTTTGCGACTCGATGAAGGTTTCCGACGCCACCCTCCTCTCAACCAAACTCGATGGCGCGGCCGTTTCACACCAGCAAATCGCTGATCTCGCCACGCACGTGATCAAACTCGAATCCGATGGTGACGACATCGGCGCCGCTATCATTCACGACACTGTCTGCGAACTCGCTTATCTCGCTGAGACCGTGCGCGAAAAACTCTTCGACGAATCAGACACTCCACCGATCGGCTTACGCGGCACCATCCTCCAAACCGATATCGCTCGCCAAGCCCTGACCGAAATCCTCGGTGCTGATTCCAAGTTCGTGCCTATCACTGAAGCACCGATCGAAGGTCTACGATTGATACTCAATCGTCTCAATCCCTAGGGAACCTCCTCCTTTTACCGTTTTCACTCATTGGGTATC
>ERZ887849.3482-NODE-3482-length-11783-cov-18.160982_pt1 | contig 11783 bp, 7 predicted proteins | sample MGYA00521267_ERZ887849 | MGnify/ENA primary metagenome ERZ887849 (study PRJEB32303, sample SAMEA104408601) | aquatic metagenome | biome: Brackish water; feature: Pelagic; material: water | place: Baltic Sea | collected 2014-06-06T16:11:00 | depth 2,863 m ... | reverse complement strand
TAAATAACTGATATTGAGCATATTGGAGCGTTAGGTTCAAAACCCTCTCTCTCCGAAGCATTTGACTGGGATCAAAAGCGCGGGTTGCCCAGAAAAATTTATTTTGTACGGGTGTGGATTTTTTTTATATATTTATACGATTTTAATGTCGAATCTATTCAAGTGATTCACAATTTATTTACAAACCAATAATTAAATATGAAAAATTTAGTTTTATTGTTTGCGCTCATGGTAAGCGCTTTATTTAGCTCGTGTGACCGAAATATACAAGAGCATATGTACGAAAAAAATTTAATAGAAAACACTACAAATGATCTTGCAAAGATTGCAAAAATAATCTCTAATTGTTCTCAAAATGAAGACTTCAATAATCAAATATGGAGTTCTCAAAAAAATCATGAGTTGCCCATATATAGACTCGTTGAGCTAAATATTAATTCTGTTCCATTTTATGATTTTGTTGAAAGTTACAATGAAATCGACCATGAAGATCTAGTGATGTTGTTTAATAACAATATAACAGCTATCGTTGGTTTTTACATTCCAAACGATAAAGTCTTCAATTCAGCTCAAGGTTATAATTGTTATTATGTCATGAATGGCTTCAACACAATCAGTGGTTTTTCCCCAAATGGTTCTTTAATTCATACAGATAACAATGACCCCAGTGAAATTCAATTAATTGTTAAGCCTAATGATGAAAGTATTAAAATAAGTAAAAGTTCTCCGGAATACGCTAAATACCTTTCTGGACAGACTAAGACATTGCCAAAAATCCTTTTCGATTCTGAGGATTTTATATTAGTAGATATCATTAATTATCATTTAGTGAAGTCAAATGTCACGTCATTGGGTAAATCTGGCTGTAATCAACTGTATTGCGCTAATGCAGATAGAGATAATCGATTTAACTCCGAGATGATCAATAATTTCGGATTTGATAATGAATCTGCCTTTAAATCAGCTCTTCCTTGGTGGGAATTGAATGCGAAAATCATCATAATTGCTACTCTCACCGATTGTAATAGTAATGGCCTTATGATTAGAAAAGGATTTAATACAAGTCGTTCTGATTTTAGTGATTTAAAAACATATCAGCATCCATTGAATATAGATGTTGTGGATTGGGATCCGACGGATTTTGGTTCAACGATGAAATACACTGTATTTGAGATAGATGGAACGGCAACAAATAAGTCTACTACAATATTAAGTTCAACAAGTTTTCAAGATCCAATTACCGGCACAACTTTCTCAACTACTAGTACACAGGTTTTCGAACATGATAGTTCGGATGATGAGTTATTAGATTTGACGGTTGGTTACTGTGGTCCTGCAGATTGGTGGGATAATTATATCGGTACAACAGGTAGGTTTCATTTCCAAATTTGGGAAAAACATTAGAGATATGAGAAAGTATATATATATGCTAGTTTGTGCAGTTTCAGTTATTACTGCTTATGGACAAACATCTTTAGAGGCCTCAATTGGATATGATTATATAGGCTTAAGCAAGGGGTTGCAAAACGGAATTGGATTTACTCGCTCAGTTTCATGCTGGAACTTTGGAGTGAATTATTATACGTCGAAAAGTATTGGGTTTAATTCTCATGAAGCGAGCCAGAGGAGTAACATTATAAAACTTCCTAACTCTGAACCGTTAGATTTAGGTAGCCAAGAGACAATTGAACTATATATGAATGATTTAGCTTCTTCTGGGTTATTTGCATTCAATCCAGTAACGTATAGTTATTATGTTTCAGGAATAGAGATGAATCTACAGTATGACATAAAGCTTGGCCAGGGATGGTCAATTTCTCCGCGCGTTGGTGTTGGATTAGGATACTATGAATCTTCTTATTTGGCTAGTTGGATCTCCGTTACAAGCATTAACGCGCCGGCAATAAGTGATCCAAGCAATTTAATCATCTACCAATCACAATATGAGTCCTATCTAGCGTTACCCCTAAGTACTTATCTACTATTAACGAAAGAATTTAGAAATAACTTGAAGCTGTCAGTATTTTCAAGTTTAAATGTTCAAAGAGAAATGATTCGATCTTCTGCTTTCAACATTAAAGTATCTGTTCCTTTGAGATTAGGGTCTATTAAAACTGATTAAAATATTAGAATTCCTTGGGTTATTAATAACCTGATTCCGTTCCGCAACCGCCTATTAAATGGCGGTTGTCGGAGAACGGATATATGGATTTGCAGACTAACCTTTTCCAGGGCCGCAGCGCAGAGTCGCAGAGTGTGGCAACCGAATCCATTACCATCCTTCACTTTGAGATCGATTTTTTTTTGATTATTATATGAAGATACTGAAAATACTGATGTTTTGGGATTATACGTGATTCCAAACTTGTGTTCGGAATATTCCGAACAATACTAACGCGATCACTGGAGACGTAAATCAGATCTAAAGGAGCTTCAAAGATGTATTTCAACAGTACTAATAGACATCACGATATAGTCCTGAGGAGGGAATTGAACCCCAAGTCAAAAAAGCCTATATTTGATTAGCTATGTCAGCGCTATTGGGCGAAATGCCCTCCGCGGCCGATTGGGTTGCTTAGCGGGTTGACTTAGCGAAAAGTGCTCTCTTAAATCACTGATAATGAGCATATTGCGGCGTTAGGTTCGAAATCCTCTCTCTCCGTGTTATAGATAAAATAGTTCAAAATAAAGAAAAGCCCCTCTCTCGAAGATTATGAAGACATAAGCAGAAAACTTCTTGCAGCATCCATAGAATATAGCAGGACACATACACAACTCTCTGTAGAGATATTCAAAGCACTGACAGTTCTCATTAGCCTTGATTGTCATAATAACCTGGCTTTCTATGAGTTCATTCTTATCTCTACAGGTCTAATTTAATCAACAATTTACCTGTCCGGTTTTTCAGGAAAGTCTACAGATTAGTCTTCGTCTATTTCAAAAACCTGAGACAACAACGCAGTGGCCTTTACTTTGGATTCCAGGCCTATGTAGTCAAAGTCAACTTCGGCTAAACCAAAACGCTCCGCAAATCCAAGCAACGCTCGAAGTACATAGCACCGGTCAAAAAAATCGATTGCCCTGTCTCCATATTCTAGATCAAAGGAGTCTAACATTGTAGGAAATGCTACGCGGTACTGGTGTGCATACACCAATGCATCTCGCGTTTCCAAACCCCATTTATTCAACATGTATAAGGTAAAGCCCCAACCGACTTGACCTACTGGGTCTTGTTCTGGATATCCGTCCAAAAATCCCCAATTGAAATCATTTGCATACGTTTCTAGGAGCCTTTCAAAAAGTTCGGCGCGGTTTTCTTTCAACGCTAGGTAATCCCCGGTAAGTAGGAGTCTTCCGTTATCAACCTCGAGCATACCACCAACCATCATGGCAATACGAATCGAATACAGTGTAGGCCACTTCTCCTCGCGATCCAGCTTCAAGATTCCAACCTCAATATCCGATTCCACTAAATAACCCTTAGCGTAAATTGCCTTAACTACACTGGGCGGAAGGAATTCAGCTTTGGTAAGCTTAATGCCTTTCGGTTCCGCTAAAATCAGCTCAACCAAAGATTCGAAAATTCTCAGCGCAGGGATAGCGTCCAAGACATCATCAGACAAATGACGACGTAGCCGTACAGGTGAATTTTCCGACAACGGGTTGTACAAGAGATGATACATCTCGGTAGATGACAATCCTAAAAAATCATCCAATGGACGACTGTTGTGCTCCAATTTATACGCATCAAGATCCATAAGGCCGCTTCTAATTGCTTACAAAATACGCTACGACCATGATTATCACGAACTTTCTAGGCAATAGTTTCTAGTTCACAGTTAAATATACCCTCTGTTTCAAGGCGGTATGAATTCTTGAATCCTGAAGCAACCCCGCCCCGCACAGAAGTCCTAAATGCGTACCTATTCGAGTCCATTGAACAGATGTGGGACGAGACGGAGAATTTTCAATATCAGTACAACAACCTTAGGCCTCACGGATTCTTGATGGACATGGCGCCCATCGAGTTCAAAGAATACAGAAAATCCATTCCTCTAAGGCCTTTGAGTAAGGGATTAACAGACAAGAATTTAACTAACTTAGTGTAGCTAAGAAAGGGGGGAATACAATATCTAGGTTTATTTTTTGTTTCGGTCTTCTAGTGAAGATACTGAAAGCATTGGCATTATAGACTTTCACGTGATTACTTAAGCCTAATGTTTTCAGTATTTCTCTATGAGAATCTGAATCAAATTAAACGTGAATTACAACCATGCTTGGGAATACAGTTGCCACACTCTGCGGCTCGAGCTATGGAACATAATGAGAAGTATGTGTTTTCCCTGAGGCGTAAGAAGCAATCTTTCCCCGCTTAGGCAGAAACACCTTATTAATTTCTCCAAATTCTCTTCGTACAGGAGCAAACAACTTAATCTTTACATCTGGATAAACATCAGTTAGTTCGTGATAACATGCCGTTGAAGTTCTGCCCTGAGTCACGAAATCATCCACGAGTATAATACTCTTAAAACTGCGGTCAAATAAGGTGGGTTCTAGCTCCAATGATGCGCGATGTTCTGGGACTTTGAGTCGATCATTCGCACTCGTCTGAAGATGGGCCTTTTTAACAGCATATTTTCTTCGAATAAGGTGAACAATGGACGTGCCATAACCATTTCGTTGTAAAACTTGACAAATTTCGTCAGAAGGCCAAAGTGCACCACTTACAAACGGTGCACTCTTAGGTATTGGTACTAGAATCGAGTTTTCATCGAAAAAATCGTCTAACAGGACCTTAGTATCACTATTTGAAAGATAGTACTCAACATGTTTGTTTCTACCGTACTTAGCATCGTTAGTAATCATGATGCAATGTTTGCGAATTGTTGAATTTGCAACAATTGATGATGTCTGAAACATCGTACAACATTGGAGCTCGGGATAGCTCATTTACTCACTCAATAATACCGAGGTTTCACATAACTCTTGGATCAACCACTCAATGTTATCTCTGGTCATTATATGAGCTCCATAGGAAAGTGCCTTTTTTGCCCACTCAACATTAGAATCCTTGATGACATTCTCTAAAATAAACACTTGTCGACCTAACTTGATTGCTTCCCACGCTTGATGACGAGTTCCACTTTTTTCTGTCGCTTCAATAATTATTGTGGCATCAGAGAACAAGGCCATTGTCAAGTTCCTTTTCGGGAAATTAGAAGGGAAAGTTTTTGACTCTTGAGGAAATTGTGAAACAGCAAGATGATGTTTTTTAATGTGATTAAGCAATTTCAGGTTCCTGCTAGGATTGCACTTATCTAGAGATGTTCCAAGCACAGCTATTGTTTTCCCGCCCTTTTCAATTGTGGATTCGTGCGCAATCGTATCAGCTCCTATCGCTAGCCCTGAAACTACGGTTACGCCCATTTTAACCAAATTGTCGATTACAATTCTCGTTCTACGTATTCCAGCTTCACTAAGTTGTCTTGAACCAACAACAGAAACTCTAATGCCCTCAAATAATAAGTTTAAGTCGCCTTCGAAGAATAATTCCTCCGGGGCTACCTTTCTTTCGATTGCATTTAGGCTGTCGAGAAAATCTGAATAATTGAGAGGGGACGTATACATAATAGGCAAAATACATAAATACCCGACTCGTTTCTCTGTGTTTCACAAAAAATATGAACAAATCTAAAATACAGCTTGATCCGACTCATATCGGACCCTAGATTCCGGAGCCCAGCTTCTGCTTGGATCAATTCCTCTGCTTCGCACGATCCACTTTAATCGTCGCACTCATACATCGCATTTATTGAGCCTCGAACAGCTTTTTTCATTTCATGAATACAGCGAAATCCCACGTCATCAGTGATGATTTCAACCTTGATAGAACCTCTGACGGTTCTGCAAGCCGAGTTCGAGACTTTTCGAACCAAACCGAATGTCGGATGAACGAGCTTACAAGGCTGCCTTGAAGAGATCGAGATTCTTGAATTACACATCATTCCAAACGTCTGTTCGGAATATTCCGTACAATACTTCCGCGATTGCCACAGGGTAATCTCAAAAGCACCTACTCTATCGCTTAACCTTAATATATTTTCTTACCTTCACCTTGGTTGGCAATTTGGCGCATCTTCCGTAGAAGCCCTCTGTCAGAGGACAAGTATCCAAATCGTAACCCAGCCTGAAAGCAAGAGCTATTAATCATTGATTTTCAAGGCAATACAAGAAAGAGTTCTGGTACCCCTCTCCGAAGGAGGATAACGCATCACGAACCAAATGATCCTCATTGGGCTTGGGCTTGTAGTAGTACACCGAAAAATGAAGACTAAACAGTATACAGGCCTGCCGTAGACTTATGCCATGAGCCTCACGGCTGTAATCCACCGGCTCCTGTTTCTCAGCAGGCCCTATAGCTTTTTTTTCAATCACATCCTTTAAGACTGAGTTTTGAAGCGTCAGCTCCGCCGCAATCTTCTTGTACTGCGAAAGCTCACTCTCCATCTCCTTGAGCTTCTTCAGTTGACTCACTTCCATGCCATAATACTTACTCTTCCATTGGTACATAGCACCTTGACTAACACCTGCCTCCCTGCATAGATCCGCCGTCTTCTAGCCTTGTTCCATACGGCGCAAATAGCCAATGACCTAGCTCTCTGCAAAATTGCTCTTTTTCATTTTGCTTCCTTCTTTTATAAGTTAACGATTTTCATTTTTAGCCGTTACTGTTTAAGGGGAAGGCCATTCGGTGACTTGGACATTGGAGCGGGTATTTTTAGATTTAGACACAAACAAAACACGGCAGAGAGGCAACGCTCCAATATTATGCCTTAGTAAATATAATACGCACACGTGTGATGTAAATCCATTATATTCGCTTTGTGAAGTCAAGCAATTGGCGAAATGCCTTCCGAGTTCGCTTGTCTTGCTTAGCGGATTGATTTAACGACAAGAGTTTCCGTATATAAGTTATTTTTTTCAATATTCGAGCGTTTAATTAATCCATATAATACCCATAATTGTTTACCCACCTTTTTGCTTATCAACGCAGTATCTCATTTATTTTTTTCAGGAAAACCAAGATAATTAAAACAATACAACCAGAAACATATTAACCACTTCTTATCAATAGAAGTTATAGAAACCGTAAAAATTAAATAATATAAGTAGTTTATGAAGTTGAATATTGAACTGCCCTCAGGCAAAGAAGAAATTTCCATTAAGCTTCACGAAGCAGAAGAAATCAGAGAAAAAATTATACAAAACTCTTATTTAAAATGTCTCGAAGTCGGTTTGGCATATGGCATGAGTGCTAATTATATATTAAGCTCTTCCGAAAAAGTGACTTTAGTCAGCATTGATCCCTTTCAAGAAAATGATTACAATAATCTAGGGCTTCAAAATATCTCCAACAATGGATTCTCGCATCGTCACGAACACATTTCTGAATTAAGTATTACAGCATTTCCAGAATTAATTAAATCAGGAGATAAGTATGACTTTATATTTATAGACGGGGATCATAAATTTGAAGGAGCTTTTATAGACTTCATATTTTCTACTTACCTTATAAATAACGGAGGAATGATAGTTTTCGACGATCTATGGATGAGAGCCTTAAGGTTAGTAAGAGAATATGTTAATAAGAATCGACCAGACTTTAAAGAAGTAGAGTTCAGTTCTGATAATATTTTTGGATTCAAGAAAGTATCAGACGACTATCGAGACGGAATGTACTTTAGAGAATTTTATACGCGAAAAGGTTTTCTAAAGTATCATATTAATCGTCTCGCTTGGGAAAACGACACACTGACTGGAAAACTATTGAAAAAATTAAAATCAACAATTAAAAACAGATGAAACTCTTAAGCTGCATTACATTATCTTTATACCTCATCGGTTCTAGTCTTAGTGGTCAAAATACTGCTGCCTCATTAACTAGTAATCAAACGATTAAAAACGACACTCTCATAGCGCCCCTCAATGAGCTTATAGAGATTAATATTAATCTTTATGATTTGCCATTCTCAAGGCAAGTGACTACATATTTGAACGACTCACAGAAATCGTATAACAGCTATTTAGGATTAAACCCGTTCAATTATAATGACATTCATGTAGAAATGACCCTCATAAATTCTCGAGGCACATTTCTTTTTGACGGATTTTATGATCAATCCTATTTTTATATCGACGCCTCAGGAAACCCAACAAGTAATGAGCAAGATATCAAGAATTGGAAGGAGGACACGTTAGGAAGATCGTTTAAGGTACGCTTCAGTCCCTTGGAGAAAGAGGTAATGAATTGCACATTGAATGTTTCGTACTATAATAAAAGATTAAATCAAACCACGACAATAAATGTCGAATTACCATTTAATCAAATTCAGGTTATAAATTCAGATGAACTTAGCAGACCTATTAGAAAAGGACAATCGTTAATACAATACGACTCTGACTTCAACGAAATATCACCGATATTATATCAAACTAATATTACTTATCAAAAACATGGATGGCCCACACCAGACATGAATTTCGGCAAAGGTGATCTGCAAATCCAACGAAACAGAGATTTATTGAGTTCGTATATTCAAGAAGGGTATAACTTCTTTAGATTACCCTTGATGAATTTCACCTACAACATGGAGAACTCATATTTAAATCAATATGAACACGGTCTAATGAATCTATGGGAACTTGATAAAATTTTCAAACTAGCAGAATCAAACAATGTACTTCTGTATTTAGATATTGATCACAATGTCAACACCATAGCAAAAAGCGTTGATAATAATAAAACTCAATGGGATCAAAGCCCTTACAATGTAAACGGTGTCAATCAATTCGGCAATAATACAAATGGACCGTGCACCAATAAAGCGGATTTTTTCACCGAAATTGATGCTAGCAATAGCTACACAAATAAAATCAGGTATCTTATATCAAGATACTCATATTCTAATTCATTGGCATTATATGAAATTATAAATGAATTCGACCACATGTATACCGATACGCTTACAAACTCATATTATTGGAGTAATAACAATAGCTTTAGAGATACGGTAAAATCATGGATTTATGAAATGTCAAATTCTATTTCAACATATGACTCTTACTATAGCAGAAGTATAGGCGCCTCATACGCAAAAGATGTTGCTGAGTCAATAATATCTGATAGTTTATTTGACGCTGCACATACTAAACTCGACGTTGTAATGTTTCACAAATATGGCGTAAAAGATATAGCTCCGTTAATGAGATATCAAGAACTGAGAAAATTGCGAGAATTCTATAGCGATAAATTAATACTTTTAAATGAGACAGGCGTTAATGCATTTGCTAAAAAAAATAAAGACTATTATTTAAAAAATTTACCCGATAAAATAACGGCAATAGCACTAAGACAGTCAGCTATTATTACATTTTTTGCTAATCCAATGATTACAGACGCTCATTGGTATTCAAAAGACGTTTATAATAACTCTGTACACATGAATTCACTTGTTGGTCTAAAAGGCATAGAGAACGTATTAAAAAGATATTCTAACTATTCACCTTCGTCATCTATAGATACATGCAATAACTATTCTAGTGCTTATTCGGTCCATTGTTCGTCTACTCATAACACAGATAAGGTCAATGCTTTCGCGCTAATTTCGGATGATAAAAACTTTGCAACTATCTATTTGCTTAATCATACAGCGAATTATCTGAACACAACTAAAATACAGAATGATACTACGTTTCAGCCAAACAACTACTATCCCGAGCATTACCACGACGCAGGTATAGTCACAACGACGATTAACGGATTTAAACCATTCCGGGATTATATTGTTAATTTCTACAATCCTTCTACTGGACGAATTATCAATTCCACTGAAATAGTTTTGACTACTGATCAATCAGGTCAATTAGCTATATCCGAGCCGTTAATTCCATTCGACCCAAATACAGAACAAGGCGGAGATTTGTTAATAAGTATTGAAGTGTGCTCTAATTATTATTCACAGACCAGAACATGCGGCTATGATGAAGTATTCATAAACTACTTTATGCCCAAATTAATGAATTCAAGATCATGGGACATCAATGGTAACGATATCTATTTTATTGATAACAATGGCAATCTAAACAGTTACATTAAAACCAATGGATCGTACGTTATTTCGAATGTTGGCTCAATACAGAATGTTCATCCCAATAGTCAGCTTCAAATTGGACAGTCCAATGTATTTTTTGTCGGAACTGATCATAATATTTATTTGATGAGCAAATCAGGAGGTCCAATATATCCGGTGACAAATGGTTCATATGTAAACACTTCTACTCACTTTGCTTATAACCCAAACAATCATAAATTATTTTTTATTGAATCGGATGGGCTGATATACAACTCTTATTACAACGGGTATGCTTGGATAACGAATAAATTAACTGCAAATGCTATGCAAGCGAAAACGGGCAGTGAAATTATCTTCAATGGTTCTGGCAAGGTATATTTCATTGGTAAAGATTCTAGAATTCATGAATACTATTGGTCACCGACACAAAATAAATGGTTTGAACAAATAACGTCCCAGAATAGTTCCATAATTCACGGAGGCCAATTTGGTTTTACACCTGGCAATCTATCTTATTTTAACAGCAATGGGAATTTAACCGTTTTAAAGTGGCAAAATAATTCCTGGGTTGAATATCCAGGTCCAATACCGAATACACCTGATTTAAGTTCTGACTTAGAGATATCAGGAGGTATGATTTACTATTTGTCTGACGGAAAACTTCAAAGCTTTTCATTAATAGACATGGAATATGAAATGGAACTAGACTTTTGTGCAGTTCGCGGAGACCTAAACGGTAAATTGAAAATTGAAAATTCAATACCTTTCATCACCAATATTGATGAACGCTTAAGTACGTACAATTATTTAGGCGCATGTAAAACTAATATCAATTTCGACTTTCACAACAATAGCGAAAACAATAGTAGTTTTTCTATTTACCCTAACCCTTCAACTAATAGAACATTCTTACTTAAAACTCATGACATTCCTTACACGCATATTTCAATTGTGAATAGTTTAGGAGAAGTTTTAATAAGAGATGTATATAACTCAGCACATGAGTATAGAGTAAATGAGATGAAAGCAGGTATTTATTTTGTTTGGATCTACAACCAAGACAAAGTAGTGGACGTTGCTAAACTCATCATAACGGAATAAGACCACTGAATATATACCTAGTAGTAACTATTATAACTTCTGTTAACAATAAGGCCCCGCATTTTGCGGGGCTTTAACTTTATCTATTTCTTCTTAGCAGCGCACGATCCACTTTAATCGTCAACTTCATTCATCGTATTTATTGAGCCTCGAACAACTTTTTTCATTTCATGAATACAGCGAAATCCCACGTATTCAGTGATGAATTCAACCTTGACAGAACTTCTGGCGGTTCTGCAAGCCGGGTTCGAGACTTTTCGAACCAAACTGAATGTCGGATGAACGAGCTTGCAGGGCTGCCTTGAAGAGATCGAGATTCTTGAATTACACATCATTCCAAACGTCTGTTCGGAATATTCCGTACAATACTTCCGCGATTGCCACAGGGTATTCTCAAAAGCACCTACTCTATCGCTTAACCTTATTATATTTTCTTACCTTCACCTTGGTTGGCAATTTGGCGCATCTTCCGGAGAAGCCCTCTGTCGGAGGACAAGTATCCAAATCGTAACCCCGCTTGGAAGCAAGCGCTGTTAATTATTGATTTTC
>ERZ887849.3477-NODE-3477-length-11800-cov-8.537165_pt1 | contig 11800 bp, 13 predicted proteins | sample MGYA00521267_ERZ887849 | MGnify/ENA primary metagenome ERZ887849 (study PRJEB32303, sample SAMEA104408601) | aquatic metagenome | biome: Brackish water; feature: Pelagic; material: water | place: Baltic Sea | collected 2014-06-06T16:11:00 | depth 2,863 m ... | reverse complement strand
CCACCAAAGGAACAGTGATTGAATCATCCTTAAAATCAGAGGAAGTCACCTGTGATATTGCACATCATATTAAAAATTATGGTGGCGCTTGTTTAATCATAGATTATGGAAAAAACAATCAAATTGGCGATACGATCCAAGCTGTATCAAGCCATAAACCTGTTGAGCCTTGGTCTTCTGCTGGAAATGCTGATATTTCACATTGGGTAGATTTTAGCGCTATAAAGCGCCTAACCGAAAAATCTGGCGCCCGATTTATAGGCCCTGTCTCACAATCACACTTTCTTAGTCAAATAGGCATTAAACAGCGTGCCGAGAGGTTGGCAAAATCAGATAACCCAGAGCACAACAGAGCTCTGTTTGCTGCTGTTGATAGATTGATATCACCTGCCCATATGGGAAATCTTTTTCAAGTTGGGTTAATTGTCCCGACTGGCAAGGGCTTGCCACCTGGCTTTCAACCTGATTAATGTAGGTAAGGTAGAAATGACACTCATAATGCTAACAAGGACACTGTCTAATGCCCGTATTTCAGCTTCATAAATCCTATACTGGGGCGGTATATTACAAACATGAACTTTTGTCGACAGAACCGGTTTTTCATGGTTTTTTTACGCGTATTGGCGGCAAATCAAAGGGTATTTTTTCTCATCTAAACACATCCCTTAGAACAGCTGATTTAGAGGATAATGTTATCTATAATAGGCAAATTGTTAAAAACAGCCTGATACATGATGAACACCAACTTATCACACTTCATCAATCACATGGCAATAAGGTTGTATCTATTAACTCTGAGGAAATCAAAAACGGAGTATATAAAGATACTGAGCTTCAGGCTGATGGCTTAGTATCCAAGGATAAAAATGTCTTGCTTGGTATTTTAACTGCCGATTGCGCTCCATTATTAATGGCTGATGTGGATGCTGGCGTCATTGGTGCATGTCATGCAGGGTGGAAGGGTGCTGCTTCTGGCATCATTGAGAACACGATTAACGCGATGTGCAATATTGGTGCGAAGAAAAAAAACATTCGGTGTGTAATTGGACCATCTATATCACAGAACAGCTATCAGGTTGGCGCTGATTTTAGAGATATAATTATAGAAAAAACACCTTCTGCTAAGAATTTGTTTATGCCAGATACTGAAGCAAGCATTAGTTCTGGCATCAATAAATTTTTATTTGATTTGCCCGGTTTTTGCTGTCTTAAACTTGAAGATGCCCATATTAAGCAGTATGATATTATTGACATAGACACCTACCAAAATCATGATCTACTTTTTAGTTATCGTCTTTCCTGTCACCAAAAAGAAGATGATTATGGCAGACAAATTTCAGTAATCGGTATTAGATAGGAGAAGCAATGCCACATTTATGGATGTTCATTCTATTTTGTTTTATTGGATTACTAGCGTCTTGTTTTTTGGTCTGAAAATTGATGAATATCCCCTTGTAATAAAACTGTCTGGTTGTTAAACAATTTAAGCACATAATTAACATAGGTATGCATTTATGAAGGTCTTATCTTGTAACTCAAACCGACCCCTTGCAGAAGCTATTGCCTCCTATCTTAATGTCCCACTTACAGAAGCAGATGTAAGACGTTTTGCTGATATGGAAGTTTTCGTTGAAATACACGAAAATGTGCGTGGTGAAGATGTATTTGTTATTCAATCTACATCCTATCCTGCTAATGATAATATTATGGAACTTTTGGTTTGCTTGGACGCCCTTCGACGAGGTTCTGCTCGGCGTGTAACTGCGGTTTTGCCATATTACGGATATGCAAGACAGGATAGAAAATCTGGTCCTAGAACCCCTATTTCGGCAAAATTGCTTGCTAATCTAATAACCTCTGCTGGTGCTGACAGGGTGCTGACAATCGACCTTCATGCCGCCCAAATCCAAGGATTTTTTGATATACCTGCAGATAATCTTTATTCTGCTCCTGTCTTTAAAACAGATATTACTTCAAGATATAATTCAGAAGATTTAGTTATTGTCTCACCTGACGTTGGCGGTGTTCTTCGCGCACGGGCTATTGCTAGTAGAATTGAAGCAGACCTTGCTATTATTGACAAAAGAAGACCACAGGCTGGGGTATCTGAAGTTATGAATATCATCGGTGACGTATCTGGCAGGCACTGTATTATGGTGGATGACATCGTTGATTCTGGTGGTACTTTATGTAATGCGGCACAAGCGTTAATGGATGCTGGAGCTTTGAGCGTGGATGCATATGTAACACATGGCGTGTTATCAGGGGGCGCCGTCAGCAGAGTTGCTTCTTCTCCCCTAAATTCGCTCGTTACAACTGATTCTATTCAATCAACTGAAGCAATGCGAGTTGCCAAGAACATTCGCCAAATCACAATCGCTCCCCTACTCGGAGAGGCCATTAGGCGTATTCATGAAGAACGTTCAGTATCTTCTCTATTCAAATAAAAACCAGAATAGCTTAATTCCACCATTTTCGCAGATATTTCTTGTTTTTTACCTATAAAATGCCTATCAACACACAACCATGCACCCCTGGAGGCATGGCGCTGATTATGATGAGGAGAAAACCATGTCAGAAAACACTTTGATAAGCGCAGATTTGCGCAATCGGGTCGGTAAGGGGTCCGCCCGTGCGGCACGCCGTGCAGGTAAGATTCCAGCCGTCATTTATGGCGATAAAAAAGAGCCTATCGGGATTGAAATAGAAGCCCGTATGATACGTAAAATAATTAATGAGCCTGGTATTTTTAGCCGATTACTTGATATTGGCGTAGATAATAATCAACATACTGTGCTGATGCGTGATATTCAATTTCACCCTGTTACAGACATCCCGCTTCATTTCGACTTTCTAAGAGTTGGCAAAACTAGCACTGTATCAGTTGCAATTGGCGTTGAGTTTATTAATGAAGATATTTGCCCTGCTTTAAAAATCGGTGGTGTATTGAACGTTGTACGTCACGAAATTGAGTTGAGCTGTCTTCCATCTGCTATACCAGAAAAAGTCACAATTGACTTGGCAGAAGCTAAAATTGGTGATTCTATTCATATTAGCGCGGTGCAGCTTCCAGAAGGTGTCACACCTACCATTACAGATCGTGATTTCACCATTGCTACTCTGCAATCTCCTGGTGGCGGTCTTAAAAACGAAGATGAAGAAGAAGTAGATACAGAGAATACAGAAGATAAAGAAGCCAGTTAACAGCTTTTTTGAAACGAATTGACAAGGGGCCATATTGGCCCCTTTACTATTTAACCAGTCAATAACACCAAATGGATATTGTCATGCTATTGTGGGTTGGTCTTGGAAATCCTGGTAAAAAATATGAGAATCAACGTCATAATATTGGTTTTATGTGTGTTGACAGGATCGCTGCTGAATATTCTTTTTCCCCTTGGCGAGAAAAGATGAGCGCATATATTTGCGAAGGAAAAATTGCAGGTCAAAAAATTTTACTCGTTAAACCCCAATCTTTTATGAATAAATCAGGTGGTCCAGTTACACAAATTGCTCATTTTTTTAAAATTCCAACAAATTCTATTTATGTTTTTTATGATGATATTGACCTTAAATCTGGTCAGCTAAAAATAAAAAACGGCGGTGGTCATGGCGGTCATAACGGGCTTCGCGATATTGATGCACATATGAACAAGGATTATTGGCGGATTCGAATGGGAATCGGGCGACCTATGGATAAAGCGCAGGTACATAATTGGGTGCTCGGCAATTTTACTGCTGATGATACTAACAACTGGCTTGAGCCGCTATTAAAGGCAATTATATTAGAGATCGCGTTGCTAGCTGATAGAAACACAGAGCGTTTTATGTCTCGTGTAGCATGGCGAGCACCACTGCCAATTGAACAAACAATAGAAAAATCATAATAGGGAAAATAAAAATGGGATTTAATTGTGGTATTGTTGGACTGCCAAATGTAGGGAAATCTACTTTATTCAATGCGCTCACAAAAACGGCAGCTGCTGAAGCTGCAAACTATCCGTTTTGCACCATTGAGCCTAATACGGGGCGTGTCTCTGTGCCAGATGCACGGCTGGATAAATTAGCTCACCTAGCAAAATCTGCACAAATACTTCCAACACAACTTGAATTTGTAGATATTGCAGGACTTGTAAAAGGAGCTGCGCAAGGCGAAGGTCTTGGCAATAAATTCCTTGCAAATATACGTGAAGTTGATGCTATTGCGCATGTTCTAAGATGTTTCTCAGATGACGACATCACCCATGTAGAAGGCGATATAAACCCTGTTAGGGATGCTGAGATTGTCGAGACTGAGCTTATGCTTGCGGATATTGAATCTCTAGAAAAAAGAATGACAAGCCTTACTAAAAAAGCAAGAGGTGGCGATAAACAAGCAGCAAGCGATTTAGGATTAATGGAAAAAATCTTTAACCACCTTTCTGAAGGTCATCCTGCCAGAACAACGTCTCTTACTACAGATGAGCAAATCAGAATGAAAATGATGCAGCTACTAACTGCAAAACCTATTTTGTATGTATGTAATGTAGCAGAAGAAGATGTGGTGAGTGGAAATTCATTTAGCCAATCCGTTTTTCAAAAAGCAGAATCTGAGAATTGTAGTGCTGTTATCGTCTCTGCTGCTATTGAGGCTGAAATAGCCTCTCTTATTGATGAAGATGCAGTTGAGTTTCTTTTGTCACTTGGACTTGAAGAAGCAGGCTTAGATAGAATGATAAGCGCGGGATATTCTTTATTAGATCTGACCACTTTTTTTACAGTTGGTCCTAAAGAAGCACGTGCTTGGACAGTTCAAATAGGTGCTAAAGCGCCTGAAGCTGCTGGTGTTATCCATACCGATTTTCAACGTGGTTTTATTAGAGCAGAAACAATTGCCTATGATGATTACATTGAATTTGGCGGCGAGGCAGGATGTAAAGATTCTGGTAAATTTAGGATCGAAGGTGCAGATTATCTAGTCAAAGACGGGGATGTGTTTCACTTTAGATTTAATGTGTAACCTTTTATATTCTACATCTTATCTGTAGCTACTGCTAATTAGGGCATTTCATTTTTTTGAAAATGTGCATAAAAAAAGCAAGCAATAGAGTTGCTCGCTTTTTTTTAACAGGAAATCTTAACGAAAAAAGACTAAGCCTTTTTAATATCAGCCCATATAAATTTCATAGCACCATAGCTCATTCCAACCATGATTAAAAGGAATATCATTACATTTACCCCTTTTCTCTTGCGTTGCTCTATGCTTGGTTCAGCTGCCCAGGTAAGAAAATATACAAGATCGCTAGCGATTGCTGAAACATCTGTTGCAGAATTATCTGCATAACTTACATCATCTCCATAAATAGGCTGTGGCATTGCGATTAGGTAACCAGGATAGGCTGCGTTATAATACATACCCTCTGGTACATCTTGTCCCTCTGGTGCGTCTTTATAGGACGTTAACAGACTATATAGATAATCAGGACCATTTGCTCTTGCTTTGGTGATAAGAGATAAATCTGGCGGATATGCGCCCCCATTACTTGCACGTGCAGCTTGTTCATTTGCATAAGGAGAAGGAAATTTATCAGCAGCTATACCAGCGCGCGTAAACATTTCACCTTCATCATTAGGACCATCTTCTACGTCATATTCAGCAGCAAATGCTTTTATTTCTGCCTCATTATAACCAAGGTCAGCCAAGTTACGAAATGCAATATAATCAAGTGAATGACATGACGCACAAATCTCACTATATGCTTGGAATCCGCGTTGCATTGCTGCTTTATCTAAAGTTCCGAAAGGACCATTAAAGCTCCAATCCTTATGCTTTAGAACAACATCACCGCCACCTGCTGCAAATGCATTACCCGCAAGCAGCATAAATCCAAGAATAAACCCTAAACCCCGATTCATCTTACCTTCTCCTTAACAGCGGATGCGGCACCTGCCATTGCAGCTCCTCCCAAAACTGATTTTGATAGTGATTGGGGCAACGGTTTGGGCGTTTCTATAACTGATAACAAAGGCAGAATAACGAGGAAATGAAGGAAATACCAAGCAGTTGCTACACGCGATAATACTACATATATACCTTCTGCTGGCATCCCACCAAGATACCCAAGAGCTACACAATCAACTACAAATACCCAGAAGAAGATTTTAAATAGAGGGCGGAAGTTACCAGACCGAATTGGCGATCTATCTAACCATGGAAGTACAAATAATACTGCAATTGCACCAAACATCGCTAATACACCGCCAAGCTTATCAGGCACAGCACGGAGAATTGCGTAAAATGGCAAGAAATACCATTCTGGAACAATATGTGCTGGTGTCTGCATCGGATTAGCTGGAATGTAATTATCTGGATGCCCCATAAAATTAGGGAAGAAAAATATTGCGGCGGCAAATAAACTTAAGAAAATGGATAATCCAAAAAAATCTTTAATGGTATAATAAGGATGAAAAGGGACAGTGTCTTGCGGTCCACTTACATCAATGCCAATTGGGTTGTTGGAGCCAAAGCGATGCAACGCTACTAGGTGCAATATAACAACACCAACAATTAAAAACGGCATTAGATAATGAAGTGCAAAAAATCTATTTAATGTTGGGTTATCAACAGAAAATCCGCCCCATAATAAAGTAACAATTGAATCACCAATAAATGGAATAGCGGAAAATAAGTTAGTAATAACGGTTGCACCCCAAAAACTCATTTGGCCCCAAGGCAACACATAACCCATAAAGGCAGTAGCCATCATAAGCAATAATATAAGCACCCCTAAAATCCATAATAATTCCCTTGGCGCCTTGTAAGAACCGTAATAAAGACCTCGGAAGATATGAATAAAGACCACGATAAAAAAGAAGCTCGCTCCATTCATATGAATATAGCGAATTAACCAGCCGTGATTAACATCTCTCATTATACGCTCGACAGATTCGAACGCGTAATCCACATGCGGCGTGTAACTCATTGCCAGCACGATACCAGTCGCTATCATAATAACTAATGAAATTCCAGCGAGTGACCCAAAATTCCAGAAATAATTCAAGTTTTTTGGCGTTGGATATTCATTTAGCTCATGATCCATAAAAGAAAAAATTGGAAGCCGATGATCAATCCAACGGACGACTGGGTTTGAAAATTTATCTGCTGACATAATTCTTTCCTTATACGCGATTAGCCGATTTTAATTACTGCATTTGATGCAAACTGATAGGGAGGCACTTCCAGATTAAGTGGTGCAGGTCCCTTTCTAATTCTTCCAGAGCTATCATAGTGAGAACCATGACATGGACAAAACCATCCATTATACTCACCTTTAATATCACCTGTCTTTTGTCCTAATGGCACACAGCCAAGGTGCGTACATACGCCAACCATAACTAAAAATTGTGGGTTGGTAACACGCTCATCATCTGTTTGCGGATCTTTTAGATCACCCATATCAACTGATTGTGCTGAAGTAATTTCATCTTCAGTTCTATGTCTGATAAAAACTGGTTTACCACGCCATTTGACTGTGATTGCCTGACCAACTTCAATCTTTGAAATATCGACATCAATAGATGCTAGGGCTAATGTATCAGCAGCAGGGTTCATTTGGTCTATCAAAGGCCATGCCACCGCTGCAGCGCCAATGCCTGCCATTGCATATGTCGCAACCACGATGAAGTCACGGCGACCAACATGCGACTCTGTTTCACCCTTTTCTAAGGTTTGTGTTTTTGCCATCTTCCCCTCACCACATCTAAATTAATTGTTTTACCAATTAGTTTTTGTGACTGTATTTAAATTATATTTTTGAACATGACACAATATAGTCATGAGCTTGAAAAATTTCCATTACATAATCCCCGAAAAAGACCTTAAAAGCTAATCTTTTCCCCCAGATGGAACAATTTGTCGCAAGAATAAAAAATTATCTAAGGCCAGCGAACTCTTGGAGGCAAACTCATTAGAATAGCTTCAATATTGCCACCTGTTTTGAGACCAAAAAGAGTTCCCCTATCATAGAGCAAGTTAAACTCTACATATCTGCCACGACGTATTTCTTGATATTCACGGTCAGCATCATTCCATGGTGTGTTCATAGTTGCTCTTACAATGCTTGCGTAAGAATCCTTAAATGTTGATCCAACATCTCTGGTAAAGGCAAAATCAGCATCAAAATTGTTACTATTTAAATTATCAAAAAAAATACCCCCTGCTCCGCGAGGCTCATTTCTATGTTTCAAATAGAAATATTCATCACACCATTGTTTATATTTTGTATAATAATCAGAATTATGCTTATCGCAGGTTGCTTTAAAATCTACATGAAATTTTTCTGCTTGCTTCTCCGCCGGTCGAATCGGCGTTAAATCACCCCCACCACCAAACCAAGATTTGCTTGTTACAATAAAGCGCGTATTCATATGAGCTGCAGGAACAAACGGATTTTGGGGATGCACTACAACAGATATACCTGCAGCCCAGAATTTACCATCTTCTTTGGCGCCTGCAATAGAGCCCCTAAATTCTTCGGAAAACTCCCCGTGAACGATAGATGTATTAACCCCTACTTTTTCAAATACTCTGCCGTTCATAATCCGCATACTGCCGCCACCGCCGCCTGGTCTAGTCCAGCTTTTTTCTTCAAAATGACCCGCTGGCAAATCAGATAATATGCCTTTATCTTCTGTTTCAATAGTTTCAAATTCAGCGCAGATTTGATTCTGTAATTCTTGAAACCAGCTAGCAGCCATTTCTTTTTTTTCTATCAAATTATCCATTATCATTTATCAAAACCTATCCTATATTTCGAGTAGTGACGGATATTTCCACCTAATTTAAGCGACCATTTCATATCTTAATTTATGATAAAATAATAGAGGGTAAAAATATTTCCCCTTAATCACAAAGCTCGTAAATTGGCTTGGGCATACACATTGACATGAATGTTTATTTCAACCAATAGGCAAGAGTGATAAACTTGATGGGAGGGAGAACTGATTATCCACCCACAAAGTTTCTAATTCAAGCAACTTTTTGCCAAGTTCAGGTCCTGGCTTCCAGCCTAATTCTTGCAGATGATGCCCTGTGATTGGAAATTTTGGTTTCGTAAAATTATCAAAATTTTGCAATGCATCTGCAGAAAAAATAAAATTATTTTCAATCGCAAATATACGCGCTTTCGCTCCCAAATCAGCCGCTTGCCAATAGGCAACCCTCTGCCAATTTTTGGTGTTAAGCTGGGTTGCTTCTGATTTTGTGAGACGCTCCATCAATCGCTCAAAACGCTGATATTGAAGACGCGACAGCCGCAGTCTGTTATACACAGCCAGCCTATCATCCCATAATATTATAACAGCAAGCCTTGCAAGCCAATCAAGTTCGAGAAACAGTGTTTTTGCTGGTGCGGGTTGCAAGCGCATCAGATTAAAATTAAATCCCAGCCCATCTCTATCTAGTGCTAATGACTGTGCCATAAAAAGTGCTTCTGTCGGGTTTTCAGCAGATATCCATTTGCGCAACTCATCTGTCACTCGTTCTGAAGAAAGCGTATGTATCTTGTGAAGATGCTTTTTTATAGCAACAATGTCTGTATCTTGAAGTGTAAATGCTGGGAGACAAGCAAGAAATCTGAATGCTCTTAAAATGCGCAAATAATCTTCTTGGATACGCAAATCAGGGTCTCCAATGAATTGAAGTTTTTTACGATTTATATCCAACAGACCGTTCTGTGGGTCAAACAGCTCATCCAAATCAGAAATATAAATAGCATTTATGGTAAAGTCGCGCCGATTGGAGTCAACCAGCCAATCAGAAACAGCTTCTACCTCAGAATGGCGCCCATCGCTGTTTACATCCCTTCGAGTTTGCGTGATTTCCAAAGATACATCATTCTCAACCACGGTGATAGTGCCATGTGACAGACCTGTTTCATATAGATTTATTTTATGTTGATGCAAAATGTGAATGAAGTCAGTAATTGGGATATTAATTGCCAAATCAAAATCTTCAACTGGCTGCTGCATTAACCAATTCCGCACTGCCCCGCCCACAAGGCGTGCTTCTGCGCCATGCTGTCTAGCTATTTTCTGGATTTTTTTTATGAGCAACTCTGCCTCTCCATATGGAAAGTCAGATGCGTTCAGGTCTGCTTCTATCATAATTATCAAACGCTTTTTTGCTGAATATCAAATAATAAAATTAACCATCATCTGGATTCTTGGTTTTAAATGCCCCTTTTTTTATGTCCCCATTTTGGATTTCTGCAGGAATGTAATTTGTATTAGTAGAAGCCCCTTTTAGCTCAAATAAAGCAAATGAAACAACACTGAGAATCACGCTTATAAGAAGAATTAATATAGCCCTATTTTTTTCAATAAATTCGCGTATCGTGTTGTCTTTTGACATTTTAATGGAAATTAACCGCATCAATTCTATTAAAATGATCGCAATTATTATAGCGCCTGCGATATATAAGTACCGTCTCATTTTAGCAACCCTTTCTTCAGGTTAGTTAGCCATGATATCTGATAGCTGTTTTAAAATGGCTGCCGTCGCCCCCCAAACAACAGGGTTTGTATTTTTAATTTCCCAAAATGACCTACTGCCAGTAATTGTCTTATATTCTGACCTGTGATAATGATTTGGATCAAGATATAATGACAAAGGGGAAATCTGTATTTCCTCAACTTCTATTGGATTATGCTTTAGCGTTTTCATTGCTTGGTCTGGTGAAGCAGGAAAATATCCTACCACTGGTGATATATGAAAACCAGTAGTTGTTACAACTGGCGATAAATAACCTAAAACATCAACTTCATCAGAAGCAAGACCTATTTCTTCATTAGCTTCTCTTAGTGCTGTATCTACAATGGTTTTATCTTGATGATCAAGTTTTCCGCCAGGGAAACTCATCTGACCAGCATGTTGATTTAGGTGTTTAGCCCTCTTTGTAAGCAATATAGAAAGTGATGCACCCTCTCCAAGGATGAGACATAGAACCGCTGCTGGTCTCATATTTGATGGCACGGAAAGCTCTTTTATTTGACGAGAAACCCCTGCTTTTATTTGCTCTAACATCTGTTAATAACAGTTCCAAAATTTTAAATTGAACCCACTATATGGTCTGATAAAAATTTTTTTCAATTTTTTTGTTTCAAGCATATTCATCGCAAGATAACGAATTCTTCTCCAGACCAAACGCCCATATTACCATGACTATCTTCAGTTACCATATCCATTAATTGATAATATACTGGACGGCTTATTTTAGCAGTTAACCCATCATTCAGGCGTAAATAAGGCGTGGATGAATTATTCTGAGCTTTCTGGTTATCAGCATTCTTGAAAAAAATACTATGGTGCCCGCCTAGCTCGAATTTTCTATCCACATTATCCCTCATTACTAATCTGGAATGCATCTTATCTGTTGGTGATAGAACCGTCAGATTAGTTATTATAAATGGCGCATCTTCAACAGTTACTTCTCCTTTTTCTATTGGCGTAGTCAGCCAGTATCTTCCTTTTTCATCCTGAGATAAAATAGACGCAAAAAGTTTAACCATCGCCTGGCGCTTGATTTCTCCACCCTGATGAAACCACTTCCCATCTGAAGCGATATGAATATCAAATTTTTCATATTTTTGATGCATAGTGATATTTTCGCTCATTCTAATTATATGTGAGCCATCTTCTATCTATAAGAAGGCAAAAATCAATCATTTGATAACTATTTTATGCAACACTATTATGATTGAAAATAGCTGTGTAATTAAATGAACAAAATGATATCAAATTCTTTTATCACAAGAAAGGGGG
>ERZ887849.3476-NODE-3476-length-11805-cov-44.380085_pt1 | contig 11805 bp, 10 predicted proteins | sample MGYA00521267_ERZ887849 | MGnify/ENA primary metagenome ERZ887849 (study PRJEB32303, sample SAMEA104408601) | aquatic metagenome | biome: Brackish water; feature: Pelagic; material: water | place: Baltic Sea | collected 2014-06-06T16:11:00 | depth 2,863 m ... | reverse complement strand
GAGGGCGTTTGGTCGATCGCGTTTGTCAGATGGCGATTGTGAAATGGTGTTTGGCACAGAGCGCTTGTTAACCAGCGCGTGTTAACCAGTGCTTGTGGCCCAGAGCTGGTTAGCCAGGGCGACTTTAAGACCAACGCTGGCTACCATTCCAGGTCATCCGGAATTGGGTAGTCTTTATAAGGGTCGTCCTCATCGATCGCGTCGAGCGCCCGGTCGTGCAGATACAACACCGAGTCGGCATGGCGTGCTTGGATTCTGCGGGCAACGACCTCTGGCACGAGATCATAACGATCCTCGACCTTCACAATGGCGAGGTATCCCTGATTGAGCTGGGTTTTGTTCTCTTCTGAAACATAGAGCTTCTTGACTTTCTTCTCGTCCGTAAAGTTGTACGCCACCTCACCAGCTTGTCGCTGTGAGTGGGCCGCAATCAGTTGCTTAACCTGGGCCAGTAAGGCTTTGTGTTGGGCTGCATGATTTCGCGCTTCATTGCGCGCCCGGTCGGCTTCTATTTTCTGCGTTCGGGCCGCTTCAACCTCTTGTTTCACCGCATCAACATCAATGCCTTTTTTGATGCGCAGCTCCGTGCGCAGGGCGCCGCGCTCCGCCTTTTTGGCTTGTTTTGCGGTCACAAGGCCAGCGTCTTTGAGCTGATCGCGGAGGGATCCAAAGGTTTTTTTGTTTTTTGACATACGGCCAGTATGACGCCTATGGCAGACGCAAACAATTCTTCATTGGGTTGCAGGCCGTTTGAGAGAAACAAAGCCGCCTGATCAGAACTTGGGTATGATGCGGAGCTCTAACGGATGATGCGCGTGCAATGAAAGACTGCAACCAATGCGGCAAGTGCTGCCAGATTTATGGCGATGGCGGGCTGTCGGCAACCCAGGCGGAGATCCGCTGGTGGCAGGACAATCGGCCCGAGATCGCGCGGTTTGTGCAGGCAGGACGAATTTGGATGGACCCTGAAACCGGTGAAGCCCTTACGGCTTGTCCTTGGCTCAAGCCGTTGCCGAATCAAAATAAGTATGGCTGCAGCATTTATGAGGACCGGCCAGATGATTGCCGGCAGTACCCTGTGCTCGTGAGTGACATGATCCGAGATGGCTGCGAGATGATCGAGGCAATCGATTTGAAACGCCCTAAGGTGGCGCAAACCAAGCTGGATCAGCTGATGATTGATAGTCGAGCGCAACAACGATAGGACCGCTTTCAGCGCGTTAAAAGGGTCCTTCACCAATCTGTTGCCTGTGAAACAACTTGCGGGCATTGGCGGCCTTTGATCTCGTGCTAGAGGCGCGGCATCCGGGCCAGTCGCGCGGGCTTTTGATCATTGGCGCGTCAATCTGGGCTCATTGGTGCGGACGGGTTGAGCGCAGGGCCTGGTCATTAGGGGCCGATAAACGCCCGCTTCGAGGCGCTTTGAACCAACAGATGCGCCGGGTGAAAACACCCGCGTTTGTATTTCAAAGAGTTGTGCTCTAGTGTCGTAAGCGGAATCTTGGTTCGAGCAGTGGTTGGGTGTGGTGTTGTCACACATGGCAATTTCGCGGAACTTCGATAACCAAAGCGGCGGCCGGCAAGGGAATCCCTGCGCGCTTGAGATCAAGGAGAGGGAATGTCCGTGGCTAACCAAGAGGCAGGCGTACTCACCTGGCGGGTGCGCATTATGTTTGCCGTGGGGCAAATTCCCGAGGGCGTGCAGTCCACCTCCTTTGGGTTTTTTCTGTTGTTTTTTTACAACCAAGTGCTGGGCTTGTCGGGCTTTTTGGCAAGTGTCGCCATTGTCATTGCGCTGCTGGTGGACGCGATTAGTGACCCGGTAATAGGGTCTTGGTCAGATGGTTTTCGGCATCGCTGGGGCCGTCGGCATCCGTTCATGTATGCCGGCGCCGTGCCGTTTGGACTCTGCTTTTATTTGTTGTTCGCGCCGCCCGCGGGGTTGTCCGAGCCCGAAGTGTTTGTTTGGCTGGTGGTGTTTTCGGTACTCACGCGAACGACCCAGTCCGTGTATTCCATCCCGCACACCTCCCTCACCGCAGAGCTCTCAACGGACTATCAGGAACGCACTCAGCTGTCGTCCTTGCGGTCCGTTTTGCAATCGGTGGGCATGCTGATGGTGTTCTTGATTGGCTTGCAGATCTTTTTTGAAGCCACGCCAGACTATCCGAATGGGCAACTGAATCCTGCCGCCTATCCCAACTTCGCGATCGTATTCGGACTCATCATTTTTATTGGGGTGATGCTCACGGCTTACGGCACCCACAGTCATATTCCCCACTTGCCCCAAGCAAGCCCAACGGCCGCCCGCTTTAGTTTTCGCAATGTGGTGCAGGAGGCAGGGCTTGCGTTTGGGTTGCGCTCGTTCCGATCGGTGGTGTCGACCGCGGTCTTGTTTGGTATGACCATGGGCATGGTCTCGGCGCTGTCGATCTATCTTGGGACGCTGTATTTTCAGTTCAGCTTGGCGCTGATCGGTTTGAGTTTTCCCGCCTCGGTGCTGGGGATGTTTTTGGGTGCCGGCCTGGCCACCCCTTTGGGTGGGTTCTTTCAGGAGAAGAAGACGCTCTTGATGGGCGGGCTGGCCTGGTATGCGATGTGGAATACCCTGCCGATCATGCTCAGCCTTGCCGGACTCGCGCCCGAGCCTGGGGACGCATCATTGTTTTATCTGGTGATGGTCTGCAATGCGATTTGCAGCATGGGTATCGGCGTGCTCACGGTCATGATTGGCTCCATGATCGCGGACATTACCGATCAGCACGAAGCGATGCATGGCAATCGTAGTGAAGGGATTTATTTTGCAGCCTCCTCCTTTGCCTCAAAAGCCATTGGCGGCTTTGGGGTTGTGATCTCTGGGGTCGTGATCGATTTGGCAGGTATTCAACGCAGTGCAACCGTTGAAACGGTTGACCCCGAGTCGCTCACGACCTTGGCGCTGGCGATGGGGCCGGGGGTCATGATCCTGATTGGCTGCACGATCCTCGCAGCAAGCTTTTATGATTTGTCCCGCGAGAAACATCGGAAGATTCGGGGTGTGATTGCGGAGGCCAACGGCGGGTCATGAGTTGTGGGCGCCTGCTGGAGTTCCACCGGGGTTGTCGTCTTGGTCAGCGACAGGGGCCGTGCTTCAAACTATTTTGACTGGCGCGAGCGGCGCTTAAAGCTGCCGTATAACCTGCAAGAAGCCGTCTCCGTACTTCTCCAGTTTGCGCTCGCCCACGCCGGGCAGTGCGCCGAATTCCGCAAGGGAGCTTGGCATCTGTTCGGCCATGGCCTGCAAGGTGCTGTCATGGAAGATGACATAAGGCGGCACCCCTTGAACTTCGGCCAGTTCTCGCCGGTGCGCCCGCAGGGCTTCCCAAATGCCCACGTCGATGTCGTCCGGCAGTGGCGCTTTACTGAGCTTTTTGCTGGTTTTTTGTACGGGGTCTAATCGAAACGCAATGGTGTCTTGGCCTTTGAGCAGCGGTCGGCATTTTTCCGTTAAGGCAAGCCCGCCAAAACGCTCTGGGTCGGCAACCACGTGTCCCGCGGCAACCAACTGTCGAAATACCGATTGCCAGGCTTGCGCTGAGTGTTCTTGGCCGATGCCATATAGGGACAGCTGGTCGTGACCGAACTGGCTGATTTTATCCGAGGCTTTGCCGAGTAGGACATCCACCAGATGGCTAACGCCAAAGCGTTGGTCGGTACGATAGATGACGCTGAGGGCTTTTTGGGCGGCTTCGGTGCCATCCCAGGTTTCAACGGGCGTGAGACACGTGTCGCAATTACCGCACTGCTCGGCGGCGGCCTCGTCAAAGTAAGCGAGCAGGGCATGACGCCGGCAGGTTGTCAGTTCACAAAAGCCCAGCATGGCGTTCAGTTTGATCTGTTCAACCCGTTTGTGTTGTTCGTCCCCTTGGGCACTATCGAGCATTTGCCGCAATTTGGTCACGTCTTGAAAGCCGTAAACCATCCATGCCGTGGCTGCGTTGCCATCACGCCCGGCCCGGCCGGTCTCCTGATAGTACGCCTCGATGGTTTTAGGTAGATCCAGGTGCGCAACGAAGCGAACATCGGGCTTGTCGATCCCCATGCCAAACGCAATGGTTGCCACCACAATCACGCCCTCTTCGGCGAGGAACCGGCGCTGATGTTCGGCCCGAGTCTCAGCGGGTAAGCCAGCGTGATAGGCAAGCGCCTTAAAGCCTTGCTGCTGCAGCCAGGCCGCGGTGTCTTCTGTTTTTTTGCGCGACAGGCAGTACACGATTCCGGCGTCTTTGGCATGTTCTGTTTTTAGAAACTGCAGGAGTTGGTTGCGCGGGTTTGTTTTAAGGTTGATGCGATATTGGATGTTGGGTCGGTCAAACCCAACGACAAACTCCTCGGCATTACTCAGCGCGAGGTTTTTAACAATTTCCTGGCGGGTTCGGGCGTCGGCGGTTGCCGTGAGGGCCACTCTCGGAACCGACGGGAATTCTTCGTGCAACAGATTGAGCGCGAGGTAGTCAACTCGGAAATCATGGCCCCATTGGGAGACGCAATGCGCCTCATCGATGGCAAAGAGGCTAATGGTGACGCTTTTGAGTAAGGCAAGGGTTCGCGGCTGGGTGAGCCGCTCTGGTGCGACATAGAGCAGGTCCAATTCGCCCCGGCGAAGACATGCCTCAATCGCCGTTATTTCATCTTGGGTGAGGGTGGAGTTGAGAAAGCTGGCCTTGATCCCCAGCTGTTTCAGCGCTGCCACCTGATCTTGCATGAGGGCAATGAGCGGTGACACCACGATCCCGCAGCCCGGGCGAATCATCGCAGGAATCTGATAGCACAGCGATTTGCCACCACCGGTGGACATGAGCAGCAGTGCGTCCCCACCGCGCACGAGGGTGTCAATCACCTCGGCTTGGGGCGCTCGGAAGGCTTCGTAGCCAAAGGTGTCTTGTAAAATGGTGAGGGCTTGTTGCATGCGGCGAGTTTATCTGAGGCCTTGCCCGGATAAAACGCCCGTGCTTGGTTTTCTTTCGAATTTTTACTCGGGAAGCTTCTGGATCATGCGCATTGGGCCGCGGGCGACGTCGACTGGGATGGCGATGGCCTGAGATGCGGGGCGGGTTCAAAGGATCCTTGCGGGCGTTGGTGGTCATGGTTTAGGCCTCATCCAGAAGCAAGCCCGCCGACGACGGGCATAAGACCCAGCGGCCCCTCGTAGGGTTTCGCGTTTGGCGCCGCAGGAATTGAATACGATAAGCCCGAGTGCGCTGGTATTTTGGGGTAGGTATTGGTTTGGCGTTACCCAATCGGTCAGCGAGAGATCAACCGGGCAGGCTTGTGCAAAGGCCGCTGATTCGTACTATGGTGCCTAAGCAGTGGCGAACCCTAAAACTTTTGGAAAGGACGGATTCATGGACTTAAAACTCACGGGCAAAAAAGCCCTCGTTTCGGCAGGGCACAAAGGCATCGGCTTATTCATCGCGCGGCGGTTATTAGAGGAAGGGGTTGCGGTTGCGATTTGTTGTCGAAAGCAAACGGACCTTGATTCGGCCCTCGCTGAGCTGTCACAAAAGGGTGAAGTGATCGGCGCATTGTGCGATATGTCGCAGCCGGATGCGGTGACCGGGTGGGTTGCGCAGGCGGGTGATGCGTTGGGCGGGATTGATATTTGTGTGGGTAATGCGAGCGCCAGTGGACAGCGTGGTGAGGGCGTGAAGCCTTGGCTTGCGAGTTTTGAGGTCGATATTCTCGGCTCTGCGCTATTTTATGAGGCGGCGAAGCCTTACCTGCTGCAGTCTTCTGCCGCCGCGATTGTCCAGATTGCAACGATCACGGCGATCGAGCACCACGATGTACCGATCAGCCCCAGCTATGGCGCCAGTAAAGCGGCCACCATCAATCTGATCGCGCAATTGGCGCAGCGTTGGGGACCTGATGGGGTCCGCGCCAATACGGTTTCCCCTGGGCCGATCTTGATCGAGCAGGGCCGGTGGGACGATATTCGTGACCGTTTGCCAGAACTCTACGAGCGCGATCGATTGCAGCACCCCTTGCAGCGCATGGGCACAGCAGACGAAATTGCGGACGTGGTGGCGTTTCTGGCCTCCCCGAGAGCCAGTTGGGTGAATGGTGCCAACGTGGTTGTGGATGGCGGTTATACCAAGCAGGTGGGTTTCTAATATTGGGTGGGCGTGCTGAATGCGATGGAACTTCCGGATGCTGACGGCAGCCAGCCATGAGTGTGGCTGGGGCGACCGCGCGGCGGGCCTCGGTGATGGATGAGTTTGCGTTATGACCCGAAGTGAGCGTCGTGCGCGGCCTGAGCCGTGTGAGCCCGCTATGATGCATGCCTTAACGAATGTGAGATCGTGATGACGAGACCATTGGACATGCTGGATGCGGCCATTACGGGACCGGCTTTGATCCGCGCTGGCCTAAAACGGCTTTGGCATCCGAGCCTGCGTTGGCTGGTGCTGGCGCCTTTGGTGATCAATCTTGCGGTGTATGCTGTTTTGATTGGCGTCTCGGTGCAGTGGCTCAGCGGTTGGCTCGATAGCCTCATGAGCACCGTGCCGGACTGGTTGCAAGCCGTGGTTTGGCTGATTTGGCTTTTGTTTGCCGTGATGGCGATGGTCGTCACGGCGTTCACCTTCAATTTGCTCGCGAACCTGTTGGGGTCGCCTTTTTACGGCTTGATTGCTGAACGGGTGCTGGCCCAGGAGCGCGGCGACTCAGCAGACCTGGCAACGGTCTCGATGGGGCAGGTGGCTTGGCAGAGTTTTTTGCGACAATTGCAGTTCCTGCGCTACTTGCTGCCGCGATCTTTGGGGATCGCACTGTTGACCCTCATCGTCAGCTTTATTCCTGTTGTGAATTTGCTCGCGCCCGTGATCGCTGGGCTTTGGGCTGCTTGGTCTTTGGCGCTGCAATATCTGGATTATCCAGCCGATAGTGATCAGATGTCCTTTGCGGCGCTCAGGCAACACTTAGGCGCCAACCGTTGGCAATCGTTGAGTTTCGGCTTCTCGGCGCTGCTGGCATCCTCAGTGCCGATTGTGAATTTGTTTTTGCTGCCCGCGACCGTGGTCGGTGGCACACTGCTCTGGTGCCAGCAGCGTCAAGGCGTTGAGCGCTAAAGCGGGATCTGAGTCGCATTAAAAAAGTCTGGATCAAACGCTTGCCGACAGCATCGGTTTTTGACGCAGGTCACGGCAGCAAGTGCTTTTAGGCTCGCAAGCGTTTCCGCCCGGGCGGCGCGAACACCCCGGCGCGCCCATTTTTGGGCTTTCCGGGTTACTATTCTGCTGGATTTTAATCAACACGGTTTAGGCGTCACCATGCGAGAAGATTTTTCCACTATCCTGGCTCGGGCCGAGGCGCGCAAGGGCGGGGAGCTGGCCCTGGCGCAGCTCATGCCTTATGTTGCGTCGCAGGAAGAACTTGTTGATCTGCCGGACGACCGCTACTTGGCCATGATGACCAAATGCATCAACCAAGCGGGCTTTAGCTGGAAGGTCATTGAAAATAAATGGCCGGAATTTGAACAAGCCTTTTTTGGCTTCGATCCCCTGAAGTTGAGTTATTTGTCGCCGGAGCAATGGGAGGCTTACGCCAGTGATCGCCGCGTGGTGCGCAACTGGCAAAAAATTAAGGCGCTTCAGGACAATGTTTTTTTTGTGCAAGACACGTCGCGGCAGTGGGGCAGTTTCGGGGCTTTTATTGCGCAGTGGCCGGTCACCGATCAAATCGGTTTGATGGCGCATCTTAAAAAGCAGGCCTCGCGTCTGGGCGGGCAAAGCGCCTTGTGGTTTTTACGTCGGGTCGGCAAAGACTGCTTCATCCTGTCGCAAGATGTGGTTACCGCACTGAAGGCCTCGGGCTTGGATATCGCCGAGCAACCCACCAGTAAACGCGATCTTGTTGCAATCCAGAGCCGGTTCAATGACTGGCACGAGGAGACCGGCATCCCGATGAGTTGCCTGTCTCGCATCGCAGCCTGTTCCATGGGTGACAATCATTTGCGCTAGCTGCGTTGCCCAGCAGGACTGAGGGCCGCGTAGGGCGCGCATACGGCCGAGTACAGCTGCCGTGACCGGCGCTTCGTTCTGGGATCCCCGCGGGCGGATTGGCGGCGGTTGCTGAGGGTCTGGTTTGGCGCCGGTCTGCGGCCTGGTTGGCTGTTGGCCGCGAGTCTTTCGGGTCGCGTCATGGCCTGATAAAGGATGATATGCTCAGGGGCTAAGAGATTGATCAATCGAGGAGCCTTGAAATGGCGCAATATATTGCAAACAGAGTGGCGACGGCGGGCGCGGATGCGGCCTTGGTGGATGAGCGCGGCAGCACCACTTGGACGGATCTGAATACGCGGGTGAATCAGATCATTGCCGCCCTGCGGGGCGCGGGGATCGAGTCGGGCGACACCATTGCGGTTTTCTCGGGCAACTGCCGAGAGTTCTTAGAAATCATGGCAGCGGCTGCCCATTGCGGCGTGATCTACGTGCCGGTGAACTGGCATTTTACGACCGATGAACTGCAGTACGTGGTGGATGATGCGGGCTGTAAAATGCTGTTTGCCGAAGGGCAGTTTCATGAGGTCACGAGCGCCGTTAAGGCCAGTAAGGGTCAACCCCTCACGCGAATTGGAATCCGGATGACGCCTGCGCAAACAGCCGCTGATGGGTTCATCGATTACGAACACTTCTTGGCGGCGCAACCGTCTGATGAGCCCGAGGCCCAAACCCTAGGTGGACCCATGTTCTATACGTCCGGCACGACCGGCCGGCCAAAGGGGGTTCGCTCAAGCGCCTCAAAAGCGGTGATGCCGGTTGAAATGCTGGAGCTCATGGGCGGCAGCATGGCGCAAATGCTTGGCATTCCCAATACCGGGCGCACCTTTGTTTGCGGGCCGCTGTATCATTCGGCGCAATGGGCCTTTTCGTTCTTAGTCTTGATGACGGGCAGTCAAATTGTGACGCGGCATCGCTTTGATGCCGCAGAATCTCTGGCCTTGATCGATGCCCACCAGATCACCAATGTGCACTTAGTCCCGACGCAATTCAGTCGCTTTTTGAAACTGGATGCGGCGGTTAAGCAAAGCTTCAAGGGTGATTCCTTGCAAGTCGTGTGGCATGGCGCCGCGCCCTGTCCGCCTATGGTGAAGCGTCAGATGATCGATTGGTGGGGCCCGGTGATCAATGAATATTATGGCTCGACGGAAGGCTCGATTGTCACGACCGCGTCGGCTGAAGAGTGGCTTGCGCGGCCCGGGACCGTTGGCAAACAGTCGGCGATGGTTGAAATCACGATCGTTGATGAAAATGGCGCGGCGCGCCCGGTGGGGGAGTCCGGTGACATCTATGTGCGCAATCTGATGGGCTCAGATTTTGAATACCACAACGAACCCGAGAAAACCGAAGCGGTGCACCTAAAGCCGGGTGTCTTCACCTTTGGCGATGTCGGTTATTTCGATGAAGACGGGTATCTGTATTTGAGTGACCGCAAGATCGACATGATTATCTCGGGCGGCGTTAATATCTATCCTGCGGAAATCGAAGGGGTGCTGGCAACCCATGCCCTGGTGCAGGATGTTGCGGTCTTCGGCATTCCCAATGAGGAGTTTGGGGAAGAAGTCAAAGCAGCCGTTGAGCTGGTGCCCGGTGCAACGGTTGATCCGGCCTTGGCCGAGACGCTTGCGGCTTTCTGTCGGGAACATTTGGCTGGCTACAAAACGCCGAAGAGTTTTGATTTCGTTGTGGACATGCCGCGGCATGAAACTGGAAAACTGTATAAGCGCAAGTTACGCGATCCCTACTGGGAAGGCACCGGCCGGTTGATTTAATCAGAGGGCGGCATTGGTGCGTCATTCTGGGGTCTTGCACCCGGCGGCTTTGGGTTAGGGTCTACTTGATTCAGAGCCACTTGATTCAGGGCCACTTGATTCAGGGCCTACTCGGTTTAGCGTAAGGGGCTTGTGCGTGACGATTCAGCGGGTTGTGCGGCGCTGTCGCTGTTGGGTTCATCCTGCAACGCTTAAAAGTACAACGCCTGAAAAGTACAATGCTTAAAACACCGCGGTTAAAGCGCAAGGATTCGTTCTTACTCAGTCCATCGTGCCGCGCAGGTTGTGCTGAACGCCTTGCAGGAAGTTACGCAGTACCTGATCCTGGCATTTTCGGTAGTGTTTATGATCTGCTCGTCTAAAGAACGCGCTTAACTCATGTTTGCTAAACCGAAAATCGGCGAGTTGCATCAGCGCCAAAACATCCTCAGCTTGTAAATCCAGGGCAATTTTCAGTTTTTTAAGAATGATGTTGTTCGTAAGGCGCGCTTCTGGCTCGGGCTGAGCCCCCTCACGACGGCCTCGACGCTCGTTAATGAGGCCGTTTAAAAAAGTGGCCAGTTCAACGTCCGAGCAGCTTTGATGATCCTCGTCTTCTTCGGGCTTGAGCCAGTCGCACACCACCTCTCGGGTGACGGTAAGGTCTGCCGCGGCAAAGAGGGCCATCATTTCGGTATCGCTAAAATCAAAGGCATAGCGAATGCGTCGCAGAATATCGTTATTGGTCAAAGTCGGTCCTAGGTTCGAGGTGCAATTAAATCGGATGCGGGCACGGACGCCGCAGGCGCTAGCTTATAGATCGCAGCGGTTTAGGGGAAGGTTGGGTCTCTGGCTTGATTCAATGAGGCTGCAGGTTGAACGGTGAGCCTCCATGCCCCTTTTAGGGCGCGCAGCGCACAGAATCAGGTAAAGCCCGCAAGGCGTCGTTGGCCTAGAAGGCTTCTAAATTGCCATCCACATTCAGGACTTGCCCGGTTACGCGGCGGGCTTGGCTTGATGCTAAAAAGCAGGCCATATCGGCAATGTCTTCTGCATCGATAAAGGTCTTGAGCGAGTTCGACTCGGTATAGCGGCTGCGAATCACGGCTTCGGTGACCCCTTTTTCCCGGGCCTCAGCGGTGATCACTCGATCCATGCGGTCACCGGCAACACTGCCGGGGCAAATCACATTGGCTCGAATGCCCCAGGGGCCGAGCTCCATGGCAAGCGATCGCGTGAGACCGATCACGGCGGATTTCGACGCGGCATAAGGCGTGCGTAAGGGATACCCATGCCAGCCTGCGGTTGACGCAATATTGATGAGATTGCCACTGCTCTGATCTTTCATGATGGGTACTGCGCGGCGTGAAAACAAGAACATCGCGTCCAGGTTCACAGCCAGACACTGGCGCCAGTCTGCAAGGCTGATGTTTTCGATACCGGCCGTGGGCCCCGCGATGCCTGCACAATTCACCAGCACGTCAAGGCGGCCCAGGCGGCTCAGGTGCGCCGCCATGGTCTCGTTTACGGCCTGTTCATCCGAGACATCAATGCAGGTTGCCTGAAATGCGGGATTGGCTTGGGTGACGTTTGCGAGCGCTTCTTGGTCTTGGTCAACCAAATGAACGTCGGCCCCGGTTTGTAAAAAGGCCTTGGCAATGGCAAGGCCAATACCAGAGCCGCCAGCGGTCACGAGTACAGATTGGGTCATACAAGCACGCTCATTCAGAGATTAGCCGCTTAGTATAATCGGGCGCTGCTTGCGGGGGTAGATTGGCGAGGCCAAGCGATTAAAATAAGCGGTCAAAAACCAGGGCGCAATTTTTCCTAAAAAGCGCTGGATTGGGACTTGCGTCCGGCGGCTGGCTAGGCGCATGTGGGTGGTCGCGGTCACGCCTTGGTGTGCCTGATGGGCCCTAAAGCGAGCAGCGCGGTCAGGAACGCCTCGATGCGCGCGGGCTAAAACGCTTCAAAAACCGATGGCGGATGCCCGCTATAGGAAAGTCGCGTTCGGA
>ERZ887849.3475-NODE-3475-length-11807-cov-6.086368_pt1 | contig 11807 bp, 10 predicted proteins | sample MGYA00521267_ERZ887849 | MGnify/ENA primary metagenome ERZ887849 (study PRJEB32303, sample SAMEA104408601) | aquatic metagenome | biome: Brackish water; feature: Pelagic; material: water | place: Baltic Sea | collected 2014-06-06T16:11:00 | depth 2,863 m ... | reverse complement strand
AGGTCGCTACCGCTCCGGCGGCAAAAAACTTGTTCAATTGCATGGTTACAGTTTTATCCATTCAGGAATCGAAAGATACAACAAAGGGACTGCTCTCAAAGCATCTGTAGCGACTTGTTGAGCCTGTCATGGTGGGGCAAGGGCATGAAATTCTCAAAACCATACGCCATCCGCACAATTTCAAGTATCAACCACTGTATGACCGACTAGAATAGATGCTTTTCAGCGTGGTAGCTGGACCGAACCAATGGGCCACTTTCGACAAAACGAAATCCCTTTTCAAGTCCCACCTCCTTCAGGTGTGCGAACACATCTGGATGAATAAATTCAGACACAGGCAAGTGTTTCGGAGTCGGCTGCAAATATTGCCCCAACGTCAGAACCTGACAGTCTACACTGCGGAGATCATCCATGGCCTCGATCACCTCCTCTACTGTTTCTCCGAGGCCCAGCATGATTCCCGATTTCGTTTTCATACCCGCTTGACGCAATCGTCTTAACACCTCAAGGCTTCGATCATACTTGGCTTGGATGCGAACATGCTTCGTTAAACGCCGAACCGTTTCGAGGTTGTGAGAGACAATTTCTGGAGCCACTTCGATGACACGTTCCAGATTCTCCCATTTCCCTGCAAAATCGGGAATCAGTGTTTCCAGCGTGGTTGTAGGACTCTGGTGCCGAATTGCCCGCACTGTTTGCGCCCATATTTCACTACCACCATCGGGCATATCATCCCGATCGACTGACGTGATGACCGCGTGTTTGACGCCCATGAGTTTGACCGACTGTGCCACTCGACCCGGTTCGAAGGTATCTGCTTCCAAAGGCTTGCCTGTGGAGACATTGCAGAATCCGCAGCTCCGTGTGCAGATATTTCCCAAAATCATAAATGTAGCCGTCCCTGCACCCCAACATTCTCCCATATTGGGACAATGTCCGCTCTCACAAATGGTGTGCAACTTATGCTCTGACACAATTTCGCGCACCTTTTTGTACGGCTCACCCGTAGGCAACTTTACCCGCAGCCACTTGGGCTTAGGAACACGGCCTTTCAAAGCGTTTTCAGAAGAGGATGAAGTAGCAGTCATAATCAGCGGGTCCAATTGCTTCCCAGTTCAAAGGTCGCAAACAAAGTGACAAATGTTCGGCTATTCTGTTCAAAAGAAGAAGCAAATATTTCGGGATCAAAAAGAAAGGCATCGACGGCCACTCCCGCAGTCAAAGTCCGTTGCACATGGCGTTCAGTTCCATACTCAAAATCCAAGGCATAGCTCACATGAAATCCTGGGACCACAGACAATTCATCCAATCCATACATCCACTGTGATTGACCAAATATGTTGCTCGAAAAATGAATGGAAGGGTCGTATCGCTCGGTCGCGATATAATCATAGGGGATATCGGGGTAACCGATTTCCATGTAAACAGGCTTCAGCACACCCAAAGTCACACCATAACGCCACAAACTGCTCACTCGAACAGCATCCTTGCGAAGCTTTTCGCTGTGCAATTTCTGCCCCCCTCTCCAAACACGAAAGAGATACATTGAATTCACCTTTCCAAACACGTAGGCTCGACCATCCTCGTAGACGGGGTTGGTTATTTTCTCTTCCTTCGGATGCTTAAAAAGCAACAAATCTGATCCCCACCAGCGAATCTTAGATGCATTCTGATAGAAGCCACGACGCAGCGTCAATCCTCCACCTTGAGTGAACAGCATCAGCCCGTATTGCATCTCATCTGTGAGCGGAACGACCGCTGCTCCGTCCGCTCCATAGACAGCGGCGTCTCCTGTAGCAACTGGAGCCACATCTTCTTGAGACCAAATTTGAGCAACCCAAACACAACTCACCCAGGTAAGGCAGATCGAAAGCGTTAGGTTAATAAAAATGCGCATACGCTTGCAAAGTTAGTTCGGAAGAAGCTCGAAGCATTGCACCTTTGCAACTCTTCACTTCAATCACTCTTTGCGATGGACCAAACGACTCCACAGTATCGGCTCACCTATCACGAACCGCTTCGAACAAACATGACGCATCTTGCATCTGGTCAAGATGTGATCACGGATGCTCCAATTGACAACCAAGGTCTCGGACAAGCTTTCTCTCCTACCGACCTCGTTTCAGCCGCACTCGCGAGCTGCATCATGACCATTATGGGCATCAAAGCCAAAGACATGGGGCACCAGATTGAGAGCATGACTGCCGCAGTCACAAAGACCATGGCGTCAAACCCTAGAAGAATTGATTGCATCGACATCTCCCTGGAAATTTCGATCCCAGGAGTCACAGAGAAGCAGCGAGAAATCTTAGAACGCACCACCCGCGCATGTCCGGTTGCCCGGTCACTGCACGGTGACGTCACCAAAAACGTATCGTTTGATTGGAGTTATTCGCAGACCTCCACTTCTGAATAAGCAGCGCAAGCCTGATAGCTAGTCGCACACGACGCAAACAACGCCGCTGCAAAGCAAAGTCCCAAAGTCCATTGTAAAAACCGTGACATGATGCGGTTATTTAAAGATTAGTATTTCACAAACGAAATATCCTTTCCCAAGGTTACGTTTCTATGTACCTTCCTCACATGGCGAATCCACAACTTATCACCATTCTCTTCTTTATAGTGACCTTCATGTGTGCTGCAATCTTAGGCATACTCTGGGTTTCAGCGCGGCGTAACAAACCTACCAACAGAGAAACAGAGGGCATTGATTTAGAAGCTTTTACACGTCTGCGTGTTGAACGCGATGAACGTACCGAAGCGTGTGAACGACTGCGCAATGAGTTGGAAGCTTCCCGAACAGCCTTGCAAAAAACCATTGAAGAGAAGGGGAAAGCTGAACAAAAGGCCTCCGATTTGGAATCCGGTCAAGCAGAACGCGAAGTCCGCATGCGGAAAGAGTTTGACCTGCTCGCACGCAACATCATGGAAGAAAATGCCGAGCGCCATCAGAAAGAATTGGCCAATAGCGGTAAAAAAACATTGGAGGATGTTCTCAATCCCATGAAAGAGCGCTTTTCTGAACTGCAAAAGCAGATGAAGGAATTTTATGGCAGTGAGCGCGAGCAACTCGGACAATTGGACAAGGAATTGGAGAAGCTCTTCAAGTTGAACCAGTCCTTGCAAACCGATGCTCAAAATTTAACGTCAGCACTGAAAGGAGACAGCAAAGTACAAGGAGACTGGGGAGAATACCAACTGGAACGGATTCTCGAACAAGTAGGACTGAATGAAGGAACGCATTTTTCAAAACAGTCAACGGTCAAGAACGAAGATGGCAGATCGCTCCGACCTGACTTCTTAATTCACCTTCCAGACGAGAAGGTCCTGGTGATTGACAGCAAAGTGAGCCTTACAGCGTACGAGCGTTTGACCCATGCGGAGAGCGATGAAGAACAGAAGCTTCAAACCAAACTACACGTTCAAAGCATTCAAAAGCACATCCGAGAATTGGGTGCAAAAAACTATGCTCAACTTTACGGCAAGAGCACGGATTATGCCTTGATGTTTGTCCCGGTCGAAGCCGCATGGATGGCACTCGGTAAAGCCCTCCCTGAACTTCAAGAAGAAGGCCTCCGTAAAAACGTCTTGGTGGTATCAACGAGCACCTTGATCGCAACGCTCCGCACCATCAGCTATGTATGGCAGCAAGAAGAGCAAAAGGCCAATATCCAACGCATAGCAGAACGTGGAGGCAAGCTATACGATCAGCTCAATCGTTTCGTTGGGTCCCTGCTGGATGTTGGCAAGAAACTCGGCCAGGCCAACGCCAGTTATGACGAAGCCTTGAAACGATTGAAAACGGGAAAAGGCAGCGCCATTCGACAAGCAGAAATGATGCGCGAATTGGGAGTCCCCGTGAAAACGACCATGCCGGAGGAATTACTTGATCATTCCGATACGTGGGGAACTGCAGCGGAGATTTCACCTTCGGACGAAGCGGAAGCATGATCCGGAGAAGTCCCTACAATTGGATTCCGATGGTGTTTGGTTGTTCCATCTTGATGGCTTCATCGGGCTGTATAACCACCACGCAGACACTTTCAGCCAACACCAATCGTCCTTACGATTACGAATCAAGCTTGTTGCATCCGCGAGCGGTGATCGTACCGTTTGATCAAGATTCTGCCGATGTCTACCTCGAAGTCAAACGATCCGAATGTCTTTATTTGCGAGAATCTCCGCAATCACCATTCGTGTCAGCGCTTGTTTGGCAGCTCGGAAACGCCTCCTTCCAGTGGAATGACACGTTGGTTTCGTTTGCCCCTGAATGGGACCGCCGGTCAATGCGTCTCGCATGGGTCGATCTGTTTTTTGAAAACGAATCCACAAATCAAATCAAAATAGAACTCCAGGATATCCTGAGAAAAACAAGTGCCACATGGAATGTTTCCGTGTCGGACCCTCAACGCAATCGTGCTGCATTCAACACCGATCGGTGGCCTTATAGTGGTCAGCATGCCGTTGTTGGTGATACCGTGTTATTTCAAGCCCCAGCAGGTTCCCTGTGGCGCCATGCCAGTATTCCAGTGCCTGAATCGATGCCCGCTCCGCCGTTCTCTTTTGTCAAGGACCGCTCAGACACACTTCAACCCATTCTGCGTTCATCGGTTCTAGCCAACGAACAGGGTTGGGCTTCCTATGTCGTGGATGAAGGTATCAATGTAATCCTCGACGCCGTTGACACCCGAAACATCGTGCAGCGCACGCACGGCACAAAACTGCCTTACGACCAAGTCCGGGATTTGCGCTTGATGATTCAATCAAGTCGCTACATCACAGCACGCTCTGAATTTGAGCAAATGAAAGGAAGTGCCGATCCCAAGGCGGCCTTGGATGCCTTCTGGCTAAACTGTGCCAATGAAAAAGATCGAGGCTCCCAGTTGATTGCCACCTACTATGGACGTGTCGAGGAGGCCAACCGGTTTTTTAGCGGAGTATTGCCTGGATGGAGAACGGACCGAGGAATGGTCCACATTGTCTTCGGCATTCCACAGAAAATCCGAAAATCGAGGGACAGCGAATGGTGGATTTATGGTGAAGAGGGATCGATTAACGCTGTGACGTTTCGATTTCTTAGAAAGGACCACCCATGGGACAACAACTTTTATACACTTGGCCGAAACATCCAATACCGCATGCCTTGGGACCGAATGGTGACCAATTGGCGCAACGGGCGCATTTCGCCTGACTGATATTGCTTATTCAAGGGGTACCTTTGACTCGCAATTGTGTGATTTTCATTGTGTGAATTCTTTAGAACGGCCCCATGTCAAACGATTTTCCTTCCGGCCCCTCTGACTCAAGAGACAGACCTTCCTTTTCTTCTGCCGATGGCGGACGTCCTCATGAGAAACGGCATGGAGAATACCGCAGTCCCGCGAAGCCACGCGGCAATGACGGCCACTCGTTTCGAAAGCGCGCGCCCGAATCAGCATCACTGATTATTGGATGGCACCCTGTACTCGAAGCTTTGGATGCGGGCAAAGAGCTGCAACGCGTCCTGATTCAACGGGATGAAAAAAGCGAGCGCACAGGAGCATTGCTCCAACAATTGCGGGATTTGGACATTCCTGTACAGCGGGTTCCCCGAGAAAAACTCGATCGGATTACCCAAAAGAACCACCAAGGATTGGTCGCTTTTCTATCCCCCATTGTATTTCAGCCATTGGAGGAACTGATTTCCCGGGCTTATGAAGCCGGTGAATCTCCACTCTTCGTTGCAGTTGACGGTGTAACGGATGTGCGGAATTTAGGAGCAATCGCGCGAAGTGCGGAATGTTTTGGCGCAACCGCATTGATCATACCTGCTGCTGGAGTCGCTCCGATTCAAGAAGATGCGATCAAATCCTCTTCAGGAGCATTGCTGCGATTGCCCGTTTCGAGGGCGGCTCACCTCCCAACCGCATTGCAAACACTGATGGCCAATGGCATCCGTTTGGTCGCTCTCTCGGAGAAGGCTGCAGAGCCGATTCATGAGGCTGAATTGCCCCTTCCAATGTGTTTGGTATTGGGAGATGAGGAGCAGGGGATTTCATCCGAAGTCTTCCACAAGTGCGAGATGCAGGTCCAATTGCCCATGGTAGGAAAGACTGGAAGCTTGAATGTTTCGGTTGCCGCAGGCATCGCTTTATCCCATATTGCCTTGTGGAAACTCCGTCAAGAGGCCGGTAACTAGTCTCTTCAAAGCGCATAATATTGTTGGAGGTGGAAATGTCTTCACCCATTCACAGTTGATTTGGCTTTGAAAAATCCAATCTCCCCTCCTAGCGCCTCGACCGCTGCAGCTACGCGCTCTTTGCTCTCCTTTGCCTTGATTGGTTTGGGAATTCTCATTTTGCTACCGTCGTGCAATTCTCGCCACTACTGGAAAGCGATGAAGGCGTACGATGACGCGCGTTATCAAGATGCCACAAAATCGTTGCAACAAGCCGTTATCCAATGGCCCAATGATTCCATGGCTTGGAGAATGCTGGGACAAACGCAGCTTTTTACGGCCGATTTTGAAGGAGCCGAAAAAACATTTGAGGAGCTAGACCATCGCGCAATGGTCTCGAAACAAGACCGATTGGATTGGGCAACAGCTCTGATGAATCAAGGGAAATATGGCGCATCAGCCACCATCCTTGAACCCCTGATGGTAGCGACCCAACCGGATGTCTATGCATCGGTTTTATGGGAGAAATGTGAAGAACAGCTGTTCATCGAAAGTGACCATCGTTTCTGGGGGGTGCAGTCATTTGACATCCCGGAAATCCCTGTCGCTTCTTCGCCTCGAATCAGCGAAGGCCGGGTGTATTTCTCAAGTGAACCCTACCAGTGGGGTGAAGCCACACCACTGGCACGTATGGATCAGCAGGAGATGTACGTATTGGATTTAGCCGCACGGGACCGTCGCGTGATGCGCACTTCCCAATATTCGTCTTGGGATGTCCCCAAACACGATGGTCTTGTCAGTCTTTCTCCTGACGGCAGAGCAATCGCTTTCTCTCGCAAATCAAAAGATGGCTTGGCATGGTTCGGTGACCCCATGACCGGAGGCTACCAACTGCTCGTTGCGCAGCGAACGGCTACAGGTGACTGGACCAATCCAACCCCGTTTCCTTTTGTCGAAAAAGGATACACATTTATTCATCCAACATGGTCTCCAGACGGGAGTCGCTTGTATTTCGCCACAGACCTCCCCTCTCCAGAGTCACAAGGAGGAATCGACTTGTGGTATTCCGATCGAAACGGCACCTTTTGGGAAGAACCGATCAATTTGGGGCCGACAGTCAACACGACGGGAGATGAAGTTTTCCCTTCATTTGACGCAGAGGGGAAACTCTACTTTTCGTCCAACGGACATCCAAGCCTTGGAGGACTCGACATCTATTCCACGGAACGCATTCCGACCAACTCCGAATCGCAAAGAAATTGGCGCGACGGGGATGAGTGGACTGCCCCGCAGCGCATGCCATTTCCTGTGAACACGCTATCTGATGACCATTCATTTGCTCTCGCTCCCGATGGACAAACTGGTTTCATTAGCTCTGATCGCTCGGGCATTGACAAAATCTATCAAATCAAATTGCTGGAGAATTGGAAGACCTATGAATTCACCACCCTTTCTTCGAAATCGAATCACATTGTTCCGCGTGTTCCTATGGTGCTCATCGATGAACAAAATGCTTCGGCCATCCAATTTACCAGCGACCTCAACGGCTTGGCTTCTATAGCGCTCCCGCCTCATCGCAATTACCGATTGGAGATGAAGATACCGGGGTACATCGTACAACACCGAGACATTGCTGTGGATGACCTCCAGGGTCAAACCACCTTGGAACTGACACCGGTAACTGCTTTGAGAGATTACAATTTCATTGAATCCATGGCAGGTGGACAGCCCTTTGAATTGGCCTTGCAACATGGACCGATGGCTACAAAGCTCAACAACCGGGAGCGCGATGAGCTGCTCATTTTGGTTGATTTCCTTCGCATGAATCCACAGATGCTTCTCGAAATTCGAACGCACGAAGATGCCGCATCGTATCAAGATGATCTGGACAATAAAACAGGGCGCGTCACAAAATCACGGGCCATTGAACTCGAGTCCTATTTGCTCAAGCGGGGTGTTTCGTCGAAACAACTTATCGCCATCGGCAAGGGAACGAACGAATTGCGGAACACCTGTGAACCCGGAACGCCGTGTTCGAACATTTGCCATGCTGAAAACCGGAGGACAGAATTTAGAATCTACGGATTGCTGCAGCGAATGCCAGGCCAAATTGACCCCATTCCATTCACCAGAACTCAGGATAACACCACGCCAGCGCAACGATTGAATTAGAGGCTACCTCCTGCCTTTTCATAAAACAACATCCCACAAAAAAGCCCGAGCCATTGGCCCGGGCTTTTTTTATGCCTCCAATTCAATTAGTCTCGGAACGCTGCTCCGCGGTAAACTGCAGCTTGACCAAGCTCCTGCTCAATACGCAAAAGCTGGTTGTACTTGGCAACACGATCTGAACGACTGGCCGAACCCGTTTTGATTTGACCCGTATTCAAAGCCACAGCCAAATCAGCTATGGTGGTATCCTCTGTTTCACCTGAGCGGTGACTCATAACGCTGGTATAGCCATTGCGATGTGCTAAACTAACCGCATCTATGGTCTCTGTCAATGTACCAATTTGATTGACCTTGATCAGGATAGAATTTGCAATGTCATTCTCGATTCCACGAGACAAGCGGTGGGTGTTGGTCACAAACAAATCATCCCCAACCAATTGAATCTTGTCACCGACCGATTGCGTCAATAGCTTCCATGCGTCCCAATCGTCCTCAGCCAAGCCGTCTTCAATGCTAATGATAGGATACTTGTCACACCATCCCTTCCAGAAATTGACCAAGTCCTTGCCCTCCATACGATCACCCGTAGACTCGAACAAATACAAGCCCTTCTCTGCATCGTAAAACTCAGATGCTGCAGCATCTAAAGAAATGAGCAAATCCTCTCCTGGGCGATAGCCTGCCTTTTCGATGGCCTCAATGACGACCTCGATGGCTTCATCATTTGATTTCAAATTTGGAGCAAACCCACCTTCGTCACCCACATTCGTTGAGTGACCTTTTTTCTTCAACACGTCTTTCAACGCATGAAAGACTTCGGTGCCCATGCGCAAACCGTCCGAAAACGTTTCCGCTCCTACGGGCATGACCATGAACTCCTGAATATCTATCTTATTGTCAGCATGAGAACCCCCGTTGAGGATGTTCATCATAGGCACTGGCAGGGTATGAGCATTCACTCCTCCGATGTACCGGTACAATGACTGACCAGAGCAATCTGCCGCGGCATGTGCAACTGCAAGGCTGACACCTAAAATGGCATTGGCTCCCAGTTTGGCTTTATTGGATGTGCCATCCAAGTCGATCATGACCTGATCGATGTCACGTTGATCAAAAACATCAAATCCATTCAACTCATCATTGAGGAGATTGTTGACGTGATCGACTGCCTTGCTCACTCCTTTGCCCATCCACTCATCTCCTCCATCACGCAATTCAATTGCTTCATGGATTCCGGTAGACGCTCCAGATGGAACTGCGGCACGGCCCATATTCCCATCACCGGTGATGACATCGACTTCGATGGTCGGATTGCCTCGAGAATCGAGAATTTGACGGGCTTGGATTTCTTCAATATAGCTCATGATCTTGGATCAAGTAGTTGACGTTGCCTCGGGGGAAATCCCTGTGGCACCTCGGCTCATTTCCGAAGCAGCGCTTTCTAGCGGAAGCCTTAAAAGCGGTGCGAAGTTAAGGCATCAATCGAGCACCACAACCCGTTCCATATTCTCGACGAACTGATCGAATAGATAGCGGCTATCGTGAGGCCCGGCTGATGCTTCAGGGTGATACTGAACAGAAAAAACAGGACGCCCCTTCAAGGCGATGCCAGCAACGGTATCGTCATTCAAATGAATGTGAGTCACTTCGACATCTGGAGCGGCCTGCAACGAATCTCGATCAACTACAAAACCGTGATTTTGAGATGTAATTTCAGCCTTGCCCGTTAGCAAATTCTTTACGGGATGGTTCACTCCACGGTGACCGTTGAACATCTTGACGGTTCGGAGCCCTTGGCTCAGCGCTAATACCTGATGGCCTAAGCAAATTCCAAATATCGGTTTGTCCGAATCCACCAAGGCTTTCACCGTTTCGACTGTTTCCAACATTGCTCCCGGGTCTCCTGGGCCATTGGACAGCATGATCCCATCGGGAGACCAAGCCAGCATCTCCTCTGCACTTGTATGCATTGGGAACACACGTACAGTGCAACCTCGATCAGTCAGACATTGAACAATGCTACGTTTGACACCAAGGTCAAGCAATGCTACACGTGAGTTTGAAACGGTTCCAACGGCGGGAACTGCATCATACTCGGCTGCTGTAGTTACCTCACTGCTCAATTCCAACCCCTCCATTGAAGGGACGGCTTCAAGCCTCCTCATGAGTTCGGACTCATCGGTTCCATCGCTGCAAATGATGGCGTTCATTGCACCACTTTGACGAATGTGACGCACAAGTGCTCGTGTATCCAAATCACAGATACCCACCACTGCATCACGCTCTAAGAAATCCTGCAACGTTCCACTCGCTCCCGCTCTACTGGCGATTGATGAGTAGTTCTTTGTAACAAGACCGGCTATTTGGACTTTCTTGGATTCTACCTCCTCCTCATGCACCCCATAATTGCCTATATGCGCAGTCGCCATAACAAGAATTTGCCGGTGATAGCTCGGATCTGTGAAAATCTCTTGGTACCCATACATTCCTGTATTGAAAGCAATCTCACCTGTAGTAATGCCCAATGCCCCCGCAGAGTGGCCTTCAAATCGCTTACCATCTGCCAGTAACAGAACTGCTGGCACTTTCGAATCACGCGTTTTACCCATGGCGCAAAGATAACAGTGCGTTTGAATTCTATCGCCTCTTTGAGGAAGCACTTATCCGCAAAAAAAGTGGAGCGATGTCAAAAAAGTCGACATAAAAAAAACGGACAGCTTTTGGCTGTCCGTTTTCAATTCTAGTAAAAGAACTCAGTCTTTCTTTTCTTCGTCTGAAGGAGTCTCCGTTGCATCATCCGCGGGAGTTTCCTCTGCGGCTGCGGCTGGAGCTTCCTCCACTGCTGCTGGAGCTTCCTCTGCTACAGGAGTTTCCTCTGCTGCTGCAGCTGGAGCTTCCTCTGCTACAGGAGTTTCCTCTGCTGCTGCAGCTGGAGCTTCTTCTGCTACAGGAGTTTCCTCTGCGGCGGCTGGAGCTTCTTCTGCTACTTCTGTCACTGCTTCTACGACAGGAGCAGAGGCTGTACCCGCTCCGCGACGAGAACGTCGAGAACGCTTCTTCTTTGGCTCAGTTCCGTATACGTCATTGAAATCGACAAGCTCCATCATACACATCTCTGCATTGTCTCCCAATCGGTTGCCTGTTCGGATGATCCGCGTATAGCCCCCCTCTCGAGTGGCTACTTTCGGTCCTACAGAACGAAACAACTCGGTTACCGCATACTTGCTACCAAGTACACTAAACGCAATACGTCGACTGTGTGTCGTGTCTGCTTTAGACCGTGTGACCAATGGCTCTACAACACTCCGCAAAGCTTTCGCTTTGGCAACAGTTGTTGTGATGCGCTTGTGCTCAATCAACGAGCACGCCATGTTGGATAACATGGCCCGACGGTGAGCGGTCTTACGACCTAGGTGGTTAAAGTTCTTATTGTGACGCATGGCTTCACTCTTTGTCGAGTTTGTACTTGCTCACATCC
>ERZ887849.3472-NODE-3472-length-11813-cov-12.924477_pt1 | contig 11813 bp, 27 predicted proteins | sample MGYA00521267_ERZ887849 | MGnify/ENA primary metagenome ERZ887849 (study PRJEB32303, sample SAMEA104408601) | aquatic metagenome | biome: Brackish water; feature: Pelagic; material: water | place: Baltic Sea | collected 2014-06-06T16:11:00 | depth 2,863 m ... | reverse complement strand
GAAAGGAAGCCGGTGTATTGTTGGAATTTGTGCGTATAGCAACCGCCGTTACCGTTACCTAAAGAAAATGGGCAGTCAAGACAATTTGATTCGTCAAGCGCAAAGAACGTTTTGATACCAAAACCTTTGCTTGTAGTGGCCAATCTCCACTGCTCGTAGCTAAAGGTATACGTTTGTAGAACAGGTAAACCATCTGATATTTTAGCATTCGTTGTTTTACCCTTGCGAGCGACAAACACATTGCTACCGTCAAACCATATTACTTTCTTGCTCATTTTCTTTTGTTTATTATATTATCGTTGGGTACTCGTGTTAGTTTTGTAAGAACGCCTTTGACCCTACTCCGCTAAAAATATTATCTCCAGCGCTCTTACATCTCGTAACTAATCGAGTAACACCATATAGGCCTCGGCATTTGCAAGTCGGAACCAACCTAGTCCCTGCTGCATTACTCTATAAGCGCCCATAGCTTCAGCGCCTAGAATAAGATCGTACATGGTAAGCTCGTGTGCATTTAATTCTGCAGTCTCACCAGTGTATGGGTTGCGGGCAGTACCGCCTTCAGTGTATACTTCACCATCAAACCATTTAGGTAGTGGGCGCATTTCTTTATTTAACTTTTGCATCTTCTAAGCTGGTTTTGTAGTTATCGTAGTTGGTGGACAAACGGTCACGTAGGGCCTCTTCAATTTCGTATTGCTCTATTTCGCAGTATACGTTGCACTCGTCCATGTAGTCTAGCTCTCGAAGTACATCATCGCCGTCAGGCTGGTTGTAGTACACGTTATCATATAGGGATATACCTTCATCGGTTGATCGCATCACCCATAAGTCGTAGCCGTCGTAGGTATATTCGTTATTGATAGTAAAATCAATATCGTTGGGGTGTTCGTCAAAGAAGAACTTTAGTGTGCAACCGCGCACCGTGTTGTATTCAGCTAGAAGTGCATCAAAGGTTTCAAGGCTATCAGGGTCTTGTGGTATAAAATCATTCATTGGGACTAGTTTTTGGGTCGTTAAACATATAACCACCGTGACGTAGCTCAACGCATGTAGCGTTTAACCAATCGGCTTCGACAAATGTGGATATGTAGTTTGCATCGTCGATAGTTAAGTCGTGGTAGCGGTAATTCTTTTTTAATAAAGTTAGACATCGGTTAACAGCAAATTTATAATTTTTGCGGTTGTGCATTAGCTTGCCTAACAATTCAGGCTTTAAGCGGTCATAAAGTGTTTCCATAGTTACAAGTTTTTATTAGTTACAATTATTTTGTCGATTCGCTGTCGTGTTCTTTTTGTAAGCACCACTCGAGCAGGGCATCAAGGTCCATAAGTATTTTAGGGTCAGCAGCGGACAAAGGGTTACCATAACCGTCGGCAGTTACAAATTCGTCGTCCCAATCGTATACGTCGTTATTACTATTGATTAGCGTGCCGTTGATCGTGAAACCGAATGTAGTGAAGGCTTCGTCGTCGTTATCGTATAGCATATCGGTGAAGTAGTTGACTTCTTCGCAGTATTCATTCCAGAGAAATACGATTTTATCGTAACTCATTTGATTCAGTTGTTCTAGTGTCATTTTATAGAAATTTGAAGGTTACCAATTGCTTTCACGCACTCAAAGAATAACTCGTCGTGCACTGCACTAAAGTCTTCCATGTAAGGGTCGTGTTCGAGTACATCTTCCATATAATTAGATACGGTAGAGTACATGTTGTCTAGTACGGCTTCGGTAATAACCGTAGCATGCGTAGTGAGTTCTTTCTGTGTCATATCGTTTGTTTATTATATTATCGATTAGGTGTCGTGTTAATCTTGTATGTAGAATGCATACCCTACATCACCCTCATCACTTTCGTGGTAATCGTCATCATCATCATCATCGCTTTCTTCAGCGAAGTCACGAGTTTCGGTTTGTATTTCAAAGTACAACTCGTTTTGTGTAGGGTCTTTGTAGGTAAAGCGATCGTACATTACTTGCTCGTTCGGTGAATTAGAATACTTGTTGAGTAGCTCAAGTGCTTTAGTAATTTCAGCGTCGTCTTCACCTGCTTTATAATAATCACCTGCACAACCGCAACGGCAGTTATCTAAACGGCCATAGTACACTTGCTTTACTTTGTTGACGTCAAACTCAATTTTTTTAGAGTGCGACATTGGTGTTGCTTTAATTTCCATTACTTGCAGTTTTTATCGTTGAACTTTTGGAGCATAAGAACGAGGGTTACGGTATCGTTTGGGTATAGCACACGTTCGGTGGCGTCAAATTTAGCGTACAACTCGCGACCGTATTTGTTGGTAGTCCATACTACATAACGCTCACATTTACGCTTTGGGTTGATTTGGTACATCTTTAAAGAGCCGGTAGAATTGTTGCGCACTGCATCAACATTACGCTGGCGTTGGCGCTTTAGGTAGTATTGACCGCGTTCGTCATCAGTGAAACCTTTCATAGAGTGAGACACTCGAACATAACCGGTATCGGGGTACACGGCACCGATACGGCCGTCACTAAGAACATAGTGTAAGTTACCCTGTTTTGTTTTTTTAATAAATTTCATAGTACTCGTTTTAGTTACATTGATATTATCGAACGGTGGTCGTGTTAGTTTTGTACGTACCGTTTTATTTGTTCACCGTATGCCCAATAAGCTTCGTCTTCATCAGTGTCTATATCAACCGTTACATTACGGTCGTATACTTCCGCCCAATCAACTTCTTCTACCGAATCGCCGTACTTATAACCGCGAGTGATTTCAATACCGGTTACCGTTGCTAACTTACTCGGATCGCTACCGAAGCCACCACGCCACCATACTCTATCGCCTACTTTTAACTTGCTCATCTTACTTAATGTTTAGTGCATACTTTTTTACTACCAACAATTCGTCGTCGGTTAAATCTTTTAGTTTCTTGCGGTACAACAGCGAGGCATTGAAGATTAGTCGACTCGGCCACACAGGTGCATTCATTATTTGTTCGTCAGTCATAATTACTATCTTAATTCGTTTAGCAGTGCTTTGCGGTATGCATTCCACAACTGAGCATACTCGCTACTTGTAAGGTCTTTATCACCGACCGCACGGTCAACCGTAGCTTCAATAGCTTTCAATACACGTTCGGTTAAAATGTCTAATAGTTCGTCGTTAATTTTCATAGTTATATATTGGTTAGTCGGTTAAGCACTAGCAAATAGTAGAAATTTCTAGCTTCTTCGTCATTATCATTGTTTTCTAAATAGAGTTGAAATACTCTGTCTATAATTAACAAATCACTTTCTTTAATATTCATAATACTTTTGTTTTACGTTTATATTATCGATCGGTGTTCGTGTTCGTTTTGTAAATACCTATTCGCCAGAATCACCCGAGTAGTACACACCCGGTACATAAAGCGCCGGTAAAGAATCAGTTACCAACCAATTGCAGTGTTCCAACTTATGACCGCGGAATATTATATAATCCTCGTACTCGGTTACCCACCCTTCTACATCGTAACAGTAGACCTTGTTCTTCCAACTGTCCAATACCGTTAACACTCTCATAGCTCAACGAATTTTAGGTTGTACACATGGGCATAGAAGTTATTTACGTAACCACTCGCACTCGACTTGTGAGGTGGATTCATCGAATTAATAGTCGCCAACTCTCCGCGAAAACTCAATACCGTATCACCGATACTCTTCTCATCACCGGTGCTCGCACACACCAACTTTACTTCTTTACCGTTGTAGTTTTTCATACTATTTTTTTTGTTTCTCAGTTACATTTATATTATCGATTCGGTATCGTGTTCATCTTGTAAAAGTATATTCTTCATTTGTAAGAAAAAAAAGGAATACAGGTACTACTCCGAGTCTCTGTGTGTGAGGTAAAAAAAAAGAAACTTTCGCTAGAAAGTGAGTATACCCGAAAACAGTGACATTAGCGTGTTAAGTATACTACATAGCACCCTATTGTCACACTTTTATTTGGGTAAAAAAAAGGTGAGAAACTCGAACCACCGATGTTCCTGCATACCGTTTTATTCGCTTCCGCCGACGTGCCGGTGTATAGCAAAAAAACCTTTATGTAGGACGGAGTCTACTCTTCCGCTCTTATTTCAGGAGCAGGCCGGTGTATAGCAATCCCCCGAAGGGGCTAGGTATTACCCTAGTTCAATGTGCATTTTGTTTGCAGCGAATTTAATTAGTGCTTCGACGTAGTGCTGTTGATCACCGTGCAGGTTGTCTATCATTCCTATCTCGTAGAAGTATCTGATAGCTTCGTGGGCATCTGCGTGTAGTGATACAATTTCTTGTGGTTTCATGGTATTACTTTTTTAGTTACAGTTATATTATCGTTAGACAGTCGTGTTGGTTTTGTGTTCTTTGATCAGTTCCTCTACATCGCTGTATAGCAACTCCCATTCGTTTTCGACAGACGTTTCATCATCTGATATCTCCATTCGGAACAGGCTGTAGAAGCTGTTGATTTCGTCAGCCAGCGCTGGGTAGTCGTTTACTTGTCTTATACAGTATTCGAATGCTTCTGTTCTTGTATCCATAGTATTATAAGTATAGTTGGTTGCTGTGAATAATTTCGTTTAGAACATCGTAGAACTTGTCGTTCGCTTGGTCGATTTCGGCATCAGTAGCAGATCGCCATTTGCCGTTTTCAAGAACAGATGCATCTTCAATATATGCGTCGCAGAAGTCAGGGTAGTCATGCATGTAAATGCCGTCAATGTTTTCGATTTCAAAAGGTTTTCCATTTAGTGTCATAATACTCGTTTTTAGTTACAGTTATATTATCGTACAGTTCCCGTATTAGTCTTGTAAAAGATCCATTTGACGGATTGGGTCGAACGTGATGTATAGCACACCGTCTTTCATTAGCATCTGGTCTTGGGTCCAGACGTCAACCAGGCCATCTTGCACAACCACAGCGTGGTTAGGCAGTCCTTGTGGTTCGTGCAGCACTGTGTATAGTGCAGAGATTACAGTCATTGTTACAAGCGCTGTGAGCGCGATCAGTTGTAGGTTGTCTAGTTTCATATTAGTGTGCATGTATAAGGATTAAGGTTACAATGGTTACGGCTGTCAGTACAATTACTGGTTCAGTATATTCAATTAGTATTCGTTTCATTCAGTTATATTATCGGTTGTTGATCGTGTAGGTTTTGTAGGTTGTATAGCACCCCGGAGGGTGAGGGGCCTATTCGGCCGCCTCAAGGGTTTCTCTTTCGAGCACTGCATCAGAGTGTCTCACAATCATTGGCATGTCAGTCGACTGCGACCAGTAGCCACGCTTTTGCCAGCAAGCTTGGAGCTTGAGTTTTGGCAACATGAGCGTTAGCGCTTCATCGTGGTTGTACGTTACACGTTGGTTCTTGTTGTTGACGAACGTGATGATTTGATTGCGTCCGAACCAATTCTCTCGCACTACGAAGTTTTTACGTTCGATTGGAGGGAATACTTTTGCTTTTTCAGCGTCTGACATGTTAGCGATTGCCTGACGTACGATTTCTTTGTTGTTCATTTCTTCTTTCATGTTACTTGTTTTTAGTTACGTTTATATTATCGTTTTAGTGTCGTATTGGTTTTGTAAGTTAGTTGTATAGCACATTGAAAATCTTGATGTATTCGTCGCCGACTTCGTCGTCAACTAAGTCTTTGCCTATGCTTGATAGCTGGTTGTATAGCACTCCGAAGCGTGCGTTTGCATAGTCGTCTTTTCTAAATATTAGATAGTCTTGGAAGTTGATAATTGGGTTTTTCATTTTATTTCTTTTTTGTTACACTTATATTATCGAAACTCCATCGTGTAGGTTTTGTAAGAAAATCGTAGGTATATAATACTAGGTATAAATACTAGGTATATTGTACTAGGTATAAAATGCTATACGCAAATGCTATACATTTGCTATACGCCCTTGGGCGCACAAGGCGCCAGGCTCAGGCTACAGCTTGACTAGGTAGCTGGTGATTATTGTGCCTTGCTGGTTCCAGCTGATGTAATCATCTGTGAATTCCAGTATTGTATAGCATCCGACCGTAGCAGGCGTGCATCCGTCCCAGGTCATTGGGCTCTGGCCTGTATGCCAGCCGTTAGACATAAGCTGGCTGGTGATGTGGGCTGTATCTGTCAGCTGTATCCGTGTCTCAGCCATCTGGATATCATGCTGGCCGAACAGAGGTGAGCTCTCAGGTGCTACTATCAGAAGGTCGCCGTTTGGTTGCAAGAACGTCTTGTGTGTGACCTGGTACTCAGTTTTGGTTGAGCAGACATCTGCTGGTTGTTTGGCACAGGACGCAAGAGCGGCTGCTAGGATCAATATTTTGTACATATCTGTTGTATTAAGTTACTGTTATGTTGTATCCCCGAGGGGTGGTCATCACCCGTTAAGGTGAGACCGTAGTTTGAACTCAGGGTCGTGGAGGTCATCTATGTCCCACACATCCTTTTCCATGTCTATCAACTGATCCAGGAAGATCATTAGGTCGTTCATGTTCTTTGGTCTGGCCGCCCACACACATAGGTAAATGTCTTGTAGTAGGGCGAGGTTGTTGTCAGTAGTATTCATATAGTTTCTTTTAGTTACATTAATATTATCGTCTCTGTCTCGTGTAGGTCTTGTAGTTAGACCCGTTCCATCCTGTAGTCTCTCCACTCGATGCCGACCTCGTAGTCGATCTGTTCCATCTGGTCATCTGTCAGGTTTGAATAACTAGTCTTGTACTTGATGAGTGAGTAGTGGTTCGCGTTTTCGTTGAAGAATTGTTTGAATGTTATCATGTGTATTACTCTTTTGGTTACATATATATTATCGATACCACCTCGTGTAGGTTTTGTAGGAATGCTATACGCTTCGCTATACACGCTCGCTGCGCTCGCTCATACACAGGACCAGACCAGAGCCGGGGCCAGACCAGACCAGGGGAAAAGCCTAAACCGTGCACGGAAAACGGTTAGCCTAACCAGACCAGTAGCCGGAGCCAGACCTGAAACTCGTGAACCGTGAACCGGAAACCAAAAACAGCAGGGGGGCTGGCAAAAAGAAATCAGTTTCCGTTTTGGGGGATATTAATTATTTTGTATATATAGCCCGTTAGTTCCATATATCTAACAATTATATTTCAGGAGGTATAATTTTGCATTTTCAATGCATATTATATTCAGAAAGATATAATGTGGGGGTTGAAAAAATAAAAAAAATTCCTTCGGAATAAAATTAACTACGGGAAAGTGTGACGATAGGGTATATAATTAATACATAACTACCTAATGTCGCATGTTAAGTGTTCACGCGTGTGCGTAATCATACAAGGTATGATCGTAACAAGCTGATAATGTATAAAAAAGGAATCGGCCCCCAGTCATTGGGATCGCCTTTAAAACAAATTACTCCTAAAGAAGACAATTCTATAAAGAAAGGGCATCAGATACCTGAAACAACAGTTACTGCTGCTCTTCCTAGCGAGAAACCTACCCTGAAGGAAGCTATTGACTACTCCTTCAAAACAGGGACTACAGCGGTAACATGGGAAAAGAAACAACACCCAAAGATGCGTAATGCACATAAGAACACGCCTGTGATGGGTTACCCGCCTATGGTGGGTGGAGGTAAAATTGCTGTTAAAGGATTTCAATTAGCTAAAAAGGCTGCAAGCAAGCTAAGCATATATTTGCCAAAGGCGGCTATGGGGGCTGGTGAAGTAATGGAGGCCAAGCAGCAATACGATAAAATTAAAGGTAAGCTTAAATAGCATGTACAAAATGAGGAACTCGCCACTGAAAAAGCAGAAATTATCGCCGGAAGCTGCAAAGGCTAAGGCAGAGAGAGACCTCAGGTATGCGAAATCGCCTGCACGGAGGGCTAAAAAGGCTGATTCTCAGGCACAGCGGCGCGCTGCTAAGAAAAATGGGCGCAGTGTTGAGGGTATGGACTTCGATCACAGAACAAATCGCTTCGTTTCGGTGGCTACAAACCGTGGAAACAGGGGTGAGGGCACGAAAAAAGAAGGAAATAAAAACTATAAGGTAACGCGTCGCAATGGCTAGATTAAATACGTATACTATAGATACTGATGTATCCGGTTCGGATAAGGTAATTGGTACGGATGCATCTGGCCAGGGAACGAAGAACTTTCGGGTACGGGATTTAGGCGGCTATTTCAGTAAATCGGGTGGTGTTGCTGTTGCACGCCAAATACCCTTTGTGTTTTACTCTTCTTGGCCAATAAACAGCAGGCCAGCAAGCTCTATAACGTACCCCACACAGGCCGTAACGCCTTTTAATAGCACGACTGAGCTTATCATAAGCAAAACAACTTCGGGTGGCAAAACGATCACTGATTTTGTTTCATATGCAGTGAATAATGTCATTTATATCTTCTCAGCAGACAATCCTAATGTCTTTGGGGAGTTTAAATTGATATCTATGAACACATGGGTTACCGACAGCAACTTTTATAGGGCACAGGTGCAGTTTATTGCGGGCTACGGCAGTTTAACACATGAAGAAACCGTTGGGTTTGCTGTAGAAAGCAAGCAGGGTGGTGATAAAAACTTTAATTATATTCAATCTACATCGACATCGGTATGGACTATAACGCACAATTTAGGTAAACGACCTTCCGTTAGTGTGGTTGACTCTGCGGGCAGCAATGTTGTAGGAGAAGTCGATTACACGAGTAATAATGAATTAACAATAACTTTTAGCTCTGCATTCAAAGGCACGGCTTATTTAAACTAAAAAAAAATGGCATTAAAGTATCTAGTTGACTTAGACTTAAGCGGAAGTGAGATTCAGAACTTCGCACTGCAGGCGTTAGCCACTCCTCCTGCCGCTTTAAGTATTGGTCACGTTTATTTCAATACCGCTACCAATAAGGTAATGGTATCCGCAGATGGAGCAACGTTCGATGTTGTAGGAAACACCTACACGGCTGACGGATCATCTTTAACATTAACTGGACTTTCGTTCAGCGTAAAAGACGGCGGTGTAACAGCGACAAAACTAGCGGATGGCGCGGTTACTACCGTTAAAATCGCTAACGACGCAGTTACGTATGCTAAAATGCAAAACATCGCTACTGGTGTTATCATTGGTAACGACTCTGGTGTAACAGGTTCTCCTGAATCTTTAAGTGCCGCTGCTGTTCGTACAATGCTCAACGTAGCTGACGGCGCAGAGGTCAACGTACAATCTAACTGGACTGCTACATCAGGCGATGCCTTCATTCAGAACAAACCGACTCTTGGTGCACTTGCTGCCCTTAGCACGGTTAACGCTGCTACAATTACTGACAACTCTGTTGGTGCTGCAGAACTTAACGTTTCTGGTAACGGCGCTGCTGGTCAGGTATTAACTTCTGACGCTGACGGCACGTTCTCTTGGACAAACAAAACAGTTAACACTGATGTTGACGTTAGCCTTCAAAACTTAAGCGACCGCTTAGGTGACCTCGCGAGTGTTACAATCGGTAACACAACCGGTACGGTATCTATCGCAGGTAACCTTAGTGTTGCAGGTACAACTACTACCGTCAACACAGAGACGATCAACCTCGCTGATAACATCATCACTCTTAACAGTAACGCTGTTGACGATACTGAGAATGCTGGTATTGAGGTTTACAACGGTGGTGGAGCACCTAGTGTGTTCCTTCGCTACAACAACGCTGGCGCTAGAAAAAATTGGGAGTTCACTAACGATGGTACAGCATACCACCCAATTCCAACACCCGCTGATTACACCAACAACACAGGTACAGTTACTAGCGTAGCGGTAACAGGAGCGGGTGGCATTACAGTTGTTTCAGGATCGCCGGTAACGACTAGCGGTACGATTGCATTGACAATCAACAACGACGCTATCACCAACGCTAAGCTTGCTAACGATGCTATCACAATCAACGGCACTTCTGTTGCTCTTGGTGGATCGATCAACGTGGGTGATATCACTGGTGTAACTGCGGGGAACGGTTTATCAGGAGGCGGTTCATCAGGAGCGGTCACTCTAAATAACGAATTTACTCATATTGTCGCTACGATTACTGGCTCAGGGCCAACTTCTATCGATCTTAACGCCTTAGGTCTACAGGCTTACGGCGCTATTATTCAGGTTTACGAAACACCAGACGGTGGAGTTACTCGCAACTTAGTACTGACATCTATCAGTATTGAGGACAACAGCACGGCCGTCATCGACTTAGCTGGTGGTGACTACCGTATCCACGCTTCAGGTTTGCACGTATAACGTAATTACCTAAATATAACACGTAATAATTATAGGGGGCGGGATCATTGTGTCCTTCCCCTTTATTAATTAATATAATATGGCATTAAAGTTATTAGGTTCCCTAGATTTATCAGGAGGTAGTTTAGGTATTGGGACCACTGATCCGGTTACTTATTTAGATGTTAGAGCCGACCCTCTTGTTTATACTCCCGCCACGGCTAGATTTGGAACCACATCGCCGTTATACATAATAAATCATTATGACGCTGTTATAGGTTTTAATTCGTATTATTACTTTGGCATCTGGAAAGCAGGCAGTAGCGGTTATGCAGGGCGGTTAGGATTCCAGCCTTCTAATGGTGACATGTACTTTAAGACATCAACCCTGACTGCCCCTGCTGCAGATGATCAGGTTTCAGATACTACTCCTCTTTACATCAAAAACAACGGTTATGTAGGTATTGGAGACTTCACCTACATAACTCCAGAAGCAGTTCTACACGTATATAATCCGAACGGTGGAACCGATGTACCCTTTATATTAAAAAGCCATAACGCTAACACTTGGATGACTATAGGTTCATTAAGTGGAAATTGGGCAATGGGTGTTACCGAAGACAATAAGTGGATGGTGCAAGATAGAGCTTGGAACTCCGGCAACCCCACAAGAATGACAATTGATGAATCTGGTAACGTAGGTATTGGTACTACTAGTCCAAATGAAAAGCTACACGTTGGCGGTAACCTACACGTTCACGATGAAGAAGGGGATACTGATGCTTCAATTTTGTTAACCGCAGGTACGTCAAACGTAACAACCACGGTATTGGCTTCAAACGGTACTTCTTACCTAAACGGAGGCAATGTAGGTATTGGCACTACTACTCCTGGTTATAAATTAGATGTAAATGGTACTTTACGTTCATCTAATATTACTATAGCAGATTATATTATACATGAGGGGGATACAAATACGTATATAGGTTTTGGATTAGCCGATAGGTTTAATGTAGTAACAAACGGGGTATCGCGACTGAGCGTGGAGGACAGTGGGGTATTTGTTAATTCAACTTTGTGGGTTACTGAGAAAATTGGGCATACCGGGGATTCTAACACTTATATGACATTTCTTAATGACACCATTTTCTGGCATACTAATGGAAGTGAAAGAATGCGTATCAACTCCTCAGGCAACATAGGTATTGGAATGAATAATCCTTCTGAAAAGCTTACGGTAAATGGAAACTTTATAGCCTACGGCACCGTTACAGCTTCTGGTGACATAACAGCTTTTTCAGATTCTAGAATTAAAGAGAATATAAAAACACTACCTAACGCACTTGAATCTGTAAAGCAGATGAGAGGTGTTGAATACAACAAGATAGGAAGTGAAGAAAAATCTATTGGTGTTGTTGCACAAGAAATCAGAGAGGTGCTTCCTGAAGTAGTTAAAGAGAATGAAGATGGTATGCTGTCTGTTGCTTACGGAAACATAACAGCTGTTCTTATTGAAGCTATCAAGGAACAACAAAAACAAATTGAAGAATTAAAAGCTCAGTTAGATGGCCTTACAAAGTAGTGGAGCAAT
>ERZ887849.3468-NODE-3468-length-11828-cov-28.590674_pt1 | contig 11828 bp, 7 predicted proteins | sample MGYA00521267_ERZ887849 | MGnify/ENA primary metagenome ERZ887849 (study PRJEB32303, sample SAMEA104408601) | aquatic metagenome | biome: Brackish water; feature: Pelagic; material: water | place: Baltic Sea | collected 2014-06-06T16:11:00 | depth 2,863 m ... | reverse complement strand
CGCAGCTTCACCCCATCGGTGGTGATCACCTCCAGCACGGGGCTGCCGGCCACCGCGCTGGGGGGAGCGGCGGCCAGCTTGGCCTCCAGTCGCCGCCGGGCTTCCATATCGGGCAGCCGCAGGTCGAGCCGGTCGTAGGCCGCCGCACCGCCGCAGCGCTGCTGCAAGGCATCTATTCGCTCCCCCAGGGGCACACCGCCCTCCACCAGGGCCTCGATCAGCAGCAGGGCCGCAAAGGGTGCGTCCCGCTCGGGCAGGTGCATGCCGAAGCCCACCCCACCCGATTCCTCGCCGCCAACCAGCACCTCGCTGCTGAGCATTTCAGCTGCGATGTATTTGAAGCCCACCGGCATCTCGATCACCGTGCGGCCCAGATCCTCAGCCACCAGCTGCATCAGGTCGGAGCCGCTGACGGTTTTGATTACGCAGCCCGGCAGCTGGCGGGCCCGGGCCAGGTGGTCGATGAATAGGGGCATCAGCAGCTGGGTGCTGCAGAAGCGGCCGCGCTCATCCACGGCTGCGATGCGATCCCCGTCGCCGTCAAACACGATGCCCATGGCCGGCCGCCCCGCGGCGGTGCTCGCTTGGACCGCGCCGATCAGCTCGCCCAGGTAGGCCGCCAGGGGCTCGGGAGGGTTGCCGCCAAACAGGGGGTCGCGCCGGGCCCGGATCTCGCTGATGGCGCCGCTGTTTGTGGCCCCTTCCCCCAGCAGTGCCGGCAGCACCCCGGCTGCGGAGCCGTGCATCGGGTCCACGATCACCGTCAGCCCCAGCCGATCCAGCCCCTCGGCCAGGGCGGCGGTGTCGACCTTGGCCTGGAGCCCGGCCACGTAGGCGCCCATGGCATCAAATTGGCCAACCTCGCCAGGTATGGGCACGGTCAGTCCGCCGGCGGCCAGTCGGGTTTCAACACGGCCGGTGAAGTCGCCCTCCACCGAGCCGCCGAACGGGCCCTTGATTTTCAGCCCCAGCCATTCCGGTGGGTTGTGGCTGGCGGTGATCACCAAAGCTCCCAGGGCCTGGCGTTGCACTACGGCCCAGCTAGAGGCGGGGGTGGGGGTGGGGGTGTCGCAGAGCAGGGGGGTCAGGCCGCAGCCCCGCACGGCGCTGCAGATCGCTTGGGCCAGCTCGGGGGCCAGGAAGCGGCGGTCATAGCCGATGATCACCTCCCGGCTGGTGAGGCTTGCCGGGGCCGAGTGGGCCAGTTCCTGGGCCGCGGCCGCCGCGACTGGCAGCAGGCGCTCCATGGTGATGTCGACGCCCAGGATGCCGCGCCAGCCATCGGTGCCGAAGGCGATCGGACTTGCTGCCAAGGGCAGGGGGGCTGAAGCCATGGGGCGCGGAAGCCGAGCTCAGCTGATTCTGCTGTGCCGCCCGCTCCTCAGCACTAGCGTCTCTGCGAGTGGATGCCCCCCTTGACTGCGCCCCTCCCCGCCGACCAGCCCCTTACCGACCGCCTGCTGCGCAGCTGGCTGCGCTGCCGGCGCCGCGCCTGGCTGGATCGATTTGGCGTGGCTGGTGAGCGCCGCTGGAATGCCCACCGCGCCCTGGCCCTGAGTGACCAGCTACGCAGCTTTCAGACCCTGCTGGCAAACAGGCCGGGCCATGGAGAGGCGGCCTGTGCCGCTGGAGCCCCAGGGGTGGTGGGCTTGCGCCTGCGCGGGCATGACCTCCAGGGGCGGCGGCTGGAGGCCCACCCCGCCCTGCTGGAGCGCATTGCCGGCACCAGCCGTTGGGGGGATTTCGCCTATCGGCCGGTGCTGGCCCGGCAGGGCTACCGCTTGACCCGGGAGGCCCGGCTGGTGCTGGCCCTCTGGGGCCGCCTTTTGGCAGAGCACCAGCAGGCTCCCGTGCCCCATGGCCTGGTGTTGGCGGGGGCGGGGCGGGCCCTGCAGCAGGAGCGCCTGGCCCTGGGCGGTGGCCTCCAGCATCAGCTCGATGAGAGCCTGCAGCGTCTCGCCGCAGATCTGGCCGAGGCCACACCGCCTCCCTTGGTGAACGACCGCAAGAAGTGCACCCTCTGCAGTTGGCGCGGCCCTTGCGACCGGGAGGCTGCGGCGATGGGGCACCTCAGCGAGGTCAGCGGTATTGGCGGCAAACGGCGGGAGATGTTGCTGGAGCGGGGGGTGACCAACTTGCCGGATTTGGCATCCCGGAACCCGGAGCAATTGGCCGAGGAATTGGCCGTCTATGGGGAGCAGCATCGTGAGATCGCCGCTGAATTGGTTGCCCAGGCCCGGGTGCAGGCCACGGGCATTCCCCAGCGGCTGGGGGCTGGCCCGGTGCTGCCGGAGCTGGCCCAGGCCCCCGGGGTGCTGCTCTATGACATCGAATCGGACCCTGATGCCCGCGACGATTTCCTGCACGGGTTTCTGGTGCTGGAGGCCGATGGCGGGGGGGGATGGAAGGAGCAGAGTTGGCGCTACCAGCCGCTCCTGGCCCTGCAGGAGCATGGCGAGCAGCGCCTCTGGCAGCGGCTGAAGCGATTTTTGGATCGCTATCCAGACTGGCCCGTGCTGCACTACGGCGAAACCGAGGTGATCGGCCTGGTGCGGATGGCCCAGCGCCAGGGAGCCAGCGAGGTTGAACTGCAGCGGTTGCGAGGCCGGATGCTGGATGTGCATGCGCGCCTGCGCAGCCACTGGCGCCTGCCGGTGAGCAGCTATGGGCTCAAGGCTGTGGCCGGCTGGCTGGGCTTCACCTGGAGCCAGAAGGGGGTGGATGGGGCCCGCTGCCTGCTCTGGTGGCGCCAGTGGCGTCAGTGGCATCGTGGCGAGGATGGCCGCGGCCGGGCCAGTCGCCAGCAGTTGCAGCGGATCTTCCTTTACAACCGCGACGACAGCCTGGCCACCTGGGCAGTGGTGCGCTGGCTGCTGGCTCAGATCTGACGCCCGGCCCCGGCCGGGGGATCCACCCAGGCTGGGGGGAGCGAGAGCTGCAGGATCGGCCCGTTGGGCTCCTGGCCCAGCCGTAACTCGTTGCGCTCTAGGGACTGGCGCCGCACCAGGGCCAGGCCGATCCAAAGGCCCCCAGCCAAGGCCAACGCGGATGTGATTTGACCAGCCCGGCTGGCTGAATCGTCATCCAGGCCGAACAGCGGTGCCCCCGGGGCAGGCCCAACCGTCCCCTCCGAGCTGCTCCCGTACCAGCGCCTGAGCTGCTGTTTGACCCCGTCATAGGTGCTCAGCTTGGCGAGGGTTTCCTGGCCCACGTAGCAGCCTTTGCTGAGGCTGACCCGGTCCGCCAGCCCCAGCTCAAACGGGTTGGTGGAGTCGTTGATTTCCCAGGGCCAATCGGCCAGGCCCTGCTGGATCCGCCAGCGCTCCTGGTCCTGCGGGGAGAGAGGCGGCAGATCCGCCAGCCAGGGGGGCAGTTCCCCATCCGCCGGGATCACCAGCTGCTCGCCCAGCAGCCAGCCAGGGCTGCCATTTTCCAGGGCCAGCCAACGGCCTGCGGGGCTTTGGGGCCATTGATCCGGCCTCCCCTCGCCCAGGGGCGTGACCATCCGGGCTGGCATCACGGGCCCCAGATGCACCTGATCGGCGGGAAAGAGCACCCGATCCAGGGCCTGCCAGATGCTGGCTGGATCCCCACCGCTGATCAGCAGCCAGGCTCCGGCGTCATCGAGGAGCACCTCGGCGAGGCCCCGCAGGCGCCCGGTGGCGGTGATGCAGCAGGTGGGGATCCAGCTGCCGGCTGGGCAGCCGTCGATGGCGGCGCTGGTTTGGCCGTGCAGAAACCGGCGGGTGTCTGGCCCGTCCAGCCTGATCAGGCTGGCGGCTTGCTCGATCCGGCGAGGGCCTGCGGCTTGCCAGTCCCAGGGGCTCGGCTTCATGACGACGCCAGTTCTGCGGCCAGTTCTGCGGCCAAAGCTGCCACCTCCGCCAGCAGGAACAGGCTGCGCATTTCCAGGCCTGCGGCCTGCATCGCCTCCTGGCCCCCTTCCTGGCGATCCACGATCGTCACCACCCGTTCGACCCGGTAGCCCGCCTCCCGCAGCTGCTGCACAGCCTTCAGGGCGGATCCACCGGTGGTGACGACGTCTTCCAGCACGGTGATGGGGCTGCCAGGTGCCGGTAGGGGCCCTTCCAGCCAGGCCCCGGTGCCATGGCCCTTCGCCTCCTTGCGCACGATCAGGGCATCGAGGGCGCGCCCCCCCAGGGCGGCGGCCATGGCCACGGCGCTCACCAGCGGATCGGCGCCGAGGGTCAGGCCGGCCACCGCCTTGGCTTCCGGCTCCACCTGCTCCAGCAGCAGGGCCCCCAGCAGGGCCAGGCCGCTGCCGCTGAGGCTGACGGGCTTGCAATTCACGTAATGGTGACTGGTGCGTCCCGATGCCAGGGTGAAGTTGCCGTGGCGATAGGCCTTGGTGGCCAGAAGCGGCAACAGCGCCATCCGCATCTCTGCGGGGGGAAGGGTGATGGCGGGGGAAAGGGTCGACAAGGCCTGGTTCAATCGAGATGGGTTGTCTAGTTTGCGGCCAACGACCCCCCGCCAGCTGAGGGGCCCATTGGATCCATGGCAAATACCAACCTGTTCAGCGCCACCCTCTTAAGTTCCTCCCTCTTAAGTGCCACCCGGTTCAAGGCCTCCATGCTCCTGGCAGGCGCCCTGCTAACTCCCCTGCTAGGTCACTCCCTGCTTGGTGAATCTGTCTGGGCTGGTCCGGTGGTGTGTACCACCACGCTCGAGGCCCCCCTGCTGAGTGGTGCGCGCAGCGGGGCTGGGGCGTCAGCAGGGGCGTTAGCAGTGCAGTTAGGAGTGGCCTCTGGGCCGGTTGAGGTCACCCGCTGCGGCCAGGTGCAGACCCCCCCTGCACTCATGGAAAAGCGTTTTTACAGCTTCAGGGCGCCCTATGCCCCCGGGGTGAGCCTCACCAATCAGATCACCGACCTCTTCGGCATTGCCCTGGGAGGAGTTGATGGCACCAGGGTGATGGGCCTGGGTTTTCCTGACCAAGCCATCGTCTGGGATGGCACCGCGGTGGAAAACACCTATCGGGTGCTGCTTGAGCAACAAAGTGGGCCGATGCCCTGGCGCACCGTCGATGTGCCCAACGGTTACTCAGGCAGCCTTGGATCAGCTGGCCCAACCCAGCCCGCTCCAACCCAGCCCGGTGGCGGCTGGCAAGATGGGGGGGCGAGCTATCGGACCCCGGTTCGGGGTCTTTGGTAGCTCCGGATGGACGGGGGTCTAGCAATCTGGTGAATGCAGCGAACTCATAATTCGCCTTAGCCGAGTTCGATCCTCGGGACCCCCATTCCCCATTCTCTATTCTCCATTCTCTACTGACGATTGGCTATTGAATATCTCCTATTTTCTATTCGCTATTACTAAGAACCTGCCGATCGATCCGCAGCTCCTAGCCTCGCCCCAGTGCTGGCTTCCAGGGTGGGTCTTCCCGTGATTCAACTCCTGGCTCTGGTCATTCTTTTGGCCCTGCTGGCTTTTTTTGCCGCTGGGGAATTCGCCCTGATTCGCCTCAGGCCAAGTCGGGTGCGCCAGCTGCAGGAAGGGGGCGAGGCCGGGGCCCTGGCCGTTGCCAAATTGCAGAGCCGGCTGCGGCGGGTGCTGGTGGCCACCCAGTTGGGAGCGGCCCTCTCCCTGGTGGCGCTGGGTTGGGCCGGACGGGGCCTGGCTGAACAGCTGGGGGCGGCATGGGCGGGGCGGGGCGCCCTCGGCTCGGTTCCCCAGGGGTGGCTGGATGCTGTTGTCTTTCTGCTCTTGGTGCTGTTCGCCACGGTTTTTGGGGGGGTATTGCCCAAGGCCTGGGTGCTCCATCGCCCGGAAGTTTCTGCCCTGCGGCTGGCGCCGCTGCTGGATTCCGTTATTCGCAGCCTGATGCCCCTGCTTTCCCTGGTGGAGCGCTTCAGCGCCGGGCTGCTGCGCTTGCTGGGGCTACCGCGCAACTGGGATGAACTTGTGCCCGTGCTCTCCGCCGGTGAACTCGAAACCCTGATTGAAACCGGCAGCGTCACAGGGCTGATGCCCGATGAACGCAGCATCCTTGAAGGGGTGTTTTCCCTGCGGGACACTCTGGTGCGGGAGGTGATGGTGCCCCGCTCCGGCATGGTCACTCTGCCCGTGGATGTCAGCTTCGCTGAGTTGATGCGGGAGGTGCACGACACTGCCCACGCCCGCTTTCCGGTGATTGGCAGCTCCCTCGACGATGTGCGGGGAATGTTGGATCTGCGCCGCCTGGCCGATCCGATCGCCAGGGGGCTGCTCACGGCCGAAACGCCTTTGGCTCCTTACATCACCCCGGTGGCTCGGGTGCAGGAGAGCACTCCCCTAGCCGAGTTGCTACCCCTGATCCGCAGTGGTCAGCCCCTGCTGGTGGTGGTGGATGAGCATGGAGGCACGGAGGGCCTGGTCACGGTGGCTGACCTCACCAGCGAGATCGTGGGTGACGAGGACGACTCGCTCGAGTCAGCCCAGGACCTCCAGCAACTCGCCGAGGGCTCCTGGTCTGTGGCCGGGGATCTCGAGATCTTTGAGCTCAACAGGCAGCTGTCCCTGCAGTTGCCTGAAGCGGATGGACACCACACGCTGGCGGGTTTTCTCCTGGAACGGCTCCAACACATCCCGGCTCCGGGGGAGGGTCTGCGCTGGAAGGGGCACCAGTTTTTGGTGCTGGCCATGGATGGCCCGCGGATTGAACGGGTGCAGATCGAGCGTCCGGTGGTGGATTCCCCCCCCGCCGAGGAGAATTAAGCGGCCTGGGCGGCTCCCTGCACCGATAATGCCCCCAGTCGAGAGCCTGTCCTTGATCCCTGTGCGCGTGGGTGTCATCGGCATCGGCAACATGGGCTGGCACCATGCCCGGGTTCTCAGCCTGATCAAGGACGCCCAGCTGGTGGGTGTGGCCGATCCGGATGCGGCCCGCGGCCAGCTGGCCACCCAGCAGTTTCGCTGCCGTTGGTTTCCGGACTATGGAGAAATGCTGGCCGAGGTGGATGCGGTGTGCATCGCTGTGCCCACCCTGTTGCACCACCGGGTAGGCCTGGCCTGCCTCAAAGCAGGGGTGCATGTGCTGATTGAGAAACCGATCGCCGCCAGTCAGCAGGAGGCCCTCGAACTCATCCAAGCCGCCGACCAGGCGGGCCGCCTGCTTCAGGTGGGGCATATCGAGCGCTTCAATCCGGCCTTCCGGGAATTGGTCAAGGTGGTGGCCAATGAGGAGGTGGTGGTGCTGGAAGCCCGCCGCCACAGCCCCAACCCCGACCGAGCCAACGACGTGTCTGTTGTGCTCGACCTGATGATCCATGACATCGACCTGGTGTTGGAATTGGCCGGTGCCCCCGTGATCCGCTTGGCCGCAGCCGGGGGGCGCACGGCCGCCGGACCGATCGACTACGTCAACGCCACGCTGGCCTTTGCCAATGGAGTGGTGGCCAGCCTGACGGCCAGCAAGATGGCCCACCGCAAGATTCGCAGCCTCAGTGCCCACTGCCGCGGCAGCCTGGTGGAAACCGACTTCCTCAACCGCACCCTGCACATCCACCGCCGGGCCCATGAATCGGTCAGCGCCGACCACGGTGAGCTGGTGTATCGCTCCGATGGCCTGATCGAGGAGGTCAGTACCACCTCAATCGAGCCTCTCTACGCCGAGCTGGAGCATTTTCTTGAGTGTGTGCGCGGCGTTGAGGTTCCCCAGGTGGATGGTTTACAGGCATCGAGGGCCCTGCAGCTTGCCGATTTGATTGAGCAGTGCGTTGAACAGCCCAACTTATGCATGAGCCTGGGGGAGCCGATCTAAGCGAGGCTGCCTTCGGCGAGTTGGCGCAGGGCCTCCAGTTGCCAGTGGCGGCAGTCTGCCGGTGAGGAGAGGTAGAACCCATCCCAGGCGTTTGCCTTGTGCTGGCCATACTGCTCTGGCGCGATGGTGGGGTGCCGTTGTTGCCAGCCCACCCGCACGGCGTGACCGATAACTACGTCCAGCACGAGGTCATTGTCAAAGATCACCGCAGGGTTAGCCCCCACGAAGGCGATCAGGGTGATCAGGGTTTCGGTGCAGAGCTGGCGGTAGTCCGGGGCTTCGATCTTGCTCAGCAGGTGATCCACAAGGGCGGCGAAGTTGTGTTCCCCCGGGGTCTTCTCGCTCAGCAGCGGAGCGCTGTCGAGCCGGTTGCGCTTCTCGAGTTTGTCGCCGATGACGATGCCGCGGCAGTGGTGCAGCAGGTCCCAGATGCCGGGGTAGAAATCGCGAGGCACCCTGCCCAGGGCGCCGAGGCGCAGCCGGTGCTGCAGCCAGCAGCCCCCCTTGGGCAGCTCAGCCTGGGGAGCGGGCACGGCCCAGCGCACCCGCCCGCTCACATTCAGTTGCTCCTTGCGTTGCAGGGCGGCCTTGGCGTGCTCCAGGTCGGCGAGCACGGCCCGCAACCGGCGCTGGATGGCGTGGGGAGGCTGGTCGCAGAGGGCTTCAAAGGCGTCGCTCGGGCTGAGATCGGCTTCGGTGGCCAGTTCACCGGTGAGCAGCAGCAGCAGCTGGCCCAGTTGCAGGGTGAGGCTGCCACTGAGCAGGTCTGGCTCGCGGCGGGCCAGGCCATCGAGGGCCAGCAGCAGTTCCTGCTGCAGCATCCACTCCCGGCCGTCCTCACCGCTGAACCGCTTGATCATCCCGGCGATGCTGGCGCTGCCCTGGGGTGCGCTGATCCGGGAATCGCTGGTGTAGTTCCGCCCCACCACCACCTGCTTCTGGCGCACCAGCAGGTCGATGAGGGCATCTTCCAACTGGGGATGCACCAGGTCGAGGGACCCAGCGACCCGTCGCACCACGTTCCAGTCGGCTTCGGCCAGGGCGCGGCGGTAGACCTCCTCGAGCAGATCCCGCAGTCGCACGGGCTGGTTGCCGGCGGGTCCCTGCAGGCGGGAATCGGGCCCCAGGCGCCGCACCAGCTGCTCCAGCACCTCCCCCTGTTCCTCCAGGGACGCACTGCGCCAGAGCCGCTCTGCAAGTTCGCCGATGCTGATGTCGTCGCGCTCGAGCTCCTGCTCCTCCCGGGCGGAGAGGGGGGCCTCCCTGGTGCTGGCCCGCAGGGGGATGGGTGCCGGAGGCTCCGGCTTGGATCCCGGGCCGGCCTGGGGCGGCAGGGCGACCCAGCTGCCCTGCTCCACCAGCTCAGCCAAGGGAGCCAACTGCACCGGCACGCCGTCCAGCAGGCCCGCCTGCAGGTTGCGTCCCAGCCGCAGAAAGGCCTCGGGGTTGGCCTGGAAGGCCCCCGGAGCTACCGGCACCAGCAGCAGCGGTGAGCCGCTGCCCCGCCAGTGACGCTGTAGCAGGCGCAGTTCAGCTCGCACGGTGTCGACCAGCTGTTCGGGGTCGTCGGCCAGATAAAAAGTGTCCTCCTCCAGTACGGCCGGCAGAAAGGCGTGCTGGCTGCCGACCTGACTTTCGCCCTGACTGCCGACTTGACTTTCGACTTGGCGGTAGAGGCGGGCTGTGGCCATGGTTTCCATCCGCACCCGGGGATGGCCCGTCAGCCCCAGCCTGGGGTTGGCTCCGACTTGGGCCAGCCGCTGGGCCAGGGCCCGGGAGCTGCCGATTTGCACGGGGCCAGGGTTGGCGCTGTCCTGGGCTACGGGCAGACCCGCGGCCTGCAGGGCCGCGGCGATGGCGGCATTGCCAGGCACCAGGGCGACGAGCACCTGCTGGGCGCCGAGGGGGCTGGGCCGACGGCGTCCGATCGGATCCAGGTCATCCGGGGTGATCAGTCCATGCAGGAGCAGGTCGGAGAGCCAGGTGAGGCTCTGGGTCCACAGCAGGGGCACGTTGGGATTGGCCACCCGGCGCTGGCTGCCCGGCTGGCGCCGTTCGGCCTCGATCGCCTCTGCGGGCACCAGGTAGAGCTCGGGCAGCAGCGCACCCCCTTCCTGGTCGAGGCTTACCGCCGCCAGGCGCTGGCGCCACTGGCGAGCTTCCTGCCAGCGCTCCTCGCAACAGGCGGTGATCAGCTCGTAGGCCCAGAACAGGGGCCACTCGCATTCGAGGTGCTCGAACTCGGCCAGTTCCTCCCGCTCGTAATGCAGACGGGTGTGGTCTTCGACCACGGTCTGGTGGCCGTCGCGGCGGAAGCGCTTGTAGCCGTAGGTGCCCCCCAGTTCCGTTCGGATCTTGGTCCAGGTGCGCTGGCGGAGCTGGGGATCTTCCACGGCCCAGGCGGGATAGCCAATCACTGAGAGGCAGGCGCTGTCGACCTCCTTGCTGGCCGATTCCCGCGGCAGCAGGCTCCGCAGGGCGCGTCGCAGCCGCACGATCGCGTCGTGGGGGATCACCAGACAGCAGCTGTTATCGCCGTGGGGGCCGAACAGGTCGAGGCCCTCCAGGGATTCAAGGGCCGCTTTCACCAGGCCGATCGAGCTGGCGTTGCGCTCGGGTTGGCCGTGGTTGCCCTTGTCACCCCGCTCCCAGATGCCGTAGTCGGCGATGCGGTAGGCGCGGGCCACGTAGTACACGAGGTTTTGCACGAAGTCGCACTCGTGGCTGCTCTGCAGCACCACCAGCCCCGAGCGGGTCAGCTGGGCCAGCTGCAGCAGGAAGAGGGCGGTGGCGTCGAGCTGGAGATGGCCCCAGCCGTCGTCGGCAACCACCGGGCCTCCGGTGGTCGTGTCGAACTTGGCGTGGATGGCATGCAGCCGGTGCAGGCTGTGCTTGAAGCGCTCCACCTTCGGCGCCTGGCGCAGCATGGCGTTGAGCAGGCCACGCATCAGCTGCAGCACCCGGGCTTCCAGCTCGTAGACCCGGCGGCTTGGTCCCCGCAGCCGCCGATGGGCGAGGGCCAGTCCCCAGACGCATTGGATTGAATAGACGCAGTCGCGCACCCAGGCATCGCCGTAGTTGCCGTGCACGGTGTGGGCCGTGCTGGCGGGCAGCAGGCCGGTGATCGGATGCTGGCGGGCCAGCACCACCCGATCGATCTGGCCATCGAGCTCCTGCAGCACCGCCCAGGCCTGGTCAGGATGGGTGGGATCCGGGCCTGACTCGTTGGTCGAATCGGTGGTTTCGAGCGAACCTGTCATCGGCAGGGATTGCGGCAGGGATTGGGCCATGGATGTCCCAGTGCCAGTGGCAAGCCAGCCATAGATTCTCCTCTTCCACCGCACCCCTGATGGCAGCAACGGCACCCGAATCTGTCCGCACCGGCGTCCTAGGGGTTCCGGTAAATGTCTCCCCCGACGTGTTCCAGGCCGCTCTGGCCCTCCATGCCGGCGGCGGCGGCCAGATCGTCACCTTGAACGCAGAAATGACGATGGCCGCTCGGGTGGACCCGGAGCTCGGCTCAGCCATCGCCGCGGCAGATTTGGTGATCCCCGATGGGGCCGGCGTGGTGTGGGCCCTTGGGCTGCAGGGTTACCGGGTGCGCCGCAGTCCCGGCATCGAGCTTGCCCGGGAGCTGTTGGTGCATGCGGCCTCCAAGGGCTGGCGAGTTGCCCTGGTGGGGGCCTCGCCGGCGGTGATGGAGCGGCTCACGACTCGGCTGGGCCAGGAGTTGCCAGGGCTGAAGTTCGTACTCACCGCCCACGGATACCAGAGGGAGGAAGCCTGGCCTGGCTTGGAACAGCAGCTCGTTGGGGCCAGACCAGACCTGGTGCTGGTGGCCCTCGGGATCCCCCGGCAGGAAACCTGGATTCAGCGGCTGCCCGGCCGGCGGGGCGGCATCTGGATGGGGGTGGGCGGCAGCTTTGACGTTTGGGCTGGCGTCAAAAAAAGAGCTCCCAGCTGGATGGGCGCTCTGCAGATCGAATGGTTGTACAGGCTGATTCAGGAGCCCAGTCGCTGGCGCCGAATGCTGGCCCTGCCAGAATTTGCCTGGGCAGTGTTGCGGCAG
>ERZ887849.3467-NODE-3467-length-11829-cov-9.517156_pt1 | contig 11829 bp, 11 predicted proteins | sample MGYA00521267_ERZ887849 | MGnify/ENA primary metagenome ERZ887849 (study PRJEB32303, sample SAMEA104408601) | aquatic metagenome | biome: Brackish water; feature: Pelagic; material: water | place: Baltic Sea | collected 2014-06-06T16:11:00 | depth 2,863 m ... | reverse complement strand
GATCACGCCAGCCGCCAAAATCACTACTGGAACGAATAACGGCAACATGACCAAGACACCGAGGACGCCCGATCGCGCCGCACCTAAGGTCAACGCCCCGCCCAAGCCACTGAAACAAGTCAATGCAGGTGTCGCGACGAGCAAGGTTACCAAAAGCACTGCAATCACGTCAGCTGGAATTGACAACATGAGACCGACAATAGGCGTCATCAAGATCAAAGGGAGGATATAAAACAGCCAATGGGTTAATAGTTTAATGGCCACACACCACGCAAAAGGACGCGACCAAAACAACCATTGCTCGAGTACGCCCTCTGAATAATCATCCTTAAACAGATGATCCATATTGAGCAAGATCGCCAACAAGGTCGCAACCCAAATCATCGCAGGCCCAATCTCGGCGAGCAGCGTCGAGTCTGGCGAGAGCGCCAGTGGAATCAGGCTGATCACCAGTAGTAGAAACCACATGGGTTTGAGGACCTCGCCCGGGCGTGCCATGACCAGCCGCCACTCCCGCTGAATGATCCGCCGCTCAATACCCATGGCCCAACTCCAAGGTGCGGTAGTCAAGTTGCTGCGGGGGCTGATGGGTGGTGAGTAAGCACACACCCTGTGCGTGAATATGTTGCTTGATACGTTGATCAAGCACGGCAACCATTTCCACATCCAAGGCTGTGTATGGCTCATCCAAAATCCACAGAGGCCTTGATTCCAGCCACAGTCGCGCCAGCGCAACCCGCCGTTTCTGTCCCTGGGAGAGCTCACGAACCAGGCTGTCATCGTAACCACGTAAGCCCACTGCCTGCAGTGCATGACGTACTGCTTCCAAAGTGGCTCCGGACAGAAACTGTAAATTCGCTTGGACGGTTAACTCCCGAGTCACTTGCGGTGCGTGTCCAATGTAGAGGACGGATTCTGGCATTGCGCTCAGTGGTGCGCCCTCCCAGAGCACCTCACCATCCGCCTCAAAAAGGCCTGCAATCATCCGTAATAGGGTGGTCTTTCCAGCCCCGTTGGGTCCAGCAACACGTAAAATCTCACCACGCTCAACGCACTGTGAGATGTCACGAAATAACACCCGATTATCCCGTTCACAATGTAGATGTTTCAGTTCAAGGGTCATGCCGCGCCAATCCGTTTATCCGCCGCGAGTGTACCGGAAACTCTGCGCGGTCGGCGCATCCCTCATAAGAGGGTCACAACTCTGCAACACCCTGGGCAGTGCTGACACTCGCATCGCGTTACAGTCTATCGAGACCTTAGATGCTAAATCGCTCCTACTCAATTTCATTGGAACGAAACAATAGCCCCCTTGAGCGGTCCAAATTTGGATGCACTCCAGAGAGATGCGGACCACATCCCGTAAATCAGCTAAACTTTGTAATCACTCCCGGTAGTTCAACGGATAGAACAAGCCCCTCCTAAGGGTTAGATGCAAGTTCGATTCTTGCCCGGGGGACCATCTAGATCCGTCGATGTGTATTCCCAAGACCAACTCACAATGCCTCGCGCATAGCTCCTTGATTGGAAATCCGCTACCTTAAACGCCTTGGGTTTCCCTCCTCTATCCGGATTACTGCATGTTTGGTCTCTCGCGCTTCGAACTGAAAATTACCTTATTAGTGCTCGGAATTCAGTTTGTCACAATCGTCGACTTCATGATGATCATGCCACTGGGACCCGATTTTGCGAGGGAACTCGGCTTACGCCTTGACGCCCTGGGATTGATCACGGCCGCCTACGTATTTTCAGCAGCTACCGTGAGCTTCATGAGTGCGCGCTACATGGATATCCTTCCCCGGAAACGGGCCCTGGCTTGCTGCCTCGCGGGACTTCTGTGCATTGCTGTGATCACGCCGAGCCTAGGTGAATCCTATGGCCTGACTGGCTTGCTAGTCGGGCGCGCCTTGGCGGGGATGTTTGGGGGACCTGCGACTGGCCTGGCCATGACTATTCTCACTGATGCCATTGCGCCGGAAAAACGCGGTCGCGCGGTCGGCTTAGCTGGCGCTGCTTTTTCTGTTGCCGCCATCGCGGGGGTACCATTGGGACTCGAACTCGCTCGCATCGGCGGCTGGCAGTTACCCTTTTACAGTGTCGCAGTAGCAAGTGGATTGGCGATGCTCGCAACGCTCTTATTTATTCCAAACCATCTACAAACGCGACGCAACGGGCGCTGGCAGGGAACCTGGACATTTTTAGCGAGGAAGAAAACGGCGGTCGCCTACCTCATTGTCGGTATCACCCCCATCGCGAGCTTCCTATTTATTCCAAACATGTTCACCTATTTTCAAATGAATCTTGGATACCCACGGGAGCTGATTGGCTTGCTCTATGCGATTGGCGGCACGTGCACGCTGATGTCGATGCAAATTGCCGGTTGGAATGCAGATCGATTCGGGATTGCCCGCGCCAGCGTGGTAGTCAGTTTGGGATCAGTCATCTCAGCGATCGTGTTGTTTGGTTTTGATCCACTGATTGCCCCACTGATGGTGCTATTCCCGATCATGATGGTCTTTAATTCAGCGCGCAGTGTGGTTGCTCACACCGGCTCTAGTCTCGTCCCAGTGCCAGAAGAGCGTGGAGCCCACATGGCATTTCAGGTAACGGTCAGGCATCTGGGCACTGGTATTGGTGCTGTCATGGGTGCGTGGATTCTGTCGACTGGACCGACAGGTGCATTGGAGCACATCGAGTGGCTATTGGCAGCCTACATTCTGATTGTTGCCAGCCAGCCCCTGATCATGTGGTGGCTTGAACGGTCGATTAAATCCGAATCACTTGCACCAGCTGACGTGGTCTAACCCCCATCCACTGATGGATCGAGTGCCCCAGCTCCCGCTGAATAGTCTCGCGTATCGCATCGTCAGACTGTAGGACCCGAGAGGACAACTCAGAGATGATCTCTTCCACTGCAAAGGCTAATTCAGACTTCAATGCGTCAACGCCGAGCTCTCCACTGGGAACGCCCATCAACTCAATCTGGGCTCGCCCCACAAGGCGCGATTTCTTATCAAGAATCACAGTCACACTGACCACGCCGCCAAGCGCCAAGGCTCGACGCTCCGAGAGCGCACGATCTGACAAAGGTACCAACGATGATCCCGACAGTCCCAATCGACCTGATGCGATCTTCGCTTTGATGGTTGGTGTGGTCCCTGATAACGAGACCAAATCGCCGTTCTGGACTGTCAGCGCAGTGCATCCCAAACCACGTGCCAGCTCGGCATGTGCTGTCATGTGTCGCCCCTCGCCATGCACTGGAATGACCGTGGTTGGCTGTAGCGCGCGATACATCCAAGCAAGTTCATCACGGCATGGATGTCCAGAGACATGGACTAAGGCATCCGCCTCTGTCACCACGTGAACTCGCTTAGCTGACAGCAGGTCATACAGCCGAAACAGTTTTTTCTCATTTCCGGGAATGACCTTTGAAGAAAATACAACACAATCATCTGCTTCCAAGACAAGGCTATGATGTTCGCCGCGAGCCAAACGTGCCATGGCTGCGCGCGCTTCGCCCTGCGAACCCGTCGCCAAAATAAGCTGCTCAGACTTTGGCAGATAATCGAGATCTTCCGGTGGGACTAACTCGGGGAAATCGCGGAGGTACCCATTCGCTTTGGCAGTGGCCACATACTGGAATAAGCTCCGTCCCAAGATAGTAATGCGGCGTCCGGTCTCCTGAGCGATCCGACCCAGACTGGCCAAACGTGCTGTATTTGATGAGAAACAGGTCACACACACGCGATTGGTTTCTTTTGCGATGACGTCTAACAACCCGCGATGGCATTCCGCTTCACTACCCGACCATCCCTCAACTGTGGCATTGGTCGAGTCCCCAATCACCACATCCACACCGGTTTCACCCAGCGCCATCAAGCGCCGGTCGTCGTAGTGCACTCCCTCTACTGGATGGGGATCCAATTTCCAATCACCGGTATGGACAACGCGAAGTCCCGCCGCTTCGATACAGAGCGCATGCGACTCTGGAATCGAATGTGTCAATGAAATCCATTCCACCCAGAACGGTCCAAAGGCACGACGATCGCCGGGATGCACGCGATGCAACGCAACCTGGTCCAACAAGCCCGCCTCACCGAGCTTGCGCTCCGCGACAGACGCTGTAAATCCGGTGCAATAGACTGGCGCTCTCAACTTTGGCCAGAGATATCCAAGTGCCCCAACATGATCTTCGTGTGCATGGGTGATGATGATGGCAATCAATCGATCACCCAGTTGTTTGAGTGCCGAAGGGTCTGGCGTAATGATCTCAATACCGGGCGGCGTGGTGTCATCCGCAAAGGTGATTCCAACATCCACTGCAATCCATTGGTCATTCAATCCGTACAGATTGAAATTCATTCCAATCTCGCCGGATCCACCCAAGGGCAGGAAATACAGCACGTCTCGTGCAAGAGACGCATCAAGCAGGTTGGCAATTGGCTTCATTGACTGTATATATATCCAGTAGGTGTCAGGAGGTTCTACATGGTCGCGATTTTATTGCCCGCCCGCAAGCACGCAGTGCCCTTTGAAGGGGTTCCAGTGCATGAAATATTTACCGAAGGCTTCATCGAAATCCCAATTCTCGGATGGGTCGCCTGTGGCACCCCCATCGATATATTCACGCAAGCAGACACCATTCATATTCCAAAACGCCTGTATCGAAAAAATACCTATGCACTGCGTGCCAAAGGTGACTCGATGCAAGATGCCAATATATTGGATGGTGATTTGGTCATTATCGAACAATCGCAAGCGGCGGAGCATGGCGAAAAAGTGGTTGTTCGCATTAACCAACGCGAGGTCACACTCAAAACTCTGCACTTGGGCCCAGACGGGGTGCAACTGATTCCAGCAAACCAAGACATGGCACCCATCGTTCTGAACAACGCAGATGTCGAGGTCTTAGGCATTGTACGCGGCGTCATCCGTGATCAAATCTAAGCTACCGAGGGTCGCGCGCAGCTTTTAGAATGGCTTGGTCTAAACGCGCGTTGGGGCGCTGTTGGACTTCAAAAATCGCAGCACGACCGGCACGAGCCACTAAACTGAGAAAATGACGCGCCGACCAGTACCAGGGACGGGTTGCATAATCATCGAAAAATACCAAGGTTCCAGGTTTTGCATGGCGGGCAGCCATCAAAGCACAGGCCAACCGAAAGCGGCCATCCACTAAAATTAGATCCGGTGACAATGATAATGACCACGGTGCTGCTGCATAGTGTGCCCACTTCAAGCGAGATTTGAGCGTTTTTGGAAATCCGAGATAGCCAGTTGGACCAATATCCACATACACCGGAATCCAATGAACTGGGCAATTTGATGCCTCAACCATGGCTGTTGCTGCGTCCAAATAATGACGATCCGACTCAACAGCAATGACCGTATTGAGCCCGGAGTTTACTGCCAATCGGGTCGAACCACCCACGCCATATTCCAGATAGGTATCAGACCCACTCAATAAATCTGCGAGTGCACCCGCTGTTTTACTCGGCATCCAAGGACTATCGGCAATTTGAGGAAGTGGAGCTGTCACGAAGGTTTCCTGTCATATTTTCAAAACGCTACTCGCCGAAGATGACACTTTGATGACGTCATCACCGAAGGATCAGGACTTTGTGTGCACCCCTTCGGAACGCTTGGATAACCGCGTCAATGCATCCGCCAGCAAATCGATCCGCGCGACGGTCTCGGTCGCACCCAAGGACGAGACGTGATCGACGGTATAACCACCTTCAATGAGAATGCTGGGTACACCTGCCGCATCCGCAACACGACAATCGGCCAGAGCATCGCCAACCATGACTGGCTGCCGATGCCCTGCTGCCATTTTCCGAATCGCCAAATCGAGAGGATCAGGATGTGGCTTCAGGGGGCGTCCGGGTACCGCCCCAATAATGGCGCGAAAATGGTGATCAATCGCGAGATGACACAGGGTATCAATTGCCAGTGTTTCAATTTTATTCGTACAAATCGCCATGGGTAAATTCACCGCGCTCGCCCATGCTAAAAATGTCTCTGTTCCCGGCATCAAGGTCATGTGTGCCACTGGATCATCCGCAAGTAACGCACGAAACTCAGCATTCATGGATTCGCCCAACGCAATTGAACCACCCCATTCGGCGACAGCGCGCTGAATTAATAGCGGCTGACCGTCTGCGACGTGGCGAATCACATCTGCTCGAGATAACGCTGGGATACCCCTTGGCTCAAACAGTCGATTGGCGGCATACCTGAGATTTTCAGCGGAGTCGACCAGGGTTCCGTCCAGATCAAACACCAACGCAAATCGATCAGCCAAACCAGCCCAGCCATTGCCAGGCTCATGGTGTTGCGTCATTCGCCCGTCACCCCGCGCAGTGGGCGACTGCATCCCGCAGCGCTTGGATATTTTTCTGGTATTCGGAGGGCCCTCCACGGAAGACAGCAGACCCTGCCACAAGCGCATTCGCTCCGGCCTCAACAACCAAAGGTGCGGTTTCAGGAGTGATGCCACCATCCACCTCGATGATCACCTCCCGATCGCCAAAAAGCGCTCGGATATCGCGTACTTTAGCCACCTGACTGTTGAGAAATGATTGTCCACCGAAACCGGGATTGACACTCATTACCAAGACCAAATCCACGCGATCGACCACATAGCGCAACACCTCAGGCGAACAGTGTGGATTTAAAGACACCCCTGCCCGACAGCCCAAATCCCGAATCTGCGACAAGGTACGGTCCAAATGATCGCAGACCTCTGCGTGGACAGTAATCAACTGACAGCCTGCCTCGGCATAAGCCACCAGTAATCGATCTGGGTTCGTGACCATCAGATGTGCGTCAAAGGGTTTTTGCGTCAATGCGCTGAGCGCGCGAATCACAGGCGGCCCAAAAGTGAGATTAGGTACGAAGTGGCCATCCATCACATCCAGATGCACCCAATCACATCCGGCAGCATCAATCGCACGGATTTCATCCCCCAAGGCTGCAAAGTTAGCCGACAAAATGGAGGGAGAAATAATCACCTCAGACATCGATCCAATCCTTTTCGAACATGGGCCATCTACTGCAACCGATAGGCATGATGCACGAGTGTTTCTAAACTCAAATGCTCGAGAATCTTCTCGTGGGTTCCCTCAAGAATCACTGGAGCGACCACCCCATCTTTTAACGCTTCCATCCAGCGCAAGGCGCAAACACACCAGCGATCACCCGGTTTCAATCCAGGAAACTGAAATTCGGGACGAGGCGTAATCAGATCATTTCCCTGCCGTGCGGAGTACGTCAAAAACTCTCCAGTCATCACGCAACAGACGATGTGTGAACCTCGATCACCTGCGTCGGTTTCGCAACATCCAGACCGAAAATATCCAGTTAACGGATCCATTGAGCAGGGGATCAGCGGATCCCCTAACACATTTCGTTGCGACGAGTTCATATCAACCCAACGACTTGACGATGCTTTCAACCATTTTCTTCGCATCACCAAATAACATCATGGTGTTGTCCTTGAAGAACAACTCATTCTGGACCCCTGCATACCCAGCAGCCATTCCTCGCTTGATGAATAAGACCGTTCCTGCTCGTTCCACGTCAAGAATCGGCATCCCATAAATCGGCGAGGCTGGATCTGTTTTCGCTGATGGATTGGTGACGTCGTTTGCACCGATGACGAAGGCCACATCTGCCTGACCAAACTCCGAGTTGATATCTTCAAGTTCAAAGACCTCGTCGTAGGGGACGTTAGCTTCTGCCAGTAGTACGTTCATGTGCCCCGGCATCCGTCCAGCCACTGGATGGATTGCATATTTGACCTCAACACCCTCTTCTTTGAGAAGATCGCACATTTCACGCAGAGCATGCTGTGCTTGGGCAACGGCCATCCCATAGCCCGGCACAATGATCACTTTGCTTGAGTTCTTCATAATGAAGGCCGCATCTTCTGCAGACCCTTGCTTGACTGGACGCTCATCCTCGCCGCCAGCCGCACCTGAGCCAGCCGATGCATCGCCACCGAAGCCTCCGAGAATGACGGAGATGAAGGATCGATTCATGCCCTTACACATGATGTAAGACAGAATAGCTCCAGATGAACCGACCAGTGCACCCGTGACAATCAAAGCCGTATTCCCGACAGTAAACCCAATCCCTGCCGCGGCCCAGCCTGAATAGGAATTCAGCATCGAGACAACCACAGGCATATCCGCGCCACCGATCGGAACAATGATCAAGACGCCCAACACCAAAGCAACCAGCACAATTAACCAAAACACCGTATGACTCTCGGTGCCCACCAAAATCCCAATCAACACCACTAAGCTGCCGAGTAAGGCGAGGTTCACCAGATGACGCGCGGGTAATAGAATCGGTTTACCAGACATCCGACCATCGAGTTTTAGGAAGGCAATCACAGATCCAGTAAATGTGATGGCCCCGATCGCAACACCGAGACTCATCTCGACAAGGGCGACACCTTTAATCGATCCTGCCTGACCAATTCCAAAGGCCTCTGGCGCATACAATGCACCCGCTGCCACCATGACAGCTGCCAGCCCCACTAACGAGTGAAAGAAGGCGACCAACTGAGGCATTGCAGTCATCGGAATACGATTCGCGGTGACCGCACCAATCGCCCCACCAATGCCCAATCCGCCGAGTAACAGAACCCATCCAAAGCCGGATGGTGGGAAGGCCAATAAGGTCGTTAAGATGGCGATTCCCATCCCCACCATGCCGAACACGTTGCCTTGGCGAGAGGTTTCAGGGCTTGAGAGTCCGCGCAGCGCTGAAATAAATAACACTGCCGAAACAAGATAGAGAATAGCCGTAATATTTGCTGATAACATAACGACTTACCTCACCTTCTTTTTGTACATTGCGAGCATTCGCTGGGTTACCAAGAAGCCGCCGAAAATATTAATTGAAGCCAAAATGAGGCCAACGAACCCGAAACCCTGCGCCCAAGCAGCTCCCTCAGACACCGCTGCATCTACCCCGACCGCAAGTAACGCACCGACCACGATCACCGATGAAATCGCATTGGTCACACTCATTAACGGTGTATGCAAAGCCGGTGTTACAGACCAAACCACGTAATAACCAACAAAGATCGCAAGTACAAAAATCGCTAACTGAAAGACAAAGGGATCAACGACTCCACCAGTGGCTGCCGAGACAGTCTGTGCCAATGTTTGTGCAATGGCAGTTTCTTCAGCCTGAACCAAGGCTTGCTGCGCCTGAGCGAGCGCGTCTTGCGCGGTCGCAAAAGCTGTTGAGAGATCCGCTTGACTCATGCGTTGGCCTCCTTAGGCTGAAACTGTGGATGAACAATGGCCCCTTCGCGAGTGACTGTCACTGCAGTCACCAACTCGTCGGCCAAACTCACGTGCAGGGAATCCTCTTCACTTTTGACCAAAATCTCGACAAAGGCTGCCAGATTCTTGGCATACAACTGTGATGCCGTTGCTGCGATCTCCCCAGCAAGATTTAACTTCCCGACAATAAGAACGCCTTGATGCATGACAATTTCGCCAGGCTTTGCTAACTCGCAATTACCACCACGCTCGACCGCCATATCCACGATCACAGAACCTGCCCGCATGGCCTCGACCATGCTGGCACTAATCAAACGTGGCGCCGGACGACCCGGGATCAATGCTGTTGTAATCACAATGTCTTGCTTCGCAATATGGGTCGCGACGAGCTCAGCCTGTTTGGCTTGATACTCCTTCGACATTTCCTTGGCATATCCACCTGCCGTTTCGGCTGCCTTAAATTCATCATCTTCAACAGCGACGAACTTGGCGCCCAACGATGCCACCTGCTCCTTCGCAGCCGGCCGAACGTCTGTCGCTGTGACAACAGCACCCATACGGCGCGCGGTCGCAATTGCTTGTAACCCAGCGACCCCCGCTCCCATGACAAAAATCTTTGCCGCGGGCACTGTTCCTGCTGCTGTCATCATCATCGGCAGCGCACGTCCATAGGTATGTGATGCTTCGATCACCGCTTGATAGCCTGCCAAATTGGCCTGAGAGGACAGCACATCCATTACCTGGGCACGGGTTACTCGAGGCATCAATTCCATCGCACAAGTCATCACACCGGCATCAGCAAAGCGTTGTAACGCCTCTTCGTGGCCATAGGGATCCAGTTGGCAAACAAGCACAGCACCTGATTTGAAGTGCTTCACTAACGTATCTGGGCGGCGCACAGCCAATACCACATCCGCATCCTTCAATGCACTGGATGCGTTTTTTGCGATGCTCGCACCTGCCGCCTCGAAATCAGCGTCTGAAATGGCACTTGCAACACCTGCTCCGGTCTCGACACACACCTCAAATCCACGAGTCATGAGCTTCTTCACCGTATCCGGGGTTCCCGCAACACGCGACTCCGCCGTATCTGGCTCTTTAATAATGGCTATCTTCATACAGGCCTTCCGTTGTCCGCACGCGCAGGTGCGTATTCATGGCACAACCACCCAGATGCGGGCAGTCGACAAACAGCCGCTATGTATGCCACAACTTGGCTCAGGATGAAATGGATAGTGAACACGAAATAAGACGAATACCGGGACCTTCACGGTCCCGGTATCAAGGAGCAGTTAGCCGATCAGGCCACCATCCGTGCGACGTACAGCGACGACTGCTGAGCGTGGCGTCAAATTGCCACCATCAGGCCAGTGGCTATTTTTCTTTTCACCAGGATGCTGAATCCCAACGAACATGGTCCGCTTATCTGGACTCCAGGTCAGACCCGTGATCTCGCACTCATTAGGGCCCACCATGAAGCGATGGATTTCCCCAGTCTCAGTGTCTCCCAACAACATCTGGTTATTCCCCATGCCAACGAAATCCTTCGCATTGGAGTAGTTTCCATCTGTCTGAATCCACAGATTGCCTTCGGAATCAAACTTAATTCCATCCGGGCTGTTGAACATGTTATCCGGCGTAATGTTGCTAGATCCTGCATACACATCAGAGTGAATCGTCGGGTTACCAGCCATCACGTAGAAATCCCACTTGAACGTATTGGCAGCATGATCGCCACCCTCTGGGATCCAACGAACGATTTGGCCGTAGACGTTCTTTTCACGTGGATTAGCCGCGTTCACTGCCTGACCTTCTGTGCCACGACGGCTGTTGTTGGTCAGCGCAACATAGGCTTCAGCTTTCTTCGGATGCGCAGCAACCCACTCAGGACGATCCATCGACGTTGCACCAACTTTCGACGCTGCAATACGCGCAAAGACCATCGTTTCGTCAGCTGACATGCCGGCGCCATTCAAAGAAACCCACTCGCCACGACCTGTTTCATCGAACTTCGCGACGAACAGCTCGCCTTCGTCCAGCAGATTCCAGTTATCTCCACCGGGGACATAACGGTTGACGCTCACAAACTTGTACAAAAACTCGCCACGCTCGTCATCACCAAGATAGACCACCGCGCGTCCATCCTTCGCAATAGTGACTTCCGCGTTCTCGTGCTTGAAGCGACCTAGCGCTGTCAGTTTCTTAGGCATCCGACGACCTGTTGGGTCAACTTCGACAACCCAGCCATGACGATTCGGCTCATTCGGGTGCTTGGATACGTCAAAGCGCTCGTCAGTCTGCGCCCAGTTATAGCCACGCTCTTTTCCTTTTGGAGCTACGCCATACCGCTTCAATTCAGCCGTTTGCTGGAACGCTTCACCTTCGGACGATCGGAAGTAGCTATTGAAATTCTCTTCGCATGCGAGGTAGGTTCCCCATGGCGTGCTGCCGTTTCCGCAGTTATTGAACGTCCCCAGAATCTTCACGCCTTCTGGATCTGCAGCTGTTTTGATCAAATCACTAC
>ERZ887849.3466-NODE-3466-length-11835-cov-6.146944_pt1 | contig 11835 bp, 10 predicted proteins | sample MGYA00521267_ERZ887849 | MGnify/ENA primary metagenome ERZ887849 (study PRJEB32303, sample SAMEA104408601) | aquatic metagenome | biome: Brackish water; feature: Pelagic; material: water | place: Baltic Sea | collected 2014-06-06T16:11:00 | depth 2,863 m ... | reverse complement strand
TGCTCACGACTCAACAGGGCGATGTGCCGGTGAACATCCTTCGTAACTACAAGGTGTCGGCCAACGGGAAGCAGCTCAGCGTGATCACGATCCGCAGCACGCGCGACCGACCCGTCGTGTATTTCTTGAAGCGCGCCGAAAGCAAGTAACCCCAGACCTTTCTCATCATGAAAATTTTCACTTCTCTCTTAATTCTCGGCGCACTGGTTAGTTCACTCGTCGCGCAACCCATTCCTCATCGCGCCGAATACGCGCCGAAGGAAGCCACGATTATTCCGCTTTCGGAAAACTGGCGGATGGACGGGGATATCCCGACCAACGTGTTGTTGATCTCGTTGCAAGGTCTCGCGAATCGCGAAGCACCGCGTGTCTATCTGGAATACCCCACGCATTGGCAGTGGGAGACCGTTCGCCCGTTGATCAAGTTCATGGAGCGTCGGCACGGCACTGAGTTTACGCGGATCGGTCTGAATGACGCGGATGCCGCGCTCGCGCTTTTTGCGAAGCATGCCAAGGGCTACGTGGTCTGGGATCGCGAAGTGCGCGCTTCGGCGAATGTCGCGTTTACAGCTTCCGGCGTGCTCGATGCGGTGGTTGTTAGCGAAGAACTGATTCCGTTGGCCGAGAAGCATGGCCTCAAGAAAGTTGAAGACTTACGGGGTATCTTTCGCGGGAAGGGCGATCACGAGATTTACCAATGGGCGGTAGACAAATACTGGGATCGCACCTCGCGTGATTACTACGTGGTGTTGGGCGGTCATGCCGGCATGACGATGCAGCCTGGGGTCGCTGATTTCGGCGTGATGCAGCGCGCGTTTTGCGCTGATCTCTCGGCCAGCCCTAAACATCCTGAAGAGCTCGCGCTCCTTAAGGATCTACTCGGTCGGCAGAATGCGAACAGCACGGTGATTGGCTGGCATTCCTATGGGAAGGATACCGAAGGGCAGCATACGACACTCACAGGTAGCCTCGGACTAAAGATGGAAGGGCTGCATAATCTGCCCAACGTTTCTTATACCTCCCAAATTCCGCTCACGAAGGACTTCTCATTTAAGAATCCCGGCAATCTTGATCGTGGTTACGATAAGGTCGCGAAGAAGAAAATCTACGTCGCAGCACTCGCGACCGATTCGATGGGCATTGGCACTTGGACCCAGGAAGGGCGGGGCGAGATCCCTTATGGTTGGCAGGTGCTCATGGGCTGGGTGAGACTTAATCCGGTGGCATTGCAATTCTTCTATGAAGACAAGACGGCCAACGATTACTTCGTTGGTGGCCTGAGTGGTCCCGGCTACATGTATCCGAAGTCGATCCCGGTCGATCATTTCACCGTGTTGATGAAAGACGCGCGTCAGCTCATGCAGGCGCTCGATCTGGAAATCATGGAGATCATGGATTATTCCGAGGGTAACCGACATGTCGGCAATACCGATCTGCCGAAGGAGCTGGTGGATCGTTATTACGAATCATTCCCTGAGGCGATTGGTTTCATTAACGGCTACGGCACAGCGCGCACTTTTGATCTGCGCGATGGCGTGCCCTTTATCAGCTACGACTACTACCTCTCCGTGGATCGCCCGATCGACGAAGCGGCCGCTGATTTGGAGGAGCTCACTCAACTCAATCCGCAACGCCCATATTTTCTCCTCATGCATGTGCGGGAAAGAAACACGGTCGAGAAGGTGCGACAGATCTTTGGGCTTTTGAGTGAGGATGTTGAGATCGTGCCGGTAGATGTGTTTATGAAGCTAGCCGCTTCGGAGAAGACTTACCGCACTCGTTTTCAGAAGTCGAATGACCCCATCGATCTGAACCATTAATCGGATCCCATGGTCTTATTCCCATGAAAATTCTCACCGCTTTCCTACTATCGATCTGCTTCGCGACTGCGCTTGGTTTCGCAACTGGTGAAGCACCTAAACTTCGGGTCGATATTACGAAGTCAGGTTACGGTGAACCGGCGAAAGTAGGACAAGTGGTGATCGCTCATTACACGGGCACGCTAGAGGACGGCACGGTGTTTGATAGCTCGCGGGAGCGAAACGAGCCCATTGCATTTACGCTGGGCCGCGAGCAAGTGATCAAAGGTTGGGATTTGGGCTTTGCGCAATTGCGCGTCGGTGATCGTGCCACCCTGACGATTGCGCCAGAGTTGGCCTATGGAGATCGAGACCGTGATCCGATCCCGCCCGGTTCCACTCTGATTTTCGAAGTAGAGCTAATCGACCTCAAAGATCATGCGCTCTCCGATCTGTTGGCCCAGTTGATTGAAGACGAAGGCGTCGCTGTGGCGGAGGAGCGGTTCACTGAGTTGCGAGAATATGATTTCGAGGGCTACTATGTCAGCGAATCTCAGCTCAACGCGCTGGGCTATGAGTATCTGGGTAAAGCTCAGATGGACGAGGCCTTAGCCATCATGGAGATGAATGTCGCCCTTCATCCGACCTCCGGAAACACGCACGATAGTTTAGCTGAGGTCCTCTATAATATGGGCCTCAGGGGAGAATCCTTGCGCGAGTATCGCCGTTCTTTGGATCTCGATCCGAGTAACACCAGCGCCGAAAAATTTATCAAAGAATTAACCGAGTTTGAATGAGCGGATTTACCGCTGATGAACGCTAATCTTCGCTAAGAGTAGCCGGACCGCAGATGACGGCTTCGATTCTGTAGCCGTCAGGATCGAAGACGAAAGCAGCGTAGTAGTTGGGGCCGTATTCGGAGTGGACGCCAAAGCCACCGTTGTCGGTGCCGCCATGTTTCATTGCCTCGGCGTAAAATTCGTCTACCGCTTTGCGATTCGGAGCACTAAATGCGAGATGGGTGCCCTCACTGGGAATGGTCGCTCCTTCGGTGATGAGTTTGAGCGCAAATTTATCTTCGTTATCTTTCACGCCATAGCCGGCAAAAGTGTCGTGGGAGCACACTCGACGGTATCCCAGCGGTGCCAGAGCCGCATCATAGAAGGCTGAGGAACGTTTGAGGTCAGTCGTGGCTAAGGAGAGGTGATGGAGCATGTGCATTAGCTAAACCCTATCACGCCCTAATGACAACGGTGTGTCAGGAGACGTTCGACTTGGTCAGGAATCAGCGATTCAGCCACCAGATGGTGCCATTCAGGAAGGTGGCGAAACTCACCCATGTGAGGTAGGGCGCCCAGAGCCAACCAGCCAATCGATCGAGTCGCCAAAGCGCGCGCTGAAGTAACGCGAGGCTACTCCAGAGGATGCTGATCTCGATCAGTGCCCAGCCTGGGCTGTGCAGCCCAAAGAAAAGGATCGACCACAAGGCATTCAGAACCAGTTGCCCGAAGAACAACCCCAAAACAAACTTCACGCCCGGCTGATCACGTAGTTTCCAGATCCTCCACGCGGCGACACTCATCATGATGTAGAGGAGAGTCCACACCGGGCCGAAGAGCCACGATGGTGGATTCCATGTGGGCTTATTCAGTAGCGGATACCACGTGCGCACGCTTTCCCCGGTGGCGTAAGCGCCGATTGCCGCAGCCGAAAATGAAGCCAACAGGAAACCGACTAAGACGTGTGCTGATTTCTGTTTGGTTATTATCATGCAGATCGATCGGAGATGGGGTTAAACTAGCTCCGTTTAGACTTTGGTCGCACACCGCAATGGGACCAATCGTGAGATTTGAAACCGAGTTTATGGGCAGGAGAGTTCTTCGCAAGTGACCACGTCTTTTTGCCTTCGGTGATCTTTGGATCGGCGGTGAGGCTGAGGCTGTCGTGACCGAGTTTCTTCCACTGCGAGAGACTGATCTTGAAGGGCTTCTTTTCCGGGTGACTCTTGGGATGGCCGATGGAGGGAAGCTTGCCGCCGGGTGACCAGAAGCAGTTGGCGTTGGCAGCGAGAGCTTCATCGGAGATATCGCCTTGGTAGCCGCCGTAGTAGAGACGATTGCTGGGTCCGATCAGGATGTTGTGAATGAAGGTCGCGCTGACGTGCTCGGGCTCGACCTTTGAGACGGAAGCGAGGGCATTTTCACCGCGGGCGAAGATGTTGTGACGAACGACATTTTCCCGGGCGTAGTGGATATTGAAGGGCGCATCCTTGGTGTCGTGCACGAGGTTCTGCTCTACGAGAACGTGGGAGGTGCCTTCGTCGAGATAAACGCCCCACCCGCCGTAATCGTGGGATCGAATGTCGTGGATGTGGTTGCCACGGATGATGGTGCCGGGTTGGACGCCAAGGGTGTAGATGCCGCCCATATCGCTGAGCACGCCGCAACCGATGTCGTGGATGTGATTGTGCTCGATATGATTATTACGTGAGGGAGTCTCGCGGTAGCCCCAAGTCCAACCGAGTGAGATGCCGGTGTAGCCGGAATCGTGGATGTGATTGTGTGATGCAGTCGTATCGAAGACGTGCTGCAGGAAGATCCCGACGCCGGAGTGAAAGACCAAACCGATGTGATGGATATGGTTATCTGTGAGGTTGAGATAGCCGGTGAGTTCCTCAGAATAGCCATCGACATCACTACCGCCGGCGCGGATACCTCCTGCGCCGATATCGTGGATGTGATTACCTATAGCGGTGCAATGGCGACACGCTTCGGCGAATTGCAGCGCGTAGAGGCCGACGTGCTCAATCCTGCAATCGGTGAGTCCACTTTCGCGAGCGCCCTGAAAATAAATCGCTCCGGGCACGAGCGAGGCGGCTTGACCGCTGCCATTGGGAAATTCGCGATCAAGATTTTGGTGCGGAATCGGTGGTGGGCCAAAGGGGGAATACCAATCGGCATGGCGGAAGGTCAGCCCCTTGAAATTTAAGCCATGGATATGACGAGTGCTCTGGGGGTCGCTACTGCCTCTGGTATCCTTGAAAAATGAACCGCGGGCATGAAGAAAGGAACAGAGTCTCGGTGCATGGATGGTGGTGGTGTCGGGCGTCTCACCACGGCGGGGCAGATAGTGGAGGCGACCGGTTTCCCGGTTCAGATACCATTCGCCGGGTTCGGTGAGGGCCTCGAAGAGATTATCGATGTAGTAACGCGCGAGATCCTTACACTGGAACATCGGCTCGTGAGATTCGTAGAGACACAGTCCAGTGCGACGGGCGAAACGGAGCCAGCCGGTTTTGGGATTGAGCTGAGGGCGGGGGAGTCGCTCATCAATCCAATAGTGAAGGACGACTGCCTCGGCATCGCTTAAACTATCCCATGCCTGCACGTCTTTAGACTTGGGCTTAAAGGTATCGTTGCCCGCCCCGAAGAAAGTGTCTTCAGGGTTCTTGATTTCGCCGATGCGAAATACGTTATTTACTCCCTTGGGATCGGGTGAAAACTTCGGCAAGCGAGCACGAGGAGCGCGTCGCCCATTGACGAAGAGAGAGCGGAAGTTCCAATTGCCTGCTGCGACTTCAGGGAGATAGAGGGTCCACTCGGTGCGGCCATTGCGTTGAGCGACTTTCCATCCGTTTAACTGCTGCCCGCCATCGAAGATCGGCATGGCGCGCGGTGCGGCGGTGTAATGAGTATCGGAATCTTCGGTCGCGAAATGGACGGTCTCGGAGAGCGAGTAGGTGCCGTCTTGAATCTGCACAGTGGCGGGACCGGTAATCTTTCCGCTGGCGCGGAGGTGCCTTAGATTGTCGCGTGCTCCAGTGAGCGTGCGCCAAGGTTGCTTGCTGGATCCAGAGGCAGTATCGCGACCGCGAGGGGAGAGGTGGTAAGTCATTGATATTGGAAAGAAAGGTTTAGTAACCACGATAGGTCACCGAATTACACGGATGGAATGCAGATCTGAATCGTAGAAGAATATGTTTCTTACTGAATTGATGGGAATTCGGCAGATGGATTGGCTGATATAAGGATCAATTCGAGTGCTACATCGAGATTAAGGTCTTCGAGTTTTTTTAAGCGGATGCAGCTTTCATTGTGATCGGGATGTGCGATCGACTTTCCTTAACCGCATTTGGGTGTAGTAGGCGGTAGCTTCGATGTCGGTCTGGGCCCCCAGTTGGATCGATATTTTGGAGATGAGCTCGTCGTTGTCTGGCTGAGTGTTGGCGAGTTGGATATTCGCACCAATGGAGGGTTCGACGAGGCGAACAGAAAAAAAGTTGCCCCGAATGATTCGGCTGATGTCGGTGTGCATCGCATCCCGAATGCCCACTTTGAGGGTGGCTAGATATTGCTCGGGACTACTGATCGGCGGCGCGAGTAGGTGGCGGGTTTGCTCGACGAGGGCGATGACTTCGGAGCTTGTTTTTAGATCGGGTCCGGAGGGATAACCCTGCATGTTTGGCAGGAAGGGACGCATTTCTTCGGCTGGCTCGATACCGATAACAGTGGGGAGATTTCGGCTAAGGCGACTGAACTTGCGGCAACTTTCCTGGCTGGTGATGAAGCGGAGAAAATCGAGCGCGAGTTCGGGGTGGCGAGAACTGCGAGAGATGCCGAATGCGCCGTAAGTTCGGAGAGCGGCTTCGGCAATTGGGCCGTGCATCTGGGGGCCGTAGTCGGGATCGCTCAGCTTAGGTTGAGGGATGCGATGAATGGTCACTTCGAAGGGAGAGCCTTCGATGATCCCGGTGGCCTGTAGACTGCTGAGAACCATGAGCAAGGCTTGCCCCTGGGCGAAACGTAGATGGGCCTGATCACCTTCGGCTTGGGCAAAGCCGGGTGACATCATTTGAGCGGCCTCGCTAGTGAGGTGGGCGCCTTGTTGAATGGCGGGATCATCGAAATCCCATGCGCCTTCGAGGTAAGCGAGATTGAAGTCTTTATCCTTTATGGGGAAGTCGATGAGGGGATTGAGACGGGTGGCGAGTTTTTGCGTCTGAGTGCCCGCCAGATTGCGGAAGAAAATCAGCGCGGAAAACCTCGAACCGGCGATCAGGGAAAGCGCCGTGCCTTGCTCTTGGTTATACACTTGTAGCTGTTCGTTGAGCTGGCGCATTTCCGCAAAGGTAGTCGGAAACTTGTCGCTACCGGTCACTTTTATGAGGAGCTCCCGATTGCAGAAGATGCGCACGGTGTTGTTACACAACGAAGCGCCGAAACATTCCATGGTCTTGGCATCAAAGGCACCACGCATCCCATCGCGGAATGTTTTACGCCAAGGAACGCCTTCGAGTGGTCCACCTGCATTGTAGGGGTTGGGCGCAGAGACATGAATGGTGATGGGCTCGAAGTCGTCGAAGAATAAGCCGCGACTGAGGCCGAGACCGATTTGCATCAGATCAGGTGGTTGCCCACCGACGAGCTGGGTGCTGCCCCATTGGCGGTAGATGCGCCCGGGGATCGCGATTTGTTTCACGCGCACGTTGGGGTGGAGCGCCTCGTAATCTCTTGAGAGGGCGTCTAAAGCACGGCGCACTCCGGGCTCGAGTTGCCAGTGGCAGAATCGAAGCGTGATTTTGCCGTTTGATTTTTCATCCCACCAAGGCAAAGCGACTCGCCAGATTGAAATACAGAATCCAATGGCCACTAGACTGACGGTGGTGACGAGGCGAAGAGAAACTCTAGGCATGATCGTCTTCTCCTTTTAATCGCTGCAAGCGGCGGCCGACCTCATCGGTCTTATCATCGTGCGGAAAGGTTTCGATGTAGCGCTCGCAGTGCCGGATCGCTTCAGATCGAAGACCGAGTTTACGGGCCGCCTCCGCTGCTTGGAGTAAATATTGGTTTAACCGAGTGGAACGAAGGATGAGGTTTTGTTCGAGACAGTGATTGATGAGCGGGTAAGCACGTGCGTGATTTCGCCGCAGGCGGAGCAACGCATCGGCCAGAACGAGGCGCGTGTCGCGTTGGTTATGGGGATGGGTTAGTGAAGGGAGCAGTGATTCGATTTCATCGAAGCGCGCGTCTTGTTCATTGCTGCTCACATCCGCATAGAGAAGCAGCATGGCGAGTTTGGGAGCGGCGAGCTCGGCGACGGGATGGCCGGGATGATTCGCGAGCAGATCGCGGTAAGTGCTGATGATAGCGGCAACGTTGGGTTCTTTGTCGTAATGCTGCGCGATACGGGCGAGGTAGTAGGTCGCCGCGATGCCGTAATCGTCATTCGGATCTTCATCACGTAATTCGATTAGCTCGCGTCGGCAGTTTTCTAGATTGGCCGCCGTCTTGTCTGCATCGCCCAACAAAGTGAGTGCATGCCCAAGTCGGGATTCACGAGTGGCTGTGACGGCGGAAAAATCGGATTTAGCCTGAATGGAATCCATCCGAGACAACGCGACCCAACCGGATTCGATGTTGGGAGCCGATGATGCTGCTCCAAAGGTGGTGAAGCACACAGCCAAGTTAAACAGAATGGGGAAGGCCGTTCGCATGAAGGGTGTGGCCATCATGCGGGAAAGTTCAGCGGGCAAGCAACCTCGCCGTGCGCACTTAAAGTAAGATTTGAGGGATCTCTGCTTCGGTGTTGATCGTGACGTTGATCTCGCGTCCACCGTGCTCACCTTGGATGTGCCAGCCGGATTCGGAATGTTCGCAAGTGAGTTTACCATGGGTGTCGTCGGTTGGTGTGGCCGTAGCGAGGGTCAGAATCTCGTGATGATTGGATGCTGGGCAGGAAATTTCTGCGAAGGGGTATTTCTCTACTTCGTCTTCAATCGGCAGGTGGCCGATCTCAATCGTGCGCGTCTGCAACGTGGCGACGGAAGTATGGAGGGAGGCGTGGGGTCGCGTGACTTTGAAACCGTGTTCGCAGATGGCGACCTGGCCTTTGTCGTCATCGTTGAATACTTGGAAGCGGGCCTGCACGGAGCGAGGTTCACTGAGCTTCACGCGATCGAGGATGATCACGACTTCGGGTTTCAAGTAGATCACGGTGCGCTGCACTTGTTGCGCGGGTAGGTCGGCGCGCTGGTAGGCATCCGCGGCATCACTTACGGCGATCATCCAATCGCGACCCGTGCGGTATTCCTGCAGGATCGCGCGGGCAGTGGAGGCGTTGGTGCCTTCTTCGCCGTTGTGGTAAACGTGGCCTTGACCGTCGATCAACACAGCGGAGTGGGCGGGGAGCAGGCGAAGTTGCCAGCGGCTCTCGGGAGGATTGTAGCTGGCCTTGAGCGGATCGGTGATGAGGCGTTCGCCGTTGGAGAAAAAGATCAGGCTGTTGCGATCGGCATGTTCGTGATTTTCGGGTTCGCCGGTGCGAAGCGAAAGCAAGGAGTCGCTGACTTCCCAGCCGGATCGAGAGGTCACTACGCCGGGAGTGATGATCCGGTCGAGTGGCGTGTCGGCCGCTCGGCGAGCGGGCACAGTTTCATCAAACCAGATCGCAGCCCAGAACGAGGTCGGTGGTTCCCGCACGGTGCCGGGTAATGTGAGGAGATAGTTTGAGGTGGTGTCGCGGAAGTGGCGGCCGATCCACGCGAGGGCCTCACCACCGGCAATCGTGCTGGCATCGGAAAAGTTGATGCAATCGGTGAAGTCGTCGTGAGCGGGGACGGTCGAGCCTTGCACATAGCGCGCCATGGCGGGGAAATCGAGCAGCCCGCGATCATCCTGACCACAGTTGCGACGCAACAGTTCGAGACAAAGACAGTAGAAGGTGTAGGTGAAACTCCAGTAGGCGATGCCTTCGGGGAAGGTCGCATCGGGCTGCTCGCGCGAGGCAAAGAGACGCAAGCTAGCTTGAGCTTCTTGAGCCCAGGTCTCGGCATCGGGATGGCGTCCTTTCAGATAGGCGGCAGAGGAGGCGAGGCCCGATGTTGCGATGATGCGTAGATTGATTTTATCGAGGATCTCCGGCCAACGACTGACATCGACGCGGTGAAAACCGGTCATTTCAGTGTCCATCGTCCAGCCTTTGACCTTGTCGTGATGAGTCATGCCGAAGACCGCGAGTTGGGCGGCGGGGGCGGCAATTTCACCCACGAATTTATCTACTGCTACTCGTTGTTCAGCATCAATGTGATCGCCAAGCCAATCCAACGCGAGCACGACGTTGGTGATCGTCATACCGTTGCGCATGGCACCTACGCTATGCGTGCCATCTTCAAGAATCCAATCCCAGCGCTTGTAGCCAAGGATGCGATCGAGGGCGAGTCGAGCGAGGGGGAGCTGAGCTTCATCTCCGGTGATCATGTGCATGAAGGCGCAACGCATCAGAATGTTACTCGCGCGCCCGAGATCCTTCACGGGCTCGTTGAGCTTGATCTCGTTGGTGAGAAATTTCAGATCATCCGCGAGATCGGCCTTTTGGCTCGCAGTCCAGAATTGAGCGAATTCGGGACGCTTGAGGGTGCGTTTGATCCGAGGGAGCTCGGAGGCGTCGAAGAGGAGAGTAGGATTCATACGGGATTCAGATCTTTGAGTATTTCATGGGCCGAGTTGTGGCCGGGGATGCCGGTGACTTCGCCGCCGCCGTGTTGACCGGCGCCTCCGAGATAGAGGCCATAGATCGGAGCGCGATAGTGGGAGAGTTCGGGGAGGGGGCGATTGCCGAGGAGTTGGTGCGCGTCGTGATGGGGCGTGCCAGATGTTGCCATCATAGAGGGCTACTTTGCGTTCCAAATCTTGGGGAGTGCGCAGCTCGTAGTCGATGATTGAGGCGCGGAAGTTGGGCGCGTATTCGGTGATCTGATCGATGAGACGATTGGCGACGGCGTCCCGTTGATCATCCCAGGTGCCATCGGCGAGTTTACCAACGGCGGAGTAGACGTAGATCGAGACGGTGTGCTTACCAGTGGGGACGAGGGTATCATCAAGCATCGATGGCACATTGATACTCATCATCGGGCGCGAGGGAGGCAGGCTGGCATCGAGCTCGGCGTAGTTGGTGCGGATCGCGTCGCGATTCATCTCGAGTTGGACAGAGCCGCGATGAGGAAGATCGGGATCTCCATCCCAACCATTCCAATGCGGCAGCTCGTTGACGGCGGCGACCAACTTACAGCAGCTCACGCGGGTGTTGATGCTCTCAACGCGAGCACGCAACGCGGGACCGGTGGCCTCTTCTTTGAGTAAATGGAGAAGAGTGGTTTTGGGATCGGCGCAGGAGAGGACGTTGCTGGTTTCGACGAGTTCGCCGTTGGCGAGTTGCAATCCGGTGACGCGACCTTGTTCGGTCACGATTTCCTGAACCGGGCAATTGGTATGGATGGTCGCGCCTGCTTCGCGCGCGGTATCGGCGAGCAACGCAGCCAGGCAGCCCATGCCGCCTTTAACGAAGCCCCAGGGGGCCGCGCTCACTGGTTTCGGGATCAGGCTCGGTGATGGCCGCGTAGGTGATGACCAGCGCAGAGGGATCAGCTGAAACGGCGGAAAATTCCTGCGCCGCGCGATCGCGCATCCGCTCAGTCGGTAAAAAGTGATCCTGCACTTCCCAGAGGCTCATCGTGCTGGCGAGTTCGAGAGCTTCGGCAGCGGGAGTGCCGGCCGCACGAACTTTCAACTCATCCAGAGTGGGAGGGAGCTTCATCAAGTAAGGCCGCACTAAGGTGGTGAGTGATTGCTTGAAGGCCACGTAGCGATCCCAGCCATCCAGTTCTTCGGTGGTGAGTTTGGAGCGCGAGGTGATGTTATTCGGGAAATTGAAATCGAGATTGCTGTGGTAGGTGCCGTCTCGTTTCAGAAAGATCACTTCGTCGCGAGGGACGACTTCGAGGCCGCGTTCCCAGAGGCCGAGATCTTTGATGATGCTGGCGGGAAAACCATGGAGCAAATGGGCGCAGGTCGAAAAGGTGTAGCCCGGCCAAAGTGCTTCATTGCGGGTCGCGCCTCCGATGCGGTCTTCACGTTCATAAATGTGAACGTTGAGCCCGGCGCGGGCGAGATAGGTGGCGGCGACAAGCCCGTTGTGGCCTGCACCGATGATGGCGACGTCAATTTTCATGGGATAAAAGCAATGTGAAACAGGAATCAGA
>ERZ887849.3464-NODE-3464-length-11836-cov-5.070368_pt1 | contig 11836 bp, 7 predicted proteins | sample MGYA00521267_ERZ887849 | MGnify/ENA primary metagenome ERZ887849 (study PRJEB32303, sample SAMEA104408601) | aquatic metagenome | biome: Brackish water; feature: Pelagic; material: water | place: Baltic Sea | collected 2014-06-06T16:11:00 | depth 2,863 m ... | reverse complement strand
GCAACCCATAAGGAACAGTATTTGGGTCAAAGCCCGTACTTGCGCCGTTAGAAAAATCATATACAATATAGTGGTGCGAATAAGTCCCCATCTCTGTTTGAAACTTTATAATTTCAGTGGTACCATCAAGCAGTGGTTCATATTTTGACATATATTCCACCTCAGCACCAGGCTCTATAAAATAAGGCCCTAAGTGTATTTGAAAACCCTCACCCTCCGCTGGCGGTTCAATAGCTGCTGGAATTGACTCAACACCACCATTTGTATAAAACTCATCAACCAAGCTTAAATCCACACCATCCGCTCCACTGTTTGCGCCATAAACAATCCATTGCCGAATAACTTCTTTTTCATAATCTGTTAAATTTCCACCAGCGGGCATATGGTTCCCTTCATTAGGCTCTAAGGGGTTGTCATCAGAAAAACCATTGCTAATTTTTCTAAATAAAAAACTTCGGTATGGATCGCCAGGATAAATCGTATAATTATTTTTAGAAGCAGCAGCACTATTGCCAGGAGTTCCTTTGAAGATGTTTGTATGAACATCTGTTTGTTTATCTGAGACACTTAACCCTAAACCCTCAAGATCCAAAGCACCCGCTTTACTTGCGTTGTTATGACAATAAGCCGTAGCACAATTGGTTTGAAAAATAGAATAAACCTCTTGGTAGGTTGTCTGTGCGTATGCAGCAGATGAGAAAAGAAATACAGATAGAATAGTAAAAATTGTTTTCATTGTAGTTGGTTTATTTCTTAAAGGTAAGAATTTTAAGGATAACAATTAAAGATTGATATTTGGATATTACTTAAAAATGCTTTCTCTTTGCCCTGTAATACAAAATCTATGACAGTACTTACACCATCCATTTTTTATTTTCACCATCAAACAGTGTTAAGACTAGCTTATCTTAATTGCGTTAAACATTTTAGTTTTCCTCGATTTCTATTTACCATACTTTTATTAAGCCTACACCTCTTTGGGGTATTTATTATATCCTTTGGAAGGTTAATGGATGAGCTTTTTTTCAGAGGCTATAAAGATGTGGATTTATCAGATCCAGTCTTTATAATTAGCAACCCACGATGCGGTACCACTTTCTTACACCGGCTTCTCTGTTTAGATAAAGACCGTTATACTTTTACCTTACTATACCACACCCTACTTCCATCGGTTTTTTACATCAAAATGATTCAAAAAATTGCTTCTCTAGATTCAAAAATGGGCGGCTTTTTACACCGCGCATTTAAGCGTTTGTCTAATTGGATTTTTGGTGGATGGAAAGACGTACACCCCATGGGATTTGATCGCTCAGAAGAAGATGAAGCCTTGTTTACGATTGCCGCGTATTCGCCCGCTTTAATTTTACTATCCCCTTGGGCGGCTAAACTATCTTATTTAGATGTTTTAGATAATAGCGACCCTATAATACAAGCAAAGATTAAAGAGTTTTATATAACGAGCTTAAAGCGCATTGTATATGCGTGCAGTCCAGAAAAAACTCTTCTGATTAAAAATGTTTTCTCAACGGGAAGGTTAAATTTTATTTTGGATTGCTTTCCAAATGCAAAAATCATCTACCCTGTTCGCCATCCATACAAGGCCGTACCATCCGTTGTTAGTATGTTTGCTGGCCCCTGGAAAGTGCACAGCCAAGACATTAAAGATGACAGTGAAGAATCTAGAGATTTTGCACAAATAGCCATTAAATATTATTCCTACATTAACGAACAACGTGTGGTTATTAATCCCCAAAACTTATTGATTATTAAATACGATAACATCATTAAAAACCCAACGGCAATTGCCCAAAAAGTCTACAAGCATTTTTCTTTTGAAATCACAAAAAAATTTAGCGATGAGCTGGACCAGTATGTTTCAGAGAGCAAAAAATATAAATCAAAACACACCTACTCGCTTGCTCAATATGGAATGAGCAAATCAATGATAAACGAACAATTGGGTGCGGTTATGGACGAGTTTGGGTTTGACCGAAATTTAGAAGCTTAATTTATTGGTCAAGAAACCGTCTTCCATTAAAGTTTATGTTTAATCAAAAACTTCATTTAACTCACCCATTTTACCCTGTTGGTAATCGGTAATAGCCTCTTGAATTTCTTTTTCTGTATTCATTACAAAAGGGCCATATGTGGCAACAGGTTCGTTAATGGGCTCTCCTGACAACAAAATAAAACGACTACTTTTTATAACCGTCAAGACCACTTGCCTACCATCATTATTAAACCAAAGCATGTCTTTTTCTACCGCTCGCCGACCATTAACTTCAATTTCTCCATCTAACAAATAAATTAAGGTGTTAAAGGATTCTGGAATTGGTAAAGATAAGCCTGCGCCTGTTTGGGTTTCACAACGCAGTAAAACTTGAGGGCTGTATGTTTTTGCGGGACCAGTTATGTTTTCAAAATCTCCAGCCACCACACCTATTAATGCTTTCTTTTTTTTAATTTGAGGCGTCTGGTTTGCAGATAAAGGCAAGTAATATGGTGTCTCCATTTTGTACTTAGCTGGCGTGTTTACCCAAAACTGTATAATTTCATTTTGATCACCATTTCTAATCATCTCTTTACTTGGCCGCTCACTATGTATAATACCCTTACCAGAGTGAATCCACTGGGTGCCACCGGCATTAACCACTTCATTGTTTCCCAAAGAATCTTGGTGTTTAACCCCGCCCTTAAAAACAAAGGTTACTGGCGAAAACCCTCTGTGTGGGTGAGGACCAACACCAGATTTACTTTGATTTTTACTCTGGTTTACGGGAAGAGAACCGTGGTGAATTAAAATAAATGGATCAATCTGATTGACTTGATGATCGGGTAAGGGTTGCTGCAAGTAAATACCACCCATATTTACTTTTTGCGAAGTGATTATTTTTTTAATTGTCCTGTTTGTCATGACACTTTATTTAAAACCTACAATTCGCTTTGTTTTGAATTGTAGGTTAAGTTATTGGTTCGCCTTATTTCAAAAACAAGGTAATATCTAAAGTAAAGATATCATCAATTACATTATCCCCTAAGTTATCAAAAAACGAATCAGAACCATAGCGCACATCAAATTTAGAACGATCAACATCAATTTTAGCGGTATAACCCCTATCTGTTTTTAAAACATCAAAAAGAACAGATTCAGTTTTTCCTTTAATGGTTAAATTGGCATTTACAGAGGCTTTTCCATTGGAGAACGAAGTCGCTTTTTTAATTTCAAGCTTTGCGTTAGGATGTTTTTCTACGCCGAAGAAATCATCAGAATTAAGATGCCCAACCAATTTTTGATTGTAACCTTCATCGGTAAGATCAGTGTTGGTGATGCTAGTCATGTTGATAATAAACGAGCCCGAAGTAATTTTTTCATTTTCAACATCCAATTGACCGGTTTTAATACCGATAAAACCTTCATGTTGTCCACCGATTTTTTTACCCAGCCAATGGATTGTAGATGTCTCTGTGTTAATGTTTTGAGCTTGAGCGCTTATAGTAAAGTTAGATAAGAAAATGGTGAAAAAAACAGTTAATGCTTTCATGTTTTATGTGTTTAGTGAACCACAAAGATCTATAGTTTTAAGAACCAAACTCTTAACCTAGATTAAGAAATAAACGGCACAATTTATTTGGCTTTAGCCATTTCTCTGCGAATCTTACTAAGTGCTTCGGGAGTAATCCCCACAAAAGAGGCTATCATACGTTGCGGCACACGATGTGGCAACTCTGGGTAGGTTTCTAAAAAAAACAAGTATCGCTCCTTAGCGCTAGCACTCATTAACATCAATACACGGCGCTGCAAAACAGCCACTCTGCGCGACAGTAGGTCGATGTTTGTTGAGCGTTGTTGTTTGCTTAAGTTTAAGTTACTGAGCTTACTTCTGTCAAAAACAATTACTTCAGCATCTTCCATGCAATCGATGAAAAGTTTTGCCGGCTGATTGAATTCTACTGATTCTAGGTCTGCAATAACCCACCCATCAGGCGCAAAGATAAAAATGTGCTCTTTTCCTTTATCATCAATCGTGTAACTTCTTAATAAGCCTTTTTTAACGAAAAATGCTTGAGAATTACTTTTCCCTTCTCGTTGCAGAACACTCCCTTTTTTAAAAGTTTTATGTTGGGATTTGTTGTCAATATTTATGATTTCACTAAGGTTTTTCATGGAGCTATTTCAAAAAATTGGCAGGACCCACACATGAGCTGCGTGGGAGGTTTTCTTACCCCCAGTAAACTCGGTAATAATCTCTAACAAGCAATTAATTTAACAGACTTCTTTCTTTTTAGATAGCGCTGTAGGGTTTTTAAAACAAAAGGGTTGTTTTCGCAATAGATTATATTTTCCTTCAAAGTTTCTATCCTGCCGTCGTAAAACTCCCTGTCTATTTCAGCATAACCGATGTATGAGAAATCCTCAATATAAATGGCATAAATTGTATTAGCGAAACTTACTTCACGGATAATAAAGAATGTCCGCATAGGGTAAAGTTCTTCAATAAGCGCATGCTCAACGTCATTTCGATACTTATCAATTACCTCTTTATGGTTTGGAAAACTAGGTGGCGCCAAGCGCCTTTCTTTGTTAAGCTTTTTTAAGAAGCTATTTGCCCTTTTTTCATTAATGAAACGCCAAAGCGCTTTTCCATTAGGGTTTCGTTCAACATAAAATGCGGAGGAGTTTTCACCCCTATTTTCGTAAATCCCAACGGGGTAGGTTTTTGCAATACTAATTTTGTTGTATTTAGGTTTAATGCTTCGTATGTCTTCAATTTCTTGAAGCTCAGCAACAACTACACTATTAAATACTTGAACATCTATCGAGGCTGTATTTTTAAACAAGTCAACATAGCGACTATGTTTAATTTCACTTAGCAAGAACTTGGATACTGCAGCAAATATATTTTTAGCAGCGCTAATATAAAGTACCTCTTTTTCAGCATTCACAAAACGAAAAACGCCAGGGTCTTCGGGAAGTGCATCAACTATTTCTTGGGTTAAAGAACCCTCAAAATCGATGTTTTGCGTATTAGCGTTCGAGTGATCAAGAATGTAAGACTCGCCCTTTTCTTCAATGATCATTTGTAATAAAATAGCTGTAGCTTCCGCATCTCCATAAGCACGATGACGATTAGATAAATTAATACCCAGGTTCTTGGTTAAGTTGCCTAAACTATAAGAGGGCTGGTTTTTAAACACTCGCTGAGAAAGCTCAACAGTGCACGCGTTTGATCTGCGAAAAGGAATACCAATTCGCTTAAACTCCCGTTTAATCATAGAATAATCAAAACTAATATTGTGCGCTATAAAAACACAATCTTTTGTATAAGATAAAACCTCCTCTGCAATTTCAGCAAAAGTTGGTGCCGTGCTTACCATTTCATCCGTAATACCCGTAAGTTTCACCACAAAAGGGGTGATTTTACGCTCAGGATTAACGAGGGAGGAAAAACTTTTGATGAGCTTTTTTCCATCAGTAACATAAATAGCTACTTCTGTAATGCGATCATCATATAAATGACCTCCGGTTGTTTCTACGTCTATTACTGCAAACACAAATGCAAAAATGCAGTATTTATTTCAATATATCTTACTAATTTTACAAGCACACATGTTACGACCGATTTTTTTATTTATTTGTTACCTCTCTTCCTTTTCATGGGCAATGACTCAAGTGGACACAAGCAAGCTGTTTTATGCAAAGAATTTTAGCAGTGCGGCATTTGTAGAACTAGGAAGCAACATCATTCATGTGAATGATAACGCAGGGATGAATATAGATTTCTCGGCTAATTGGTTGATTGTACATAAATATTATTTAGGTGCGGCATACAGTCAGTTAGCGAGTGTAGAGCAGATTTTATCTGCCGAAAAGCCTATAAACTCCAGTCCACTGGTTTTCAATCAAGAAACGACCATTAAATATCAAACGGCCGGTATTCGTCTGGGCTATATCCTATTTGAAGAACAAAAAGTGATATCCATTTCACCGGATTTAACAGCAGGATGGTCGGGCATTAACTTAATTACAAAAGAGCGTGAGCAAAAAATAAACGGGGCATATTTATCACCAGCAATAAAGGGCGTGTTTAATATAAGCGATTATTTTCGCCTAGGGTTATCGGTTAATTATCGTGTATTTGTGTTTAAAACGCATGATTCAACAACAGAAATAGAAGCGCCCTATGTTACACAGTTTTCATCAGAAGCACTCAATGGATTGGGTGGCGGTTTGTTTTTACGAATAGGTAAATTTTAAGTGCGGAGCAACTTACTTAGTTATGTATACCATTAAACAATTGGAGAAGATTATATCGGGAGATTGGAAAACCTCCAATAAACAAGCTAAGGTAAATGCCGTATTGCAAGATAGCCGTAAACTTGACAACCCCTCAAGCACGCTATTCTTTGCTATTAAAGGCGATCGCTTAGACGGGCACCACTATTTAGATAAAATGTATGAGAAAGGTGTACGCAACTTTGTGGTTTGTTCTGCTGGAGTTTTGGAAAAATTAGACGGAGTTAATTATGTGGTCGTCAAGGACAGCCTTCAAGCTATGCAAAATCTAGCGAGCTTCCATCGCAGTCAATTTAACTTACCAGTTGTCGCGATTACGGGGTCAAATGGAAAAACAATTGTCAAAGAATGGTGTCACCAAATGCTACAAGGGGATTACGATATTTGTAGAAGTCCAAAGTCTTTTAATTCTCAATTAGGTGTCCCACTTTCTGTATGGCGATTAAACAGCAAAAACACATTAGCAATTTTTGAAGCAGGTATTTCTGAGCCTAATGAAATGGAAAGGCTTGAAAAAATAATAGCACCCAACATCGGAATATTTACCACTATCGGGGTTGCACACAATGAAAACTTTATACATGAAAACCATAAGATTAAAGAGAAATTAAAGCTGTTCTTAAAAACTCAAACTTTAATTTACTGTTCGGATATTCCAATACTACATCAAAACATCAGAGCAGTTTTCGGAAACAACACGACTTTTTCAGGTGCACCTGAATTACTAAGTTGGGGCAAGAATAGCGAATCAAAGGTTCATATAGTCAAGGAAACCAGTTATGATAAAACCACAGAGATAGCTGCGGAATACCAAAGCAAAAAGTATTTTTTTACGATTCCTTTTGCAGATGTTTCATCTGTACAAAATGCCATGCAAGGTGTCGTTTTAATGCTTCACCTGAACTATTCAGAAGCAATAATTAATGAAAGGCTAAATTGTCTTCAGCGGGTTGCCATGCGGCTTGAACAAAAGGAGGGGATTAATAATTCGACCATAATTAATGACAGCTATAATTCAGATTATGACTCCCTGAAGATTGCAATGGATTTTATGCGTCAGCAAAAATATAAAAAGAAGAAGACTGTCATTCTTTCTGACATTCTGCAAAGTGGGGTTCCGGGGGTAGATTTATATGCAGCGGTGAACGACCTACTTATCAATAATGAAGTCAATCGTTTTATCGCTATTGGACCTGATCTGATGCGTCACCAATTTGTTTTTAAATCAGAAAATTTTGAGGGAGGCTTGTATTTTTATCCAGACACTAAAGGATTTATTGGGAGTATTCAGGATGAAGATTTTGGAGCAGAAACCATTCTTATTAAAGGAGCAAGAAGGTTTGAGTTTGAGTTGGTGAGTGCCGCATTAGAAGAAAAAGCCCACGCCACTTTACTTGAAATTGATTTGAATGCAGTTGTTCATAATTTTAAGCTGTTTCAATCCAAGTTAAATTCGAATACTCGAGTGATGGCTATGGTAAAGGCGTTTTCTTATGGAGTTAGTTCTGTGGAGATTGCCAAACTTCTCTCTTTCCATCGTGTTGATTATTTAGGTGTGGCGTATACCGATGAAGGAATCACTTTGCGAAAGGCGGGAATTGCGACACCAATCATGGTGCTTAACCCTGAAGAGAGAAGTTTTGGAGCAATTATCAAACACAACTTGGAGCCGGAAATTTTCAGTTTTGAATTACTAAAACAATTTGCTTTAGCGGTCGATAACAGCGATTATAAAGGTGCTTATCCGGTCCATATTGTTTTCGACACAGGCATGAGACGCCTGGGGTTTGAGCCTAAGCAGTTAAATAAATTGGTTGACCACTTAAAAAACTTACCCTCACTTGAGATAAAGTCTATCTTTTCACATTTAGCTGGATCCGATGAAGAGGGTTTAGATGATTTTACACATGATCAATTAGCTCTTTTTGATACTTTGAGTCAAGAATTACTAAACGCTTTAAAGAGCAACGCCATCCGGCACATCGCCAATAGCAGTGGAATTACAAGGTTTCCTGAAGCGCAATTTGATATGGTTCGTTTAGGTATTGGTATGTACGGGTTCAATAAAGAATTACAAAGTCAACTGCAAACAGTTGTGAAGTTAAAATCAACAATATCGCAGATAAAGCACGTTTCCAAAGGTGAGTCCGTTGGTTATGGAAGGAAAGGAAGGGCGATGAAGGATATTCGCATAGCAACCATTGCAATCGGCTATGCAGATGGCTTGAACCGCTTACTTAGCAATGGGCTAGGAGAGGTTTCTATTCATGGCAAACGGGGTGCAATTATTGGCAATGTGTGCATGGATATGACCATGGTAGATGTTAGTAAAATTCCAGAAGCTAAAGTAGGTGATCAGGTTGAAATTTTTGGAGAAGAAATATTAGCAACAGAAATAGCAACAAAGACAAACACCATTCCCTATGAAGTCTTAACGGGTATATCTGAAAGGGTAAAACGCGTGTTTTTTGTGGACTAACCAACCCCGTTCGCGCTAGCGAAGCAAACCCCGCTTAAATAACGGCACTCGAAACAGAATCCACGGCACCACTAAAACTTTTTCCTCGGCAAATAGCAAAAAAAAGGCTGGCCCATTTTTAGGAGGCCAACCCTTTCAAAAAACAAACTATTAAATAATTTACTTCATTTGCTTGAGTAATTTCTGAACAGCTTTACCGGCAGCGGTTTCAACTTCTACAAAATACACTCCATCTATTTGATTTGAGAGGTTAATTAGAGCCTTCTTATTATCTAAAATCTCTGCTTGTAATAAGACGTTTCCTATCAAATCATACACTCTAATGTTCTGAATTTCCAGACCCCCTAAACTGATTTGATAAATACCAGATGAAGGATTTGGATAAATGCTTAAAGCATTTTCTACAGTGCTATTTGTAATACCCGTCACCTTTTCAACGATTTCATTTTCTACAGTATTTGTTTCAATTGCTGGATTGAAATCGAAGAAAATCTGAGCGGTATTATTAATAACCGTTCCAATAGGTAGATCACCATCTTGACTTAAAGTGAAAGCCACAAACCCTTGACTTAAGGCTTCACTTACACTTTGAGGAACAAGTTGAATGTTGTTAAAAGTAAAGATCAGTGTATTATCATTTTCAACAGTTAAAATATAATCATGCGATGCGGCAACATTACTTAAACTGTGCAAGGTAAGATTAGCATCTATTTCATCTTTTACCACTACTGTTGTAGCATTTCCGTTTCCTTCATTTTGGAATCGAATATAGTAAGCATGATCATCTTGATCTATAGTAATATCGCCCTCTGGAGAAACAGCTTTATCGTTAGGGTCCCAAGAGGAAGTGATAAATTTAGCCAAATAAGCTTGGTTGTTGGCGGGCGTAACATCTCCTGGGATTGGGTTGACTGTTGCATCGATTAGGATGGGGTCCCCCGGCATTAAACCGGTTCCAATTGGAGTTTCGTAGTCAACATCTAAGTAATTGCACTGCCCAGGCAATAAGTTGCTAAAGTTGTATGTCAAAATTTGATTTACAGCATCATGACTTGAGGGCACATCGTTGTTGGTGATAGAAATTCCAGAAGGAGTTGTTCCAGATTGGTACCAAATTAAAGATGCATCATATTCAACAACAACATTACCCGACATTGGTATTGTCCCGTCATTACAGTATTGCACAGTCGTGTATGTTGGGAATCCTGGGGTAAACGTATATGGAGTATATAGATTAACGCTTAAATCTTGTGTTGGAGGCGGTGGAGCTAAGAAAAAGTCAACGTTTACATTCGGGTTGTTTGGATCTAATGTCACACTGTAGTTTACGTTCGGACACAACGAAGTAAAATTATTTACATTATTTCCATTAACATCAAAAAAGTATGTTCCTGCTGGAGCAGCAATAGAGTAAAACCCGTTTACATCTGTATAGTCATATATCCATAACCATGCTCCACCGGCAGATGCCGTTAAGTCTACAAAACAAGAAACAGGATAATCCGTGCTATCGAAAATACAGTTTTGGTTAACATCAACATACACATTCCCACTAATAGTATAACATTGATTATTGGGTGCAGTAAAGGTTTCAGAATAACTACAACCATTAGCATCAGCGACAATTACGGTATAAGTTCCTCCTGTAGGATTTGATATAGTTGAAGAAGTACTACCATCACTCCACGAATATGTATATGGTGGGGTGCCACCAAAAGGATATATAGATATAAAAGAATTCCCTCCTCCTGTAGAATTGCTATCACAACTTGCGAAGTATGAACTAGACTGAACCCCTATGCCTTGTGCACCAGTAATTACAAAAGAATATTCTCCTTCACATCCGACACCATCTACAACGGTTGCGAGGTATGTACCCGGACAAAGACCATAAAATGTGCTGCTGTCTTGGAAAGTAAGCCCAAAGTCTATAGAGTAAGCATAAGGAGCTATTCCATTGGAAGCAACTACATTAATACTTGCATCACATACCGTTAATGGAGGGCAAGCATTCCCATTAGAAACGATAGCATCTACAATTACACCAGAGATAGAATCTTGAAAAACCGTAGCAGTAATTATAGAAGAACAACCATTAACATCAGAAACATCTATCCAGTAGGTTCCAGGGCAAAGATTGTCGAATTGTACTTGATTTCCCGTAAAAGTACCACCATTTGGCATAGAAAAAATATATGGACCAACTGTTCCTGTGGCAAAAGCAAAAACACTTCCATCACAGTTTTGACCGCAAGCAGAGCTTGGTGTTGCAGTTGCACCGGCTGTTAAGTTTTGAAATGTGTTTTGAACTTGAATTGTGGCAAAACCAGTACATCCATTGCCGTCGGTTACCGTTAAATACGCATTCGGATCAATAGAAGTAAAAATAAGAACTTGCTGAGGGTTTGACACGGTTGAAGCACCGAAGTCATACCAATTCCACATGTAGGTGTAAGGAGGGCTTCCACCACTTACGTTTGAGTATAAATCAACTAAAGCTCCTTGACAATCACCAGTAAGTATTTGGTAAGAAGCACTCACCTGTAGTCCACCACCAACAACTATAGTATCAGTATAGGAAGCTGGACAACCACCTGCACCACTAGCCCATACGGTGAATTCATATACGCCAGGCGTATTTACTGAATAAGAAAGTGTTTGGCCATTCCCAATTAATACAGGAAAAGTGGCACTGTTTGAATACCACTGCCAATTCTGGCTATTGGGTTGATTGGAAGACCCTACAAGGGTGACAATCCATGGTCCCGTGCAACTTGCTGAGCTTGCGGCGGCTGTAAATCCAATAACAGGACTAGAACTGCCGAAAGTTACTGTTTCAACATGTGTATATGTAGCGCCATTTATCCAAACAGTATGAATTACTTGATAGGTTCCCCCGTTTGAATAATTGTGTGTGGGGTTTTGTGCTGTGGATGTGGTGCTGTCGCCAAAATCCCAAAAATATTGAGCTCCCATGTTTGGAGAAGCACCGCTTTGGTCTAAAAAATCAGCAGACCACGCAGTACAACTGTCATTAAGGGTGTAGGTGAAATCAGCAGAAA
>ERZ887849.3461-NODE-3461-length-11841-cov-48.735958_pt1 | contig 11841 bp, 10 predicted proteins | sample MGYA00521267_ERZ887849 | MGnify/ENA primary metagenome ERZ887849 (study PRJEB32303, sample SAMEA104408601) | aquatic metagenome | biome: Brackish water; feature: Pelagic; material: water | place: Baltic Sea | collected 2014-06-06T16:11:00 | depth 2,863 m ... | reverse complement strand
ATGCTAAACTTGAATCGTATCCAAACGTTTCGGTTTGGTTAGGATTGAAAGAATAGGATGGCACTAAAGTAGTTGGATCCACACTTACACCTATTGGAGATACATTGTTAGGTTGTTGTACTAAGCCCCAATCGGAGTTTATTAGATTTCCAACGTTTAAGACATCAATGCTAAACTGAATGGTATTGGTTTTATTTTCTGAAATTTTTATTTCATAATCTTGTAAAAACTTCACATCCCAGCGGCCTCTCCATGGTGCTTGCGCGCCGTAACGCTCTGCATATTGACCTCTACGACCGCTTAAGTAATCATCTTGAGCGATGTAATTATCAAACGCAACAGCTTCACTAGCTACAGGAAAATCCATGAGCTGAATTTCTGCAGAGGTTGGCACGTATAAAAGGTCATTGTTTTGAAACGATGTATCGCCGTTGATATTTCCTGCATAGGTATAACTAAAACGACCTCCACGAGAATATTCAAAGAATGTGGAAAGCGTGCTACTCCATTTTTTGTTAGTTCCGTAGTTCCATTTTTTACTAGCAACACCAATAATTCGGTGTGTATCGCCATATCTAGAGTGAGAAAGCACATCAGAATTTGCATTTCCAACCACTGGGTTAAAATCAAATGCATCTCCTGTAATTTCAGCCTCAATTGAGTTAACATCTTTTGAATCTAAATAGCTATACGCTAACATGGTGTATAACCCATTATCAAACGTTTTTTGTGCTTTAAAAGAGGCATTCCAATACGACCTTTGTCTGAATTTGTAAATACGTAAGCGTTGTTAATTTTATCGGCGTCTGTATAATAAGGTCTGTTATCCACACCAACTAAAGTCCCGGATGGCTCTGTAAGCCCCCAGTTTTGTACATGTGCTCCATTGATGTCTTTTGTATAAGACAGGTCAGCAGAAACAATTAAACCATTGTCATATTTGTGATCCAGTCCTAAATTAGTTCTCCACACTTGTGGGAATTTGAAATCTGGATCTACCATTTGGTAGAAGTATGAATTAGGATTTCCAATTTGGTTTCCTAACCATACAAATGGAAAACGTCCTGTAAACAGACCAGACCCCCCTCTTAATTGGATTGTGCTATCGCCCTTTACATCATAGTTAAATCCAACGCGTGGAGACACTAACCAATCGTCTGATGGCATTTGTGTGCTATCAAGTAATTGAACTTCTCCAGTATTAGGATTTACATAAGGAATTTCTGGTTGATAAAACGATACATCAATAACTTCTTGTGACTTATCTGCTGAGTCAAAGAACAAAGGCTTATCGAAGCGTAACCCATAAGTTAACTTAAAGTTGTCGTTCACATCCCATTCATCTTGAAGGTAAAATGCCAATTGTCCAACATTGGTTTCTGCTAAAGCCCATGAATCGGCATCTTTAACTCCTTGTGCATTTGCTAAAGCTTCTTCTAATAACCCGTTTGTAGATGCTGCTAAAAAATCACTAACAGACCCAAAAGCACCAAAAGCACCCACATAACCATTATCATTAGCGTATCCATAGGCACCTAAATTAAAAGAGTTGTCAAACTCAAATTTCTCAAAAGAGACACCAGCTGTATAGGTGTGGTTCGCTCTAGAAATGGTCATATTGTTAGAAAATTGAAATACTTTTTGATCTAACACATTGTTGATTGAAAATGGCTCATGACCCGCAATAATATAATTTTGTCCAGCACCATTTTGTATTGTAATTGCTGGAGCAGGCGAAGACATTGGATTTCTAAAATCATCAAAATGAGTATATCCCGCTTGAAATTTGTTAGATATATTATCAGAAAATCTTGAATTCAATTCTATTTGAATCGAATTTAATTTATTGTTAATTTGATAACCTGAGTTCTGAAACTGAAGTGTTGTGGCACTCGGCCCTCTTACACCTAGTGCAGATGGATGTGCTGGTTTATCTTTAGAAGCATCTAACCAGTTGTATATAACTGCTAATTGGTTGTTGTCATTCACATTCCAATCGAGCTTAAAAATTCCTTTGCTAGATTCAGAATCATGTGTAAAATCTTGATAAGCACCTGTATTATACCCTAAATTCGCCAAGGCATTTTGAACTGCTATAAGATCCGATTCTGAAACAACAGATTCATTAATTGCACCCGAACCTGTATTAGGTAACCAAGATTGACCTAAGTCGGTACGTTCATCTTGCTCATAATTGGCAAAGAAAAATAATTTATTTTTTACGATCGGTCCTCCAACACTAAACCCTGTTTGTTGCTGTGTAAGGCTGGGAACAAAGATATCTTGTCCTTTAATTTTTGAGCCGGTCATATCTTCATTTCTATAAAATCCATAAACAGTCCCTTTAAACTCATTCGACCCACTTTTAGTTACTGCATTTACAGAAGCTCCAGTAAACCCAGATTGTGTGACGTCATAAGGTGCCGTCGATACTTGTATTTGATCGATTGCATCTAAAGATATAGGTTGTGCATTTGTTTGTCCTCCTGGAGTGGCAGCATCCAATCCAAACGGATTGTTAAAAATTGCACCATCTAAAGAAAAGTTATTAAACTGGTCATTACGACCTCCAAAAGAACCATTACTTGCTGTTGGCTCCAAACGTGTAAAATCAGCTGCAGATCTAGAAATTGTAGGGAGTGTGGTCAATTCTTTACGACCAACACTTGTCTCAGCTCCTGTTCGATCACTACCAAAAACGCCATTAGCATTATTAACTGTTAGTACAACTTCATCGAGTTGTGCAGAGTCTGGAGTTAGACTTAACGCTAAATTTTCTGTTTTTCCTAAGGTCAAAAACACATCGGAAAAAGATTGATCATTATAGCCTACATAACTAACTGTTATTGTGTAAGGTCCACCTACTCTAAGGTTAACAAGATTAAATCGTCCGTCAATGTTGGTTGCTGCACCATAGGTAGTCCCTGTTGGTGTATGAACTGCAATGACATTCGCACCTGGTAAACCAACGTTGGTTTCATCGGATATTACGCCCTTAATACTTGATGTAGTCACCTGAGAGAATGACAAAGAACAAGTAAAAATGAACATAAAAAGTGTGATAAGTTTTTTCATTTTTTGTTTGTTAAAAGTTATTTAAAACAAACGTTAGACAAAACAAAGCCTGTACTTATGTACAGGCTTTAAAATTAAAAATGAATTTATTAACGTTTTGTTAATAAATTCATAAAATTGTTATTTAGCGACAATAATTTCGAAAGGGAAATCAACTGCTACGTCTCTATGAAGACGAATAATAGCATTGTATTTACCAAGGCGTTTTACGTTACCACCTGTAACATTGATGTATTTTTTATCAATTGAATGGCCTTCTTTTTCAATAGCTGCTGCGAGATCAATATTATTAACGGATCCAAATAATTTATCTCCACTACCCACTTTAGCAGGTATTTTAATTTCTAAAGTTTTTAACGCTTCGGCAATTGCTTGTGCTTCATAGACAATTTTTTTCTCTTTGAACGCACGTTGCTTTAAGTTTTCTGCTAATACTTTTTTAGCAGAAACCGTAGCAAGAATGGCTTTACCACCTGGTATTAAAAAATTTCTACCATAACCGTTTTTAACTGTTACAACATCGTCTTTAAACCCCAATCCTTCTACGTCATGTTTTAATATAAGTTCCATAGTTATAATAGTTTTATTTCATTAAATCGGCTACATAAGGCATCAATGCTAAATGTCTTGCTCTTTTTACAGCAACAGACACTTTTCTTTGATACTTTAAAGAGGTTCCTGTTAAACGTCTTGGCAATAACTTACCTTGTTCGTTTACGAATTTTAATAAGAAGTCTGGATCTTTATAATCGATATACTTGATACCTGATTTTTTGAAACGACAGTATTTTTTAGCTTTGTTGGTGTCAATATTTAAAGGCGTTAAATATCTGATTTCACCATCTTTTTTTCCTTTGGCTTGTTGTTCTATAGACATAATTACGCTTTTTCTTTAAGTTTAACTCTTCTTCTTTCAGCCCATGAGATTGCGTGCTTATCTAAACTAACCGTTAGATAACGCATAAAACGCTCGTCACGTCTAAATTCTACTTCTAAAGGACCAATAGCCTCTCCAGGTGCTGTAAATTCAAATAAGTGGTAAAAGCCACTTTTTTTGTTTTGGATTGGATATGCTAATTTCTTTAGCCCCCAATCTTCTTTCGATACCATCTTTGCTCCTTTAGAAACGAGTAAGTCCTCGTATTTCTTTACTGTTTCCTTTATCTGAGTGTCAGATAAAACGGGATTCAAGATGAAAACAGTTTCGTAATGATTCATAAATTTATAATTATTTGTTTTTTAATGGCTGCAAAAATAAGTATTAATTATTGTTTGAACAACATAATATTACATTATTTAACACTGTAATTTTAATCGTTAATCGGATTTTTTTGGGTTTAAACGATTTTTTTTTGTATTTTTGGAGAATATATAAACTTTTTTAACCAATCCCCGATGATTTTAAACTGTATTATTATTGACGATAATTCCAATCAACGGTTAGATTCTTTGAGGCTAATCAATAACCACCCATCTCTTAATTTGATAGAGAAATTTACGTCTATAAATGAAGCAAAAAAATTCCTGCTCACAAATAACGTTGACCTTATTATATTGGAAATTAACCTTTCTGTTTCTGATGGATTTGAACTCTTAGACAGCTACAACTCTAATCCCGAATACAAAGTTCCTTACTTTATTATAACTAGTGAAGATACTTCTCATGCGTTTAAAGCATTTGAATATAATGTGATCGATTACTTATCAAAACCCGTTTCTAAAAAACGTTTTAGCGAGGCCATTAGCAAAACTGTATTGGACGCAAAAATGAAAGAAAACTTCCAAGATTTTGATGGAGAACATATTTTTGTGAAAAGTAATCTTAAAAAACGAAAAATATATATCAACCAAATCAAATGGATTGAGGCACTCGGTGACTACGTAAAATTGATTACTAATAACAAAAGCTTCGTCATTCTTTCAACCATGAAAGCCTTTGAAAATGAGCTTCCGAAAGGACTCTTTTTAAGAATCCATAAATCTTATATAATCAACCTGAAAAAGGTGGAGCGTTACGATAGCAAACACGTCGAGATTGAAAAAATGAAACTCCCACTAAGTAGAACTCGAAAGACACAATTAAGTAAAGCATTAGATGTAATTGTGAGTTAGTAGTTATCTACATTAATAAGCAAGCGTGCTGCTCTATAATCTTTCGTACTAGAAAAACTCATTTTAATTTTCTGAAGAACTGACTTCGTTTTTACAAGCGATTGGTTTTGGGGTATTTTTAGAAGAATATTTTTATGATATTGATTCCGTATCCTCGAAACTACAGGAAATTCTGGTCCTAACACATTGTCTTTAAATACATGTCTCAATCGAATTGCCAACCAGTCAGAACCCTCATTTACTTTATTATAATCTTTGTGTTTAATCGTTAATTTGATGATTCGACAAAACGGTGGATACTTATAGATACGACGATCTTCAAGTTGTTCGACAAACATGGACTCATAATCGTTTATAGATACTTGCTGAAGAATGGTGTGATATGGATTATAGGTTTGAACAACCACCTTGCCCCTTGTGTCAGTTCGACCCGCGCGCCCTGCAACTTGTTGCAATAATTGAAAACTCCGCTCATGTGCTCTAAAATCAGGAAAATTAATCAATTGATCGGCATTCAAAACTCCTACCAACTTTACATGTCTAAAATCTAAACCCTTGGTAACCATTTGAGTACCTACTAAAATATCAACCTCTTTATTTTCAAAGCTTGAAATGATTCGATCGTAACTATATTTTCCTCGGGTGGTATCCAAATCCATACGCGCCACTTTAGCTTCTGGAAATAACAATTCAATTTCTTGTTGAATTTGCTCCGTTCCAAACCCTTTACTGTCAATTTCTACGCCTCCACACGCCCCACAAAACTGTTGCATTGCCATGGTATGACTGCAATAATGACAACGGAGTTGATTTTTGTATTGGTGATACGTTAAACTTACATCACAGTTTGGACACTCTGGGGTGTGTCCACAAGTATTACAGGAAACGACTGGAGAATACCCTCGTCTATTTTGAAATAAAATAACTTGAGAATCGGTCTCTAAAGCCTCTTTTATCTCCGTAATTAATCGGTCACTAAAATGCCCCGTCATTCGTTTTCGCTTGTATTTATCTGTCAAATCTACCAGCTCAATTTCTGGCATCAGTACATTATTGAAACGCTTATTGAGTGCTACATACCCATATTTTTTTATTTTGGTCGCATTGTGAAAACTTTCTATACTCGGAGTGGCTGAACCCAAAAGCGTTTTCGCTTTAAATAAAGCTGCTAAAACAATCGCTGTATCTCTTGCATGGTAGCGAGGCGAAGGATCAAACTGCTTATAGGATTGTTCGTGTTCCTCATCCACAATAATGAGTCCTAGATTATTAAAAGGAAGAAAAACAGAGGATCGTGCTCCAATGACAACCCGAGCATTTTCGGACTGATTTAGAACATGGTTCCAAACCTCAACTCGTTCATTTTGGGAATAGCGCGAATGGTACACTGCAATTTGGTTACCGAAATACTTTTGCAAACGCTGTACCAACTGAGATGTCAACGCAATTTCAGGAACTAAATACAAAGCTTGCTTACCTTCAGCTAAAATCGATTCTATTTTCTTGACATAAATCTCGGTTTTTCCTGAAGATGTGACTCCATGAAGTAATACGATATTTTGTGTTTCAAACAAATTTTCGATATCCTCTAAAGCGGTTTTTTGATAAGAATTAAGTGTTATTGAAGCATTATCTTCTGAATCTTGAAATTGAATGCGATCGGTTTGGTAATGATATTCTTCAAAAACTTCTTTGTCAATTAATAGTTTAATTTGAGTGGAAGTTGCGTTGCTTTTGATCTTAAGATCGGCTACCTTAATCTGTTTCGTATGGGTTGCCAAATTAAAATAACTTAGAACAATGTTGCGTTGTTTTGACGCATTTTTGAGTGCTTCAATAAGTTCTTGTAAAGCGTTTTCATGCTGATAATTGGGATGTAAACGAACACACCGAATTAATTTTGGTTTGTATTTTTCAGTCAGTTCCTGTTCTAAAGCAATCACTTTGTGATTTAACAAACGTTTTAAAACTGGAAACGAATTTTTTCGATCTATAATCGCATTGATTTCATCAACTTTTAAACTGGTTTGTTGTTGCAGTGCTTCAATTACAAGGTACTCATCATCCTTTAGGGCATTTGTTTCAAATTTTGCAGAAGGATTTAGGGAAATAATCGTTTCACTTTCCAATAAAAACGCATTGGGCATTGCAGCACGCATAATTTCTCCCATGCTACACAAATAATAACTGGACATCCACTCCCATAATTTAAACTGAAATGGGTTAATCACAGGAAATTCATCTAATATACTGTGTATCGACTTCGCTTCATAAGCTGTAGGGGCATTGTGGTGAATGTTATAAACAATCCCAGTGTAAACTTTATTTTTCCCAAAAGGGACAGCGACTCTCACCCCTTTTTTAATAAAATCTACTTCCGCTTTGGTAATGGCATAGGTAAAATTACGCTCTAATGAAAGCGGTAAAATAACATCGATAAAAAAAACATCTATGGCGTGCATTGTTTCTTTAGAAGTTGAAGAGACGAATTTAATTCATGACCAAGTAGGATAATATTGGCATTCAACCAAAAGTAAAATAAAAGAATTAATAAGGCCCCTATTGATCCATATAACTCATTGTAGGTAGAAAAGTTCTCTATATACAGACCAAAAAGAAAAGAGCTTAAAATAATCAACAAAGTCGTAAACAAAGCACCTACTGAGAAGAAACTCGATAATTTTCCATCTTTAGTTCCAAAGTAATAAAGACTGGCCATACTGAGATAGATCATAAGTATAAAAAAGAAATACTTAGCTTGTGTAATCCAAAAAAGTTCGTTGCTAGAATCGCCTGACCCAAACCTTTCGACAATGGGATGAATCAAATAAATTTGAGCATAGCCAAACCCAATAACTGTTAGTATCAATAGAATAACAAGAATGATAGCGACTCCAAAAGCATAAAAATATTGTTTCACAAAATTGCGATTGAGTTGTTGGTGGTAGGAGTTTTCGAATCCTGAAAACACAGCATTTACACCATTGGCCATCAAAAACATAGAGACTAAAAACACGGTTGAAAGCAACCCTCCTGTGCTTCTATTGTTGATGTTTTCAAAAATATTTTGATTAAAAAAATCCGAGGTTTGTGGAGGTAAAAAAGAATCCAAAAATCCTAAAAAATCAACCTGAAAATTAGCAACAGGAATGTATGGAATTAGGATAATAATAAATAACAAAAAAGGAAATATCGCTGTAAAAAAACTAAACGCAATGGCACTGGCGCGTGTTGTAAGTGCACCTTTAAAAATCCCAATCACATACATTTCCAACAGGTCATATACAGTAAAACCATTAAATCCAGGAAGATTGACACGCTTTAAAAGATTTGCAATCCAACTTACAATTGGAATTTTATCTAATTTATTTTCAATCGATTGACTCATTTAACCGCCTTGAGACTTAAATCCATATTGGAAACAGAATGGGTCAAAGCTCCACAAGAAATATAATTTACCCCGCATTCTGCATAAAATCGAAGGGTGACTTCGTCGATACCTCCAGAAGATTCTGTTTGACATTGATCTCCAATAAGTTTAATTGCTTTTTGTGTATCTGTATAATTAAAATTATCAATTAAAATCCGATGGACACCTTTATTCTCTAAAATCTCTTCAATTTCATCCAAATCACGGGCTTCAACTACGATTTGAATATCCAAATCATGTTTTTTCAAATAGTCTTTTGTCGTTGAAATTGCTTTGGTAATTCCTCCTGCAAAATCAATATGATTATCTTTCAACATAATCATATCATACAATGCAAAACGATGATTTACTCCTCCTCCAATGGCCACAGCCCATTTTTCTAAGGCTCTGAATCCTGGAGTAGTTTTACGTGTATCTAATATTTTGGTGTTCGTTCCTTTTAAAATTTCAACATAAGAATGGGTTTTAGTAGCAATTGCACTCATACGTTGCATCGCATTTAGGACAATACGTTCCGCTTTGAGAATGGATTGTTTAGATCCTTCTACATAAAAAGCAATATCACCAAATTTAACTTCTTCTCCATCGTTGATAAGTAATTCTATATTCAGCTCAGGATCTACATAATGAAACACTTGTTTGGCAAAATTAACCCCAGCGATGACACCATTATCCTTGATTAATAACTTCGCTTTTCCGAAAGCATCTGAAGGAATACATGCTAAAGAACTGTAATCTCCATCTCCTACATCTTCACGGATTGCGTTGGCTATTATTATTTGTACTTCGTTTTTAAATTGTTCGTTCGTAATCATGTTTGTAACTTTGTAGCTAAAATATGAATTGTAGCGCAAAAACGTTCACTATTCTAAAAGCTTATTTAAAAAAAATTATTTTTGGGACATGCAAATTAAACTCATAGCCATAGGAAAAACAGATTCTCCACAGCTGGATCGGCTTATTTCTACCTATCAAAATCGATTGTCTCATTATGTTCGGTTTTCGTTTGAAATCATTCCTGACCTTAAAAACAGTAAAAATTTATCTGAAAAACTACAAAAAGAAGCCGAGGGTAAATTAATTTTAGATAAAATCACATCCACAGACCGATTAATCCTGTTGGACGAAAATGGTAAAGAAATGGATTCTATCGGGTTTTCTAGCTTTCTTCAAAAACAAATGAATTCAGGAATCAAACAACTGGTATTCGTTATTGGAGGGCCTTATGGATTTTCGGAAGCCCTTTACAAAAAAGCTGTTGGATCCTTAGCACTTTCAAAAATGACATTTTCACATCAAATGGTGCGTCTCTTTGTAATTGAGCAACTCTATAGAGGATTTACGATTTTGAAAAATGAACCCTATCATCACCGTTAATAAATCCTATATACTATGAATATTGTATTCGCTACTAATAACTCCAATAAAATTAAAGAAGTCCAAGCCCTCCTTCCCTCCCACATAAAGCTAGTAAGTCTCGAAGAAATTGGATGCGTGGAAGACATTCCCGAAACCCAAGATACTATTGAAGGTAATGCCATTCAGAAAGCAGATTATATTAAAACGCATTATGGACTTGATTGTTTTGCCGATGATACAGGATTGGAAGTCATGGCTTTAGATGGAGCACCGGGTGTGTATTCTGCTCGCTATGCCGGTCCTCAGCGTAATGCAGACGATAACATGAACTTATTATTGTCTGAATTAGCCTCAAAAGACAATCGATCCGCACGGTTCAAAACAGTCATTGCGATGCACTTTCAAGGAGAATTTATAACTTTTGAAGGGATTTGTGAGGGAGAAATCACTAAAAGCAAAACAGGAACGGAAGGATTTGGCTACGATCCCATATTTCAACCTAAGAGTTTTGAAAAGACCTTTGCTGAAATTTCTTTGGACGAAAAAAATCGAATTGGACACCGAGGAAAAGCCGTTTCGAAGCTAGTCACATACTTTATAACCCATTAAATTAATTAGTACTATCTTTGCCGCTTGAAATTCCTCAGGGTGAGGATGTGTTACAAAGAGTTTGGTTTAGGTATGTTCGATACCCCTCTAAGTAACACTTAGAAATTTATCGAATACTAAATTAACAAAATGAATGCATTCAAACAACTTGGACTAGAAGATCATCTAGTTCAAGCCATTACAGACTTAGGTTTTGAAACCCCAAGTGAAGTACAAGAAAAAACGATTCCCCTTTTATTAGATCAAGAGAGCGACCTTGTTGCTTTGGCACAAACAGGAACTGGTAAAACAGCCGCCTTTGGTTTTCCAATGCTGCAAAAAATCGACATCAACAGTCGTACAACTCAAGGTCTTATATTATCTCCGACTAGAGAACTTTGTTTACAGATTACCAACGAAATGAAATTGTATGGCAAGCACTGTAAAGGACTCAATGTGACCGCTATTTATGGTGGTGCAAGCATTACAGATCAAGCCAAGCAAGTTAAAAGAGGGGCACAAATTATTGTAGCGACTCCAGGAAGAATGAAAGACATGATCAATCGAAGGTTGGTTGATATCTCTAAAATTGAATATGCTGTTTTGGATGAAGCTGATGAGATGCTAAACATGGGGTTCTTTGAAGATATTACTGAGATTTTATCATATACCCCGCAAGAAAAAAGCACCTGGCTCTTTTCGGCTACCATGCCAAAAGAAGTGTCCATAATTGCTAAAAAATTTATGGACAGTCCTTTGGAAGTAACGGTTGGTCATAAAAACATGGGGAGCAAAAATGTATCTCACGAGTATTTCCTCGTAGGCGCACGCGATCGTTACCAAGCATTAAAACGGTTAGCTGATGCCAATCCAGAAATCTTTTCTGTGATATTTTGTAGAACAAAAAGAGACACTCAGAAAGTAGCAGAACAGCTTATTGAAGATGGATACAGTGCAGGAGCACTGCATGGCGATTTAAGTCAAAATCAGCGTGATGTAGTGATGAAATCATTTAGAGCTAAGCAAATTCAAATGCTCGTTGCAACCGATGTTGCCGCTCGTGGAATTGATGTTGATGACATTACACATGTTATTAACTACCAATTACCAGATGAAATAGAAACCTATACCCACCGAAGTGGACGAACTGGGCGTGCAGGAAAATCTGGAATTTCTATGGTGATTGTTTCTAAAAGTGAAGTTCGAAAAATTAAAAGTATCGAACGGATTATTCAAAAAGAATTCATCAAAAAAGAAGTGCCTAGCGGAATGGAAAT
>ERZ887849.3457-NODE-3457-length-11850-cov-8.776176_pt1 | contig 11850 bp, 12 predicted proteins | sample MGYA00521267_ERZ887849 | MGnify/ENA primary metagenome ERZ887849 (study PRJEB32303, sample SAMEA104408601) | aquatic metagenome | biome: Brackish water; feature: Pelagic; material: water | place: Baltic Sea | collected 2014-06-06T16:11:00 | depth 2,863 m ... | reverse complement strand
AAGGACCCTCTGATTAACAGTCAGATGCTCTAACCAACTGAGCTAAGGAAGAATCTAAATCACGTTTATCAGCCGTAGGCCTCTAAAAGCGATTGCAAATATAATCAAAGAAAAATTACGTTCAAGGAAAAAATCAAAAAAATTATTTTTCTTCTGTTTCATCAAACAAATCGGACTCAAAATCATCTAGAAATGAATCGCCGTTTTCGTTTGGTGATTGATCTGTTTGGGCCGAACGAAGAATGTTGGTGTGATTTACGTTTAAGCGAATTTCAGCGTGAGTCGAGCCATCTTCTGCGATGAATGATCTCGCCACTGTAGTACCGGACAATTCCACTAACGCTCCTTTTTTTAAATAATCTACAATTCCCATGTTGTCTCCTTCTCGCTTCCAAATTGTGCAATTAATCCAAGTGGTGTTCGTTTTTGATTCTCCCGTTTTTTTGTCTCGCCAGTTTTTGTTGTGGGCGACTGGAAAATTAATCGCCACTGAACCTTTATCAAGATTGCGAACGATGGCGTTTTTTCCAATATTACCAATTAAACGAGTTTCGAATACGCTAGACATATGTTTTTGGCTTTTCTTAAATTTAAGGAAAAAATGTGGGTTAATTATTGGGGTTCATCGTCCAATTCATTGTCACGAAAAGCAGAAGGAACTAAATCTGGAATGATTTTTAAGATCAGAGGCAACAAAAGAGCTCCACCTGGCAACATAAAAATGGCGAGTGCTGGCATCGATTTCACAATATCCATAAACTGCGATTTCACCAATTCTTTCTCTTCTTTTGAAAGCTCGTCTGAGGTTGATTTTCGAATTAATTGAACCAACTCCTTGCTCTCTTTGAGCTCTAAGGCTAGCTTGTCCGAATTTCTGCTTAACACCTTTATCCATCGCTTGGAAACACTTCCATATAGTTTTTCATACGATGATCTCGAACTTAGAAGAGACATTTGACTTGAATTTTGCAAAACAAAATTCTCTATCATAGTCATGGCATTATGCACTTCTTTTTTAGGAACATCCAAAAAATCACACATTTCATTAAAGAACTGTATTTCCTCCGGTAAACGTTCCTGATTCACGAAAATCGTTAAAGCCGTAATGTCGATTAGGAAACGCCTGAACAGCACATTTGACTTCGCTATCTCCGAAAAATCGGCAAGACTGGCACCGTGTTTGAACCGGAGTTTTGCCACTCTTTCCTCGGAATCCTTCAAATTGGCAGAGGAGAGAAAAACCTTGAACATGGCTTTTTCCTGATCGGTGATAATGTCATCCGAATAGGCCGCCATCGTAATAGCAACAAGTGCATTATTGGCCAATTCATTGTAGTTCGAAAGCGTCTCTTTTCTGTTCTTTAAAAAATTTCGATACAGCACGATATCCAAATAAACAAAGGTATTAGATAAATATCCTAACCAGTATTGACCCTCAATAAGCTTTGATTTAACAGACAAGCGCTGGGTAAGTATATTCTCTAATCTTTCATCAGGCGTTTCTTTCATAAACAAGCCAAAAACCTTAGACAATCCGCTTGCATTGTGTTCGGCATAAAAAGACAGCAAAGACGCTTTAAATTTTTCTGGGTCGAGAGGTTCCTCACTATTCTCCATTAAATAAATCAACAACAAAGACTCGAACAGCAGGACTTTAAGTTTCTCGTTCTGCGTCCATTTTGAATCTTTTAATTCATTGGCAAAAATTCTTTTTACCGGAAACCCGAAAACGATTCCCGAACGTAAAAACCTCAAATGGACATACTCCTTTCTGGTCAGGCCCTTTGGTACCGAGAATTCAAGCGAGAACTCCTTCCTTCGTTCTAAATCGAAGTATTTGTTTATCCAACCTTTGGAACCAGGTGCTAGCATTTTTCTAGAGAATTGAAAATAAATACTATTATAATTTTCCTGCCAAAACACAGGACCTGCGAGCGGCAAACCTAGTCCCCGAAGTGGCTTGAAAAGCTTCAAAAAGAACAATGTATTGACCTATGCTCGCTTTCGTTTCGTCATCTTTTACACCATCCCAAACTATAACGCCTTCGGTAGCCAAAAATTCATTTTCGCTCAACTTTCTAACCAATCGACCATGGTCGTCATAAATAGAAATATTGGCCAACATTCCATTTTCTGCCATAGAATATCGCAGTTGCAACACATCCTCAAAGCCATCATTGTCCGGTGAAAAAACCTTATTTGGCAAGCTTAAATCCCCACTTTCACTATACGGAACAAATTGTGAATTTTCTAAACCAGGTGTTCCAAACCCAATCGCTTCTGCAGCCGTATGCCAATTGTTTGCATCGTTGCTTCCGTCTAAAGCATTAATTCTTTCCAAAGCTTTACCGTCTTTTGCATCTAGAAGTTTGAAGTGCCAATCGTCTGTGTATGAGACGCTATCGAGAATCAAAAAGTCCGTTTTTAAGATTACTGTTCCCGCATCGTTGGCATAGGTCGGCAGTTCGCTTTTCATAAAACGCCCAACACCATGTGTTGGATAAATCGTTTTGACGCTGTTTGTATCCTTCGTGACAACGGCATATTCACCAGGAAACAAAATAAAATGCTCTGGAATTTGCTTAACATTGGCTACGGTATCATTGCTAATACTCGCGAAATTCAAATGAAACAAATCGAAAACTTTATCAGATGTATTGTATAATTCAACATAATCATTTGCGCCAGTAATTGGATCAAATAATATCTCATTAATCACAATATCGCCTTTCACAGGATCATCCGCAAGAATAAAAAACCCTTTAATAGTGGTCACATTTCCAGCACAATCTTCTACATTACTTAGCTCATAAGTATAAGTGGTAGATGGAGCAATATTTGGCGTGAATAAAACGCTCATTTCCGTTGGTTGTGTGCCATTTAAAATGCGATTGGTTTCCGTTAAAGCGGGCTGAACTGTCAAACTCGCTGCTTGTAAAATAACTGCATCCATTGGTTCGCTAAATTGCAATGTCAACACATTGGGTGCCAATGCAAGCGCTAATGAAACACTTGGTGCTTGCGTATCCATAGAAGCATCATAAACAGAGTTTTGTGTGCCAGGAGTCCCTCCAAGGGCGGCGTTACTAGCGATCCAATTATGCGATGAAGAGCAAACTAATGTCGGGTTGATTCTTTCCAAGGTATAACCCCCGGCTTGTTTTATTAAATCTTGGTACCAATCTTCGGTGTAACTTATTTTGTCCAAAACAATGCCATTCGGATCTTTCAAGACTAAATCATCACCAGCATTATTCAGACTCGGAAAACTGGAAACCCCAGCAGAATTCGTAAACGATGGCACAGAAGAAACACTGCACAATACGCGATATTCATTTGGCGCCAAAATACTTGTAGCAATCGTTCCGTCTGCACTTATATCACCGATTTTCCACCCTGCAAGGTCAAAGTATTTATTACTACGGTTGTAAATTTCAACGAATTCTAATTCTGGCAAACCAATAACGGGAGAGGGATCAGCAAAAACTTCATTGATAATCACATCGCCTGGAAGTGGTGTTTCGGGAATAAAAAATGTAAACGTCGTCGATTGTAACGTCGTGTCATTTCCAGCTAAATCTTCTATGTTATAAGCAAACAAGGTATATTGATTGCCATTGGAAAGCGGCGTCGCAGTTGTTAAATGAACCGATTTTGGGTCACTAACATCTAAAACAGCGTTTGAAGCGCTATTGAAGGGTTGAATGTCATAATTTCCTACATTCTGAGCAACGGTGATTTCCAAAGGTTCATTGAAGAAAACATCTACATGCGTCGCATCAACTGCAACAGCGGAGATTAATGCCGGAGCCGCGAGATCAAGGATTACGCTGCCAACATAAATATCATCTAAATAAAACTTGTTCGCATTGGAAACCGTATAAGTACATTGCCAAATGAAATACGTTCCAAGTAAATTTGTAGCATCCGTGCCGTTGGATTGAAAAACATAATTCGTTCCTCCTGCAGCATCGGTGCTGAGTGACCATAATCCTGAATTATTTCGAATTACTTGTATCCCAAAATCAAAAGAGTTGGCAATTGCACCAGCCGCACCAGAACAAATTAAGGTAGAGGTTCCCCCTACTTGACTGAATAATTTCACCGCATCGGTTGCCCCTGTTTCGCCCAATTGAATATAAAAGCCATCAGGATTTGTCGTCGGATCCTGGCTTGCAGCACAAAGATAAATTCGACCAAAATTTTGAGTGGAAGGAGAAAAACTCATTTTCACCCTTAATCTCCATTCCTTGTCGTTCAAAGTTGTAAGTCCATGAGACACACTTAAGTATGAGGTTGCGGCAACTGCCAAATTGGTTTGCAACTCAAAACTTGAATTAACGATATAATCAGCTGTGGTGCCTATCCATGAAGGATTAGCGGAAAAGTCGCCATCAGAAAAAGTCTCTGTCACTTGAGCATTAACTCCGAAAGACAGAAATATAAGGAAAAACCAAATTTTTGTTTGCATTACATTGTATAAAACGTAAGTAAATATAGTAATTTTGACTCCACAAATGTATTAAATTCGCGTTATGAAAGTAGCAGTCGTTGGGGCAACGGGAATGGTTGGCCAAGTAATGTTGAAAGTTTTAGCGGAAGAAAAATTCCCAATTACAGAATTAATTCCTGTTGCATCTGATCGATCCATTGGTAAAATGATTGACTACGAAGGTAAATCATACCCGTGCATGGGCATGCAAGCTGCTATTGATGCTAAGTGCGACATCGCTATTTTCTCGGCCGGCGGAGATACTTCATTGGAATGGGCGCCTAAGTTTGCTGCGGCTGGAACAACAGTTATTGACAACAGTTCCGCTTGGAGAATGGATCCTGATAAAAAATTAGTGATTCCTGAAATCAATGGAGATGTTTTGACGAAAACGGATAAAATCATTGCCAATCCGAATTGTTCTACCATTCAACTTTTGATGACACTTGCTCCTTTACACAAAAAATACACCATTAAACGAGTAATCGTGTCAACGTATCAGTCAACAACGGGAACTGGTGTGAAAGCAGTGCAACAATTGGAAAATGAACGAAATGGTATTTCGGGAGAAATGGCCTATCCGCATCCGATAGATAAAAACTGTATTCCACATTGCGATTCTTTTCTAGACAATGGTTACACAAAAGAAGAAATGAAATTGTGGAACGAAACGAAGAAAATTCTAGACCCGAAAATACGCTTGAGTGCAACGGCCGTGCGTGTTCCTGTCGTTGGAGGACATTCAGAAGCTGTAAATGTCGAATTTGAAAACGACTATGATTTGGCTGAAGCGCGAAATTTACTTTCAGCGACTTCTGGAATAACGGTTCAAGATAATTTAGCGAACAACGAATACCCGATGCCTCGAACTGCGGAAGGGAAAAATGATGTTTTTGTGGGTCGAATTCGTCGTGATGAATCACAAGACAAAACTTTGAATTTGTGGATTGTTTCTGATAATTTAAGAAAAGGAGCTGCTACAAATGCAGTTCAGATTGGGCAACTTTTAATTGCAAAACAACTTCTGAAGTAGACCCTTTGAAACGTTTATTCCTAAAAATATATCTAGGTGTTTTCATTGGCTTGGTTATTTTTGTCTTCTCCTTTTATATTTGGGAATATCTTGAAGGAACACATCGATTAGATTTTCAAATTGACGACAAATACAGTATTGAAATTACCTCGGACGAATGCGAAACTTGCTTTAAGGACTGGGAAATTGATCATGAACTTAAAATCACCAATCTATTAACCAAGGAATCATTTGATTACGCTTTTTCTACGGGAGAAGGCCCTTTTCTGAAATTTTACACTTCCATTACCCACCCTGATCTCATGCTGATTGAAGGTTACGAAGGCAATACAGGGGCCTCTTGGTTAGTAGATATCAAGGGAAAAAATGTAAGTCAAACTCGTGATTTAGGGACTTATAATTTTCTTTTAAGAAATAGTATAAGTCAAGATTTCCAAGTTATTCTTGAACTACCAGAATTTAAACCGGCTTTTTAAAACTGTTTCGCGAAAATCATCCAGTTTTTCATCAATGCCTTTTGCTAGAAATTTCTTAAGGAGTTTGTGTGTCCCTTTGCCCTGTTTGTAGTCCATTTCATCTCCAAACATTGGAATGATTCCCAAAAAATGTATCTGTTTTTCACCGACTTGAAGGGGCTGAAGTTTCTCTTTTAAAAGAATAGGATCCACCATTATAAAATGATTTTCTTTCATTGTTTCCGATAAAGCTTTAAACTCTTTGTCGCATTGAATCGTATGTCCGGGTCCGAACCATCCGTTCTTCTCCTGTAAATGTTTGACCAATTTCTCCAACCAATCTGCAGGCCATTGTCGGTTTGGATTATCTTTTTCGTTAATGTCCCAATACCTCGGCAAACAGAAAAACAACTCCACATTTTCTCGTCCTTTGTAGCGCTCATGCACAGGCATATCGTAGTTCGACAAACCACTCGTCATCAAAACTTTCACAGGTGATTTCAAAGGAATATCGATCAGCAGAAGCTCTAAACTCTCGTCCACTTGTTTAAATACCGTGATGAATTCTTTCCCAAATCTTTCTTCTAATTGCGCTCTCATTCTACTGATATTGAGCGTTCTAGGGCATTCCAGAACTCTTTCGATGAAGCAACACAACCTTGCTCTATCATTTTATGAATCTCCATTTCACGCAAAGGTGAATACTGTTTGGATGTTTTTAAAACAGTCAAATTCTGCGCGTTTTTAGTCAATGCTTCGTGTATGCTTTCCGGTGTAGAAAGATCCGTTCCATCTTTTTGTTTTGGGGTTATTGAAATGAGTTTTATATCATCAGGTGTACATTGAAAAACGAGACATGAATCTAAAGAACGATACTCCAAGAATTCAATTTTCTGATATACTTTTTCCAAAACGATATCAGAAAAAAGTTCGACCAGCTCTGTGGCTTTTGGAACATCCGATTTATTCATTTCGGCCCATTCTTCGGCATGAACACCGTTGGTGATCAAAAAGGCTTTGAAATCTTCATCGAAAATTATTTGTTCTTCCTTGGTGAGCATTCTGTATTTCATGGGGTGAAGTTACGGACTTGTACCTGTTTTCTTGCCACGAATTAAAGTAAATTTAAAAATGAGAGCTTTTAAAAAAAGATAATTAGATTGGTTTTGATCTGAACTAGTAAGTCTTTTTTAATCAGCAAGTTAAAACAGTTAACAACAGCACCTCATCTAAAAATTTAAATTTTTATTTCTTCATTTCGTTGGGTTCGATATTTGTCTAGAAATTAAATCTCACTCCATTAAAACCAAATCCAAACATTCAACCGTCCGAATTTTCGTTTAAAACTACTGCAATAAATAATTCCAAAACCGATTTTTTAAGTACTATATCTTTTACTTTTGTAACCATGTCAACGAAAAGAGGAATTGCTATTTTAGGGTCAACAGGGTCTATCGGAACACAAGCTTTGGAGGTAATTGAAGCGCATCCTGATAAATTTGATTTGTTAGTTCTTACGGCAAATTTCAACGGTGATTTACTGATTAAACAAGCTAAAAAATTCAAGCCGCAATCTGTAGTAATTGTTGATGAAAATCAATATGAAAAAGTAAAACAAGCCCTTTGGGACGATGATATTTTAGTTTACACGGGCGAAAAATCGCTCTGTGATGTCGTTACATATTCTGATATTGATGTTGTTTTAACAGCACTGGTCGGATACGCAGGACTCCAACCAACACTTGCCGCAATTGATTCTGGAAAGTCAATTGCTTTGGCCAATAAAGAAACTTTAGTTTGCGCAGGTGAATTAGTTACGGCCGCGGCAAAGCAAAAAAGTGTAAACATTTACCCTGTCGATTCTGAGCATTCGGCTATTTTTCAATGTTTGGTTGGTGAATTCCACAACAAAATTGAGAAGATTTATTTAACCGCTTCGGGAGGGCCTTTCCGCGGGTGGAATGCCGAAAGATTGGCCTCAGTAACCAAAGAACAGGCGTTAAAACATCCAAACTGGGAAATGGGCGCTAAAATAACCATCGATTCTGCCTCTTTGATGAACAAAGGTTTGGAAGTGATTGAAGCCAAATGGTTATTCAATCTAAAACCCGATCAAATTGACGTTATCGTTCATCCGCAATCAATTATTCATTCATTGGTTCAGTTTGAAGATGGCAGCATGAAAGCTCAGATGGGATTGCCTGATATGAAATTGCCGATTCAATTTGCTCTGACTTATCCGGATCGTTTACCTTCTAATTTCCCGCGATTCAATTTTATGGATTACCCGCAATTAACCTTCGAACAAGTCGATAAAGAGACGTTTAAAAACCTCAATTTGGCCTACACAGCCATGGAAATGGAAGGAACTGCTGCTTGTGCCTTGAATGCAAGTAACGAGATTGTTGTCGATGCCTTTTTAAAGGATAAAATAAAATTTTTGGATCTGGCGAACATCAATGAATTCGTTATGAACGAAACGAAAAATATACTAAAACCAAACTTGGACGACTACATTCAAGTGGATACTGAGGCGAGATGTTTAGCACTATCTAAAATTGACTAAAATGAAAATTGCCTGCTTGCTTTTATTACTTCTGATTTTTGCTTCCTGTGTGTATGAAGCTCCAATCGATGACATTCAAATTGGAAAACGCAAAGTGAGTCTTATTTTAGACGTTCCTCAAGCTCAACGTTTGGCCTCTTTGCCCTTGAAATGTATGGATCAAGAGTTTCCAAATAAGATGGGACAAGTTTTAGGGACTATGGAAGATTTGAAAAGTCCCCAAGAACTTCATCCGGCATTTTATGGTTGTTTTGATTGGCACAGTTCCGTTCATGGACATTGGATGCTTGTTCGTCTGATGAAAGAATTTCCTGAAATGGACCAAACTAAAATTCGACAAAAATTAGCTCTGAGGTTGACGAAAGAAAACATTGAAAAAGAATTGGACTATTTTAATAGTAAACACAATACGTCTTTCGAAAGAACTTATGGTTGGGCTTGGCTGATGAAATTGCACGGAGAACTGCTTACCCACAACGATTCCTTGTCGCAGGCTATGGCAGAAAATTTAAACCCTTTAGCTAATCGTTTGGTTAAAGAATTTGAAACCTTTCTCCCGAAATTAACCAATCCGTTGCGTTCAGGTGAGCATGTTAATACCGCTTTTGCCCTGTCCATAGCATTTGATTATGCGGTAACCACGAAAAACAAGAAGTTTAAGAACCTCATCGTCGAGCGGTCCAAATTCTTTTATGAAAAAGATGAAGATGCCAATTTTAAATACGAACCGAGTGGGTTTGATTTCTTAAGTCCAATAATCGAAGAAATTCATCTGATGAGTAAAGTGTTGGACAAGCATGAATTTAACGTTTGGTTGACGCATTTCATGCCAAAACTATACGATAAAAACTACGCGTTCCAACCTGTAGAGGTGAGCGATAGAACCGATGGAAAATTAGTTCATTTGGATGGGTTGAACCTCAGCAGAGCTTGGTGTTTATACGCAATTGCTCGCAAAGACACTAAATTGGGGCACCTCCGCGCAGTCGCAGATGAACACCTTAAAAAATCTTTACCTTCCATCGTAGATGGAAATTACGTGGGCGAACATTGGTTGGCTTCATTCGCTCTTTATGCTTTGCTAGAAAGAAATATAAAATAAGCGATCAAATTTAAAGAAACGTTCTTGTTTGAACCTTTTTATTCCTTTCAAAATAAGAAAATTATCTTTTTGTTTTGGATGACTTTTATAAGTTCGTCCCTAGACATTGTTATTTGCGAAATTCAAAGTCTTGTTTTGGCAGATATAAATGGTGCTCAAGGCTCGTATTTATGGAATGTAGGCAGTACAGAAAACTATATTGTTGCCGATACGGCAGGTCTTTACACGGTTCAGTTGACCAATGTCTGCGGAACAACTATGGACACCATCGAACTCATTGGAGAAGGCTGTAATTCTTGGTTTATATTCCAAACTCGTTCACACCCGACTTGGACGAGCACAACAGATTGTTTGGGGTAGAATACGATTGTACTTTCTCAGAGTTTCAACTAAGAATCTTTGATCGATGGGGCGAAATGATTTGGGAATCAAAAGACCCTGAAGCGCAATGGGACGGAACCTATCAAAATCGAATGGCGCCAGATGGCGTCTATATTTATCAATTGAAATATAGCAGCACTGGTGTGTTTGATGAAGTGGTGAATGGGCATGTTTCGCTCCTCAGATAAACTCGAAGACAGACATAAAACATAAAAAAAGGCATCCGAATTAACGGATGCCTTTTACTTGAACTAATCGAATCCTTTTATATCTCTAACTTCTTACGAATCCCTTTCGAGATACCGTCTTTGTGCAAGTAGATATTGATTGTTTTCAGGTTGAAATAATTCTCTGAAACATACAAATACCCTTTTGGATAATTTCCTGTTCCCCAAGAGTTTTTCACCAATACGAATTTACGCCCAGTTTGATCTTTGTAGATACCAACGATGTGCATACCGTGATCGTCGGTAGTTGTTTTGTTGTCGTACCCTTTTTGGCGCATTTCTGCAGTTACCTCAACTTCTTTTACGGGTTCCATAAAAGCATTTGAGCTTCTGTCTGCTCCACCATCTGAGAAATTTTTGTTGTCCTTTCCAGTAACGATAATTGTTGATTCATCTACTGGTAAAATTCCCATTCCATCTTTGAAACTGAAGCCTTTTTCGGAAACATCTGCTCCCCAAGCAATGGTGTATCCTGATTTCAATGCATCTTCAACAACCGTCATCATGTCTTTTAACGGAACGTTGTAACTGTCACCCCATGCCCAGTTGTCTGGAATCTCGAGCATGCATCTTTTGTAATCTTCGAAATGACTAAACGAAGTCAAAGAAACATAATCGTCCATGTTCAATCCAAGAGATTTTGCATACGATTTAGGTGTGTATTTCTTTCCTTCATATTCAAACTCCGCTGGGTCTGCACCCATGTATCCGTCAAGAACAGCATTAATACCCAATTTCCAAGTTGAGGAAACGCTTGCTCCACGGGCTTCATTTTGTTTTAAAACACCGGACATAATACCATCCAATACATTGAACATTTCGCTATGATTGTAGGTTTCTTCGCCGTTCACCAAACCAGTATAAACCGATTGAGGAACGATTCCATATTTGCGAATTACATAAGGAATGTCATGAAAAGCACCCCCTTGAGAAAAGTTGATTTTTCCATCCATGCGCAAATATTTTTCTGCTTTGCTCTCGTATGCTTTTCGGGCAACGTACATTTCAGAAAGAATAGCCGGATTTTTGTTTCCCATACGGATCAATTCTGATTCGAAAAACGAGAGAGCAGAGAAACTCCAGCAGGTTCCAGTTCGGCCTTGACTCTCAACTGGAGTTGTTTCTAAACTCGAAATCTTCGTGAATTTGTATTTGCTGCCTTCTGCGTTCGTGGAAGGTTCTGTATAACCGAATTGAGCAGAAAGCCCGGTGGTGATAAAAAGGGCAAGCCCTAAAATAAGGTTTTTAGTCATAATCTTTTTTTGTATAAACAGTTTGAATCAAATGACGTACCCTTTTGTCAATTGAGGCATAAAAATAAGAAAATGAAAATTGATGTGGAAATAATATCGTTAGTGGAAATAAAATATCCTTTCCTTATTTCGTGTTATTTTCAACCTAAAAGCATTATTCAGGTCCTACTATCATGTTCTATTTCAATCAAATTATTCGATTCTTAAATCGGTCTTAGAAGAGGCGCTTTTGTAAGTGAACTAAAATGGATAGATTTTGGAGCAAGTTACGCAGTGTAACGAAGTAAATCACCGACAAAAGCCCATTTTTAGTCCCGATACTTATCGGGATCAAAATAAAG
>ERZ887849.3456-NODE-3456-length-11852-cov-6.554209_pt1 | contig 11852 bp, 8 predicted proteins | sample MGYA00521267_ERZ887849 | MGnify/ENA primary metagenome ERZ887849 (study PRJEB32303, sample SAMEA104408601) | aquatic metagenome | biome: Brackish water; feature: Pelagic; material: water | place: Baltic Sea | collected 2014-06-06T16:11:00 | depth 2,863 m ... | reverse complement strand
ACAAGCACCGGCTCCAATTGGGCCATACAGCCAAGCTGTTAAAGCGGGTAATACACTTTATATGTCAGGCCAAATTCCTTTTGATCAACTTACCGGAGAAATGATCAATGAGAACATTACTGAGGAGACACATCAGGTAATGAAGAATATTGAAGCTGTCCTTAGTGAGGCTGGAATGACCTTCGATCAAGTGGTGAAATGTTCTATTTTCATTAAAGACATGAATCAATTTGCTACAATTAACGAGGCGTATGGTATGTATTTCAAAGAAAATCCACCGGCTCGTGAAACCGTGGAGGTTGCCAGGTTGCCAAAGGATGTAAATGTTGAGATTTCTTGTATCGCTGTTGACCTTTAAGGTATAATGCCAGGCTCTCCCTTTAATAAGTCTTCCTATATTTGCGCCCTAATTTATAGTCTATGAGTGTTCGTGTAAGATTCGCCCCCAGTCCAACAGGGGCATTGCATATTGGTGGTGTCAGAACGGCATTGTATAATTACCTTTTTGCGAAAAAGCACAACGGTACTTTCATTCTAAGGATTGAAGATACAGACCAGAACCGATTCGTAGAGGGTGCAGAATCTTATATCGAAGAGGCCTTACTGTGGGCAGGAATCGTACCCGATGAAGGTGTTAATGCTGGTGGGGATTTTGGTCCTTATAGACAGTCTGACCGAAAGGGTAGGTATAAAGATTTTGCAGACCAATTGATTGCAGATGACAAAGCTTACTATGCGTTTGATACATCCGAAGAGTTAGACGCAATGCGCGATCGATTGAAGGAGGCAAGAGTCGCCAACCCTCAATACAATGCCATCACTCGAATGCAAATGAAGAATTCACTGACTTTGTCGACTGAGGAAGTAAATGAATTAATTGAACAGGGTCATCAGTACGTAGTTAGAATTAAGCTCCCAAGGAATGAGGATGTAAGGTTTAAGGATATTGTCCGTGGTTGGGTGGTGGTTAACACGGCCACTATGGATGATAAAGTTTTGCTGAAATCTGATGGAATGCCAACATATCATCTTGCCAACATCGTGGATGATCATCAAATGAATATCTCTCATGTTATTCGTGGCGAAGAATGGCTACCATCGGCCCCACTTCATGTATTGCTCTACGAATACCTAGGTTGGGAGAAGCCTGAATTTGCTCATCTTCCACTTCTATTGAAGCCTGACGGTAATGGTAAGCTGAGTAAAAGAGCTGCAGACAAGCTTGGTTTTCCAATTTTTCCGCTAAACTGGACTGATCCGGTCACACAAGAATTATCAAAAGGTTTTAGAGAAGAAGGTTATTTGGCGGATGCATTTATAAATTTTTTATCCCTTTTAGGGTGGAATCCTGGAGGAGAAAAGGAATTGTTTTCCATGAAGGATCTGATTGAGCTTTTCAGCCTTGAGAGAATTAATAAAGCAGGTGCTAAGTTTGATATAGGAAAAGCAAAGTGGTTCAATGAGCAATATCTAAAAGCAAGATCGAATGAAGAGCTTGCTGAACAGTTTAACGGCCTTTTAGATACACCTATTGAAGAAAGTAGAGCGCTTTTGATCGTAGATGCATTGAAAGAACGTGTGACTTTCATCAATGAAATGGTTGATGCAGGGCGTTTCTTTTTTGAAGCACCTGACGCATATGACGACAAGACAGTTCGAAAAAAGTGGAACCAGCAGGCGGTAGATAAATTACTTGGCTTTGCAAATAGGCTTCAGGGCAAAGAGCAAATTGATAAGGAAGAGGCAAGGCAGTTATTAATGAGTTACCTTGCTGAGGATGAAACCCCGTTGGGCCATATAATGCCAGCGTTGAGGCTTTCATTAACTGGTGAGGCGGGTGGGCCTGATTTGATGGCAATTATTGAAATTTTAGGGCCTAGTGAGGTCATCACTCGAATTAAGAAAGCAACAGAAGTTATTGCTATAAACGATTAAGGATGGCGAAGAAAAAAGAACAACCGGGAAAAGCGAAAGTTGCGCCTGAGTTAGATGGGCTAGAAGTCAATATTGACTCTTTTGGAGAGATTCAGAACTCTCTCTCAATTGATAAGATTAATGAGTTTTTGAATAAGAACGTTGACGATAAAAAGTTGAGAGATCGCAAGGATCCGGATGAGAAAAAAGATGAGGAAGAGGAGTAGTCAACTACTTCACTTTACTCACATATAGTTCGCCCCCACTTACTCCATGCACTAAAATAGTTTCACTACCCACGGTCAAGCTTACGGAAGATTTGATGTTTCCACTGGCTCTATAATTTGAGTTTCGGGACATCTTAAAGCTATTCAAGTTAGTGTCATAATAGACTGAAAAGCCATGGCCTGCATCATATTGGCCCACAGTCACTTCAGTACCATAATTATTTCCACTTAATAAATAATCCCTCCCTACTTTAGCAATTGCGTTTAGAGGAGCGATTTGTGTTTCTTTAGGTAGAGGAATTGCTTTATATCCATCGGTAGAGCTCAGGAAGGCCGTATGACTAAAGGTATTTGCCTTAAGGATGTAGGCTCCGTCACGAATTTCTAAGGGCACGATTTCGGCAAAAGTTGCCTTTGCAAATTCTTCGTGCTTAACATATCTCTTCTTGAACCGAATGACTTGCTGTTCTAAAGTACTTTTTGAATGAAGCACGTGCTCTTCACCGCCAATAAAGCAACTCATAATGGCATCGATCATTCCATTGTCATCATAGTCTTTAGCGAATACACTCAAGGGTTCGTCTGCAGATACATCATATTTTGTATTCTCGCCCAAGTTTCCAGCAATAATATCCAATTTCCCATCACCATTAAGGTCCTCTAGGAACATAGTATTCCACCATCCTGTATGGCTTGAGAGCTTTAGCGTTGCTGTGGCATCTGTAAACCTTCCGTTTTCTTGTAAGAAAACGGTGATTGGCATAAACTCACCTACTAGAACGAGGTCTATATCACCATCACTGTCAAAGTCTGCCCACTCTGAGTCAGTCACCATTCCTATTTTTTGAAGATTTTGAGCAATGTCAGTTGTCACATTAGAGAACTTCCCACCTTCATTTCTGAGTATGTAAGAAGTTCCTGGTAAAGGATATTTCTTGGGGTCAAGGCCGCCTCCAATGAAAAGGTCAATGTCACCATCGTTATCAAAATCTTTTGCTGATACAGAACCTGTACTGGTAAGCATTTCAGGTAGAATGTTTTGGCCAAGCTTGAATTGGCCTCTGCCGTTATTGATATATATTCTGTCTTGATATTCCTTGCTCAAAGCATCAAACTCGTTGCTTCCTGAAGCTACATACAGGTCTAAGTCTCCATCTTTGTCAAAGTCAAAGAAGATGGCATCAGTATCTTCAGAATCATTAGCGCCATCGAGCGCTCTTTTATTGAATTTTCCACTTTTACTCTGTGTAAAAATGTAGGCAGCGTTTCCGGCAGAACCACCTACAAATAGGTCATCTAATCCATCACCGTTTATGTCTCCAGTAGTCAAGGCAGGCCCTGATTGTGATAGCCTATGAGGTAAAAGGGGCTCATAGTAGAAGTCTACATAGTCATTTTCGACAGAAGTATGATCAAGTCCATACTCGCTAGATAGGTTTCCAGAAAGAAGGTTTATGGCTTGACTGCTATCTACTTCCGAGGCTTTTGCATTCTGAATTTCGAAACTCTCCGTTGTATTGAGCGATGGACTTTTGATTTGGACTTGACCATTTGGCCATATTACAGTAACCTCAACTGGAGCATCATTCTCTCCAAAACCGAAGTAGATTTCTGAGCTAACATTCGAAAGGTATCCCCGAGTTTTTGCCTGATAATGACTTCTTTGAATATTGCCTTGTTTGACAATGATTTTGGCACCTAGGCCATCTGTATTCTCTTTGGACCCCTTGAGTCTTACCTTGAGGTAGTTTGGTTTTATTTCGGCTTGGTCTAATGTATTTTCATAGATATGGGCATTGTCATCAATATTGGATATTACTAAATCGAGGTCACCATCTTGATCGAGATCAGCATAGGCCATTCCATTGGACCATGTTGGTATTGAAAGCCCCCAGTCTGCAGTTACATCGCTAAAAGTTAAATCTCCGTTGTAAGTGTAAGCATAGTTGGGAAGCTTTAAATCATTAGTCTTTTTTACAATGGCGAGCGCGACTTCATCAGGGTCTTGTCCTTTTCCGTTGGCAATTTCGAGCTGCTCGCTGATATAGTTTCTAAAGTCCCAGTCGGTAACATTTCTGCGGAAGCCATTGGTGATGATAAGGTCTGTGCTACCATTCGCATCGTAATCTCCGAACACTGGTGCCCAACTCCAGTCTGTTTCGTTGATACCTGCAAACTGACCGATCTCTGAAAAGCCTTTTTCCCCTTGATTCATTTGCAATGAATTTCTCATGTACTGTGGGGTATAGCCTTCCTTGACAGATAAGTTGAAGAAGTCGAATTGCATAGGTCCGAGAATCTTCTTCTGACGATAATTGTCCTCAGGCATCATGTCCATTTGAATCACATCGGGGAGCAGGTCATTATTGAAGTCTTGAGCATCGACTCCCATTCCGAAATGACTGGTATGCTTCACATAGTCTTTTGATCTGTCGCTGAAAGTCCCATCCTGATTGTTGATGTAGACGATATCGTCAAAAAGGAAATCATTACTAATATAGAGGTCTGGATATTGATCATTGTTAAAGTCATTCACAGCAATACCTAACCCATAGCCCTCTACAAGTATACCTGCTTCGAGGGTTACATTGGTAAAGGTATTGTCGCCATTGTTTCGGTAGAGTCTATCGTTAGAAAGTCCAGACCCGTCTATAATTTTCTTATTGACCATTTTAAGGTCAGTACCTTCATTGTTGCCATAGGTCAAAAGGTACATATCCAAATCACCATCTAGGTCATAATCCAGGAAAGCAGAATGCGTAGAGTGACCATCATCATTCAGGCCATAGGCTTTAGCTTGTTCGGTAAAAGTAAGGTCACCATTATTGATAAAAAGCAGGTTTTCTCTTTTTGTGCTATCGGGGTTTGAAACTGCGATGTAAATATCGTTGAAACCATCAGCGTTAATATCTACAATAGAAACACCATTACACCAAACGTCAGTCTCAACACCAGCTTTTTCAGTGATATCATCGAATTTTAATTCTCCTTTATTCAGATATAGTCTACTCGAAACGAAATTTCCTGTGAAGAAAATATCTTCTAGCCCATCGTTGTTGAGGTCTCCAATCGCAACTCCTGCTCCATTGTAAATTGGCGCGAAGCTTAGTAGGTTGATTTCTCTATTCTCCTGCATCTCATTGTCAAATCTGATACCTGTTTCCTTTGGAGAAAGTAATTTAAAAAGGCCGCTACTTTCAGCGGGTTTATTGCATGAGATTACGATGATTGCCAATAATAAAAATACAACTAAACTTAGTCCTGACTTATTCATGTTCGCTGTGGTTCATTGAATCACTATCTTTTAAAAAATCGACACGAGTGAGTGTTCGGCTTATAATTTTGTCACTTGATTCTATGATTTCAATAGCCTGATTTGCAGATATGTTTTTGAATACTTGTTTTGAATTCTTCATTGGCCATTTCACTTCCAGGATTTCGATAGACTCTGATTTGCCAAGGCCTATTTCGAGTGCATAGCTGTTGCCTCCAAAGCTTGCTCCATTGGAGACTGTTCTGTAAAGATGTTGTCCGGTTGAAGTGACCAAGTGCACTTTCGCTCCTACCGCTTTCCTATTTGATTTCTTGCCCGTCAGTTGAATGTTGATCCAATTGTTATCTTCATTAGGGTTAACAAGCAATTGGTTTTGGTAAACGTCACCTTCATGTGCTCCGCCCATGGTAATGTAAATATCATGATCACCATCATTGTCCATATCTCCCCAACTGATTCCATGACCTTTCTGAATATTTGAAAAGCCTCCTACAAAGCTCACCTCTTCAAAAAACTCACCTTCAACGTTTCTGAACATCCTATTAGGAATTATACTTTCAAAATTTGGATCACCTGTTCCGAAGTATAAGTCAAGATACCCATCATTATCAAGGTCTCCATAATTGAACCCCATTCCATATATCGACTTAAGAAACCCAGTAGATTCAGTGGCATCAGAGAATGTGCCATCTCCATTGTTTTTATACAACTTCGGTAGCGCGGCAGTTGGTGAATTGCCTTGAAGTTCAAAAGTCACTTCATGTGCTAATGGATTATTACTTGTTGTGTAAGCGGAGACGAACAAGTCATCAAAACCATCATTGTTATAGTCCATTGAACCTGTTGAGAAGCTTACAAATGGCTCTGTTAAATTCAGCGCCTTGGCCTGATCAATAAACTTAAGGTCACCTTGATTGATCATCAATTTATTATTGCCACCCATGATGGAAATGTAGATATCGGCTAAGCCATCATTATTTGCATCAAGGGCAGTTACTCCTTTGATGAGTTCTTTAAATTCTAAGCCGGCATCGGTGGCCATATTTTTAAAAGTTCCGTCCTTTTGGTTTACATAGAACTCTGAAGCATGAACTTTGCCACGTGCTGCTCTTCCAATGGTCGAGGTTGTGGTGGTTTCATTGCCAATGAATACATCTAGCCAGCCATCTTGATTGAAGTCTCTCCAGACTGCTGTTTGTGTTGGATGAAAAGACAAGAGCCCGGCTTTTTCTGTGACATCAGTAAATGTTCCGTCACCATTGTTCTTTAATAATGAGTTAGGGTGCTGTCCCCATTGACCAAACCAACCACCTCTCAGCACAAACAAGTCTATGAGGCCATCATTGTTATAATCGGTTTGCATACAATTAAGTCCACCAAATAGCCCAGCTACTCCTGAATCTTCCGTCTTGTCAATGAAAGTCCCATCTCCCTGATTAAAAAATATTTTGAGCTGATCCTTTTCGGTGACGCCACTTGAAGAAGCTACAATATCCAAGTGCCCATCGTTATTGAGATCTTCAACAATGGAACCTCCAGATATGCCCTTTGATGCTATGCCTAGATTAGGGGCTCGATCTATAAAAGCTTTCAAGGTTCGGTTATCGTTTTCAAAAGCCTCTGGGGCGATCAAGAATTTAGAAGGAACTGAGCCAGGATATTCGCCTATCGTTTGGTAACAGATGTTGAGAAGCCAAACGAGTTCTAAGTCTTCAGGGTAATCTTCTAATAATGGTTCTATGATTTGAATAGCCGATTCAGAGCCCATTTTAAGTTGGTGGATACCAGCATTAGCGATCGGTAAGATACAGGAGGCCGAACTATGATTGATTAAGCAATTCTGCTGTTCGCCTAAACGGATGTAGGATAGTGCTTGTAGACGCTTGTAAAAGTAATCCCATTGCTTATCGAGCTTTTGATCAGCCTCTGCGATCTCTACATTAAAGTTTTCAATCTCCTCAATGGCTTTTTCTGTAAAGCCACTATTCAGTACTTCACGAAAGTACCAATAGCTGAAAGAGACATATTCTTGAAAATCGTTCTTTTTGAATTGGCGCATTGAATCCAATACTTGAGCGCGCTTTTCATTGAAGTAATAAGTAATCTCAGATGGACTTACTTCACTATGCCTTTCGGCCAATAAGGAGACCATGTACTGGTTTCGCTCTTGAGCGCTTTTGTTCTCCTCAGAATCGCATGATTGCATTAGGAATACTATCGATAATAGTATGACTAGTTGCCTTCCCCACATGAGGTAAATATAGCTAAATTTCAATGGAGAATATTACTCCTAAGACCTTAAAAGGCTTATCAGGCAATGATTTTAGTCGTTTTCATCAGGTTCGTTCATTTCTAAAACCACTCTCCAGATACTACCGAGTAGCATTAGTGTAAAGCCAGTGACCAGCATACCGGAACGTATGTCAAAACTGATGACTTTAAATAGCTTAAAGAGTAAGGACACTAAGACCAAAAAGAGACCAAAGAAAGCGATACGGGTAACAACTTTAATACTCACGGGTTTGTGTTTTTTCGATAAAATATTTTTGGAAAAATGGCCGGAACATCTCGCTTATAGTGGATGTAGTCTTGTCCGAACTTTTGAATTAATTTTTTCTCTTCGAGTTTGATGCCAATTGGTAAGTAGATGAGCAAAGCCAAGAGGATGGTAAAATTTGATAGGAGTGGGTTGTATATGAAATAACCTAAGAAAATCAGAATTGTACCAGCGTATAAAGGGTGTCTAACTTTTCGTTGAAGCCCTTTTTTTATTAGTTTTTGGTTAGGATTTTCCGTTTTCAAGCCAAGAAAAGCGCCCGTGTTATAGTTGCGAAAGGCTCTTTTAATAATGAAGATTCCCATTGTTGCCATCATTAGTCCTACATAAAAATGGATTGGAGAGGGAATCATCAGTAAAGGACTTGGTATGATCGCACCAACAAATAAAACTAGTCCAATAACTACTAATGAGATTAAATTGTAGAGCAGGCGATAAGTTTTTGGCTTTAATCCAATACGGGCTTTGACACTAGGTAGCAGCAATACACTGTGCAGTGTATAAAAGATTCCCCAGCCCAAGAATAATATGGTATGATCTAGCCACATGGTCGCAATGATAAGGATATTTTTTATGTTTAATAACCCGAGGTATTATGAATAGGATTTGATTGACTTTGTGGGTTAGATCGATTATCAGAAAAACGTTATCATGCTCATCGAAAAGTTCATCACAATTTCGAGATACGCAATTCGCTAAGACAACGTCCCCATAACTTCTTGATCAATGCCAAAGCATCTCGCTCTGGTGTTTTTATTTCCTTCCTTGATGACTATTTTCACATCCTATCGAGAACGAATCAAGACGCAACAGATGCCAGAAATCAATCCATCAAGGTTAGTTAACGAAGCCGAAAACATTTTAGAAAGTAATACTTGGGAGGATCGATATAACGTACCAAGTCCAAACCTTTATCCTTATCAATGGAATTGGGATTCTGGTTTTGTGGCCATGGGGTTTTCTAGATTTGATGTTGCTCGCGCCATAAGAGAGTTAGAAAGCCTATTTGAAGGTCAATGGGAAAACGGGATGTTGCCTCATATCATCTTTCATAGCAAGAAAAGAGAAGGGTACTTTCCCGGTCCTTCTTACTGGGAATCGAAAAATGTAGAAGGTGCTCCAAGATCGGTCGATACTTCAGGAATTACTCAACCTCCAGTGCATGGATTTATTTTAGAGAGGATATTTAATCAGCATTCCGATTCAGGCGATGTAAGAGATTTCGCAAAGAAATTCTATCAAAAAATTCTTCGACTCCATAGGTATTACTACGAGTACCGAGACCCCAATCACGAAGGCCTGGCGTTTATCTACCATCCCTGGGCTTCGGGTAGAGACAACTCGCCTCTTTGGGATGATTTAGTGAAAACGATCACGATTAAGCCGGGTGATATCCCTGCCTACAAACGTTATGACAACTTGAAGGCTGACCCTTCTGAAAGGCCGTCTGATAGAGACTATGACATCTATGTTTACTTGATGGAGCTCGGTAAAAAACATGGGTATGATGGGAAAGCAATTGCTCAAGAATCACCTTTTTTAGTACAGGATACCCTCTTCAATGCGATGCTAATTCGTTCGAATGAAGCATTAATTAATCTAGGCGCTGAATTTGGCTTTGATACTAAGGAAGTAGAGGAATGGAATACCCAAAGTAAGCAAGCTTTCGAAGACAAGCTGTGGGTGGAGGAATTAGGGATGTATGCTCCTTATGACCTTCAGAATAATAAGCACATTGCCTTAAAGGAAATTGGAGCTTTTACGGCACTCTTTGCTGGAATTCCATCATTGGCTAGGGCACAAAGACTTAATGACTATATAAGCACCCTGGCTAATCGTCCAGAGGGCTTTCGTGTTATGCCTAGTTTTGATCCTGATCATTTGGTTTTTGATCCCAAGAAATACTGGAAGGGCCCTATATGGCCTCAAATGAATTGGTTGGTGTATCAAGGATTGAAACGGTATGATTTTAAAGATAGCGCTAACCAAGTCAAATCGGATTTTTTGGAATTAGTTGATAAATTAGGCTTTTACGAATACTTCGACCCCAGAAAATCTGTCGCAGATCAATTGAAAAATGGCTATGGAGGTGACCATTTTTCTTGGACTGCAGCGGTCGTATTAGATCTTATTGCTGATTAATGAACTACCTCGACTATTCAATTATTATCATCTACATCGTTGGCTTCTTATATCTAGGCTACCGCTTCAAAAACCAATCTGATAAAAACGATTACTACTTAGGAGGTAGAAGTTTTGGTTGGTTTCCTCTGGCGATGAGTACGGCTGCAACGCAGCTATCTGCTGTAAGCTTTATCTCTGCTCCGGCATTTGTAGGACTCAAAGAAGGTGGAGGGATGATTTGGTTGACGTATGAATTTGCCGTGCCATTAGCCATGATATTCCTTATGGTAGTCTTAGTGCCCTCCTTCTATAAGTCAGGTATTGTTAGTGTCTATGAGTTTTTAGAAAGGAGATTCGATGCAAGTACCAGAGTACTATTGAGCATAGTCTTTCAAATAAGCCGTGCTTTCGGTACTGCTGTAATGATTTATACCGTGGCAATTATCTTGGAAAGTGTCATGGGTATACCCATGTGGCAAAGCATTGTGCTGATAGGGATTGTCACTATGATTTACTCTTTGCAGGGCGGAATGAAGGCAGTCGTTTATGGCGATATGGTACAGATGATAATTCTCTTCATCGGTATTATTGTTTGCCTGGGTTTCGGCTTGCACTATTTAGGAGGCTGGGGGAGTTTCTTGGAAAGGGTAGATACAGAAAGGTTAACCGCGGTTGATTTCTCATCCCTTGGGTTTAGCGGTGATGAATTTGGCTTTTGGCCGATGTTGGTGGGAGGTTTCTTCCTTTACACCTCTTACTATGGCACCGATCAAAGTCAGGTACAGCGATTGCTTTCGGCAAGTAGTATGAAAACGATGAAGCAAACCCTAGTAGCAAATGGAGTGATGCGTTTTCCGATTACGCTGGCATACTGTATCATGGGGCTAGTCATAGGTACCTTAGCCTTATCTCAGACAGAATTTATTTCTCTAATTCCTAGCGATAAGCCAGACCGTATGATTCCGATTTTTATTCGGGATTATCTTCCAAATGGAGTAATAGGAATCCTGATAGTAGCAATATTTTCTGCTGCCATGTCGTCTTTGAGCTCAGCAATTAACTCATTGAGCGCAGCCTCGGTTGAAGACTTATTTGCTAGAGGAAAGAACTTAAGCGAGAAGCGATACATGAAACTTTCAAAAATGACTGCGTTATTTTGGGGGGCAGTATGTGTCGTGATTGCCTTCTTCGTAGGAGATATCGCAGATACAGTTATTGAGGCAATCAATAAAGTTGGGTCAGTTTCTTTCGGGCCAATCTTAGCCATTTTTGTAGCGGCTATCCTAGTGAAGAGAATCAATGGCTTAGGCGCCAATGTAGGTTTATTGACGGGTGTAGGCCTAAACGTTTATATGTGGTTGGCGGTGCCCGATGTCTTCTGGTTTTGGTGGAATGCAATTGGTGCAGTTGTAACTTTTGCGGTCGCTTATTTAGTAAGCGTACTCCGTCCATCTGCATCCACCCCTGAAGGTCAATTTCAGATTGAGCCGATAAATTTCAACCAAAAGAGTGTTTATTTACTGTTGGGATTCTTTGTCTTGATAGTCATTATTTCCGTTCTGTTTCCTTACTTTTTTTAACGAATGAGAGTTCTCGTTTGCCCTGATAAATTCAAAGGTTCACTAACGGCAAGTGAAGTATGTCAGGCTATCCATAAAGGGCTGATACGTTTCGACTCAGACATTGAAACTATAATGCTTCCCTTGGCTGATGGGGGAGAAGGAACGCTCGATGTACTTGAATCAGTCCTTGAAAC
>ERZ887849.3453-NODE-3453-length-11854-cov-7.208577_pt1 | contig 11854 bp, 8 predicted proteins | sample MGYA00521267_ERZ887849 | MGnify/ENA primary metagenome ERZ887849 (study PRJEB32303, sample SAMEA104408601) | aquatic metagenome | biome: Brackish water; feature: Pelagic; material: water | place: Baltic Sea | collected 2014-06-06T16:11:00 | depth 2,863 m ... | reverse complement strand
TCGGCTGAGCTCGGTCGCCAACAAAGCCACATCGAGCTGATCGCCTCTGAAAACTTCACCTACCCTGCCGTAATGGAGGCTCAGGGCAGCGTGCTGACGAATAAATACGCGGAGGGATATCCCTCCAAACGCTGGTATGGGGGTTGTGAACACGTCGATGTCGTCGAACGCCTCGCGATCGCCCGCGCCAAAGAACTCTTCGGCGCTGATCACGCCAATGTGCAACCCCACTCCGGTTCGCAGGCCAACTTTGCTGTTTATACTTCCGTGCTACAGCCCGGCGATAAAATCCTCGGGATGAATCTCAGCCACGGGGGTCACCTCACTCACGGTAACCCGGCCAATTTTTCCGGCAAACTCTACGAATTCATGCAATACGGTGTCCGCGAAGATACCGGATTGATCGACTATGATGAGCTTGCTGCCGTCGCAGAACGCGAGAAGCCCATGATGATCACCGTCGGTGCCTCGGCGTATTCACGCCACATCGATTTTTCCCGCATGAGCAAGATCGCCAAAAGCGTGGGCGCTTATCTGTTTGCGGATATCGCGCACATCGCCGGCCTCGTCGCTTCGGGGCATCACCCTTCTCCTGTGCCGGTCGCTGACTTCGTGACCACGACCACTCACAAAACTCTCCGCGGTCCTCGCGGCGGTTTGATTCTCTGCAAAGCCGAACACGCCAAGGCCATCGACTCGGCGGTTTTTCCCGGTGCCCAAGGTGGCCCGCTCGAACACGTGATCGCGGCCAAAGCCGTTTGCTTTGGCGAATGTCTCAAGCCCGAGTTTAAGGAATATTCCGGCCAGATCGTAAAAAACTCACAGGCTCTTGCCACCTCCCTGATCGAACGTGGCTTCAAAATCATTTCCGACGGTTCGGACAATCACCTCATGCTGGTCGATCTTCGGAACAAGTTTCCTGAGCTAACCGGTAAGGTCGCTCAGAATATCCTCGATCAGGCCAACATCACGTGTAACAAAAACACGGTGCCGTTCGAGACCCGTTCACCGTTTCAAGGATCAGGCATCCGCCTTGGCACACCTGCCGTCACCTCGCGAGGCTTTGTCGAAGCAGACATGGTGACCATTGCCGAGCTCATCGACAAAGTGCTCAGCGCGATCGGTTCGGAGAATCAGGATGCTGTCATCGCGGACGCCAAGATTCGAGTGCTCGCGCTCACTGGTGCTCATCCACTCCCTTACGGCGTCTAGCTTGGTATAACACAAGCCCAAGCCTGCCTCGTTTGGGCCTTGGCCTGAAGGGTGTAACTGCTTTGCTGACCATTCAGCCGTGTCTACCACTTCCTCAGCATCCACGACTCCTGCCGCACCGCGATCACTCGGGGTAATCTTCCTGACGATCTTCATCGATCTACTCGGATTCACGATCATCTTCCCGCTGTTTCCTGCGATCCTTGATCACTACCTGCAGGTGGATGGAAACGCCGGCATCCTCGGTTGGATTCTTGGGCATATTGATCAATTTGCTGAGCTCGCCGGTTCCAAGGATAACTATCGCGCGGTGCTATTCGGTGGGATTCTCGGTTCGCTCTACGCGATTCTGCAATTCGTCTTCGCTCCAATCTGGGGTTCGCTGTCCGATCGCATTGGCCGGCGCAATGTGCTCCTCATCACCGTGAGCGGCACCACCCTCAGCTACGTGCTGTGGATTTTCAGCGGATCGTTTGGTCTCTTCATTCTCGCGCGACTGATTGGCGGTGCTTTCGCGGGCAACCTTTCCGTGGCGACTGCCGCCGTCGCCGATGTGACGAGTCGCGAAAATCGCGCCAAAGGCATGGGCATAGTCGGGGTCGCTTTCGGGCTGGGATTTCTCTTTGGGCCCGCTCTCGGCAGCGTCGCTTCCTTTTTTGATCTCAGCCTCAATCGTCCCAATCTCGCGGCACTCGGCATCAATCCATTCTCTGCCGCCGCGGTCCTATCGCTGGGATTTTCGGTGATTAATCTCGTGTGGATATGGGCACGCTTTAAGGAGACGCTCCCTCAGCAACCACGCGATCCCGACAAAGTCCCAACGCGTATTCGCCATCCGCTGCGCGAGCTAATCGCAGCCGACGCTGGTCCTGCCCGACGCACCAACTGGCTCTATTTTATCTACATCCTGTCGTTTAGCGGCATGGAGTTTTCACTCCCCTTTCTCGCCACTGAACGATTCGGCTACGCTCCCACCGATATGTTTAAGATCTTCGTCTTTCTCGGCGTGGTCTTGATATTCACCCAAGGCGGCATCGTGCGGCGCGCCGTGCCTAAGTTTGGTGAGAAACCCGTGCTCATCGCAGGATTGGCCTTCGTCAGCCTTGGCATTCTCATCGTCGGCTTCGCAAATAATACAGGGCTACTTTATACAGGACTCGCCGCGCTCGGCCTCGGATCGGGCCTGACCAATCCGGCCGTCTCGGCGCTCGTTTCTCTTTACAGTCCGGCCTCCCAACAAGGGGGCATGCTCGGGATCTTCAGAGCCCTCGGTTCGCTCGCACGAGCTATCGGGCCGCTCACCGCTTGCTTCTTTTATTGGTGGTTCGGCGGCACCGTAACTTACCTCGCTTGTGCACTGCTCGTGCTGATCCCGTGCGTGCTTACCTTTCCTCTCCCTAAACCCTCCAAATGAACTCGCGAGCCATCGTCACATGGCTGGCGATCGGCCTTCTGATCGCGTTACTCGGAGGTTGCGCACTGTGGCAACGCCCGTCCTCTCAACCCGGTCGCACCAAACTTTCCGCACCACTGGTTATTCTCCCCGCTAAAACGATCGGTGGTTACCTGATCGTCGAAGTGCCCAACGGCCGACGTGAACCGCGACATTTCCTGATCGATACCGGATCTTCGCTCACATTGATCTCACCTGAACTCGCTGAAGAGATCGCTGATAAGGACAAGCACTCCCATGAACTCATGCCGATCAGAGTTAAGTCTGCACGCGGCGATAGTGTTTCTCTGCCCGCGGCAGTATTGCCCGTTTTGAAGTTAGGCGGCGTAAATTTCGAGGATATCTCAGTCGCGATTTACGACACCGCCCCTCTCTCCGCGCATCTTAGCGTGAAGATCGACGGCATTCTCGGGTTTCCGCTCTTTCGCCACAACCTCCTCACTCTGGATTACCCCCAATCTCGTATCGTGCTCGCGCCAAGCGATTCCGTGGCGAACGTGCCCGGCACACCAATACAGTATACCACCAAGCACCGCACCCCGATCATTCCCGTGCAAATCGGTGAATACACGGTCTCTGTCTTAATCGACAGTGGTAGCGACGCGGCGTTCAACCTCCATCCCGACCTGCGCGACATCCCCTATACTCAGCCGCCACGACCCATCGCCTTTGTCGGCACCCTCACCGGAAACCATACTCTGCAAGTTACGCGGCTGACCCAATCTCTCTCATTCGCCGGCCAAACCTTTCCCACGCCTATCGTTCACATCACGGATGAACTCACCTCCATCGGTGGCGAAATTCTCAAACACTTTTCCCTCACCTTCGATCAAGTGCGCAGTCAGGTGAGTTTTCTGCGGGATTCGCGAAAACCCATCATGCAGTCTTCGCTTCGTGGCACAGGGCTTCATTTCCGCAAAACCCCGGCCTACTGGCGCGTCGTAAACATCGTGCCTGATTCTCCTGCAAGCGCAGCGGGTCTCCGACTCGGCGACCTCGTGAGCCGCCTCAACGGCGAATCAGTCGAACACTGGGATATCGCAAGCTACGATCAGCTTCTCGCCGAGTCTTCTGAGATCATCTACACGCTTTTACAGGGCACCGAGGAATCCTCGATTACCCTACCGGTCAGCGAATTGGTGCCCTAGCTGCGGCGCATCAAGAAAGCGCCCGCACCATCATGGCCTGATTCCCACGGGAAACTCTGCACCTCTTTCTCCAGTTCAAACGGACCACCCGCTCGGCTGTCGAAGAACTCCTTCAGCACGCGACCGTTCTCATCAGCATCAAGACTGCAGGTCGAATAGACCAGTCGGCCACCAGGCGCGACCAAGCGGATCGCAGCGTGCAACAACGCGAGTTGTTGCTGCGCGTGTTTGCGAAAATCGCGCTCTTGCAGGCGCCACTTCACATCGACGCGATGCCGCATCACCCCGGTATTGGTGCACGGCGCATCAAGGAGCACCGCATCGTATTGAGTCGGCAATTGGTGGTCGCGAAAAATCTGATTAACACCTTCGAGCAAATCCGCCTGCACCAGAGCCACATCATGCGCTTCGATTTTTGAGAGATTTTCTTTCAAACGCTCAATGCGTTCACCCGGCAAATCCAAAGCCACAATCTTGCCCGGAGCATCTCCCGCCGGCATCAAGTCTGCCATCAGCAAACTCTTACCGCCCGGTGCCGCACACAGATCGAGCACCGTCTCGCCTGCCTGCAAATCCAACAACTCAACGGAAAGTCGTGTCGAAGGATCCTGAATATAAACTGCTCCGGACTTCAAAAGCGGTTCCACATCGCTCCAGCGACCGGCTCCGATCTCATAATAATTCTCCCATTGCGTAGGTTTGAGGAAATCAGGCGCGGGCGTGCTCGCATCGCGCCACCGCACATAAGCGCGCGCTGGTGATTGATTCCATTCGAGTAATTGTCGCGTATTTTCCGCCCCGAGCTGAAGCAACCAACGCTTCACAAGCCATTCCGGATGCGAGAAATATTCTGCCAGCACATCCGACGTCGCCAGCTTCGGCGGAGCTTCAGTCGCCATCAAAGGAGCCAGCTTTCTAACCACCGCATTGACCAAGCGCGACTCAGCCACGCTCGACAAGTGCTTCGCTTGTTCGACCGCATGGTGCACGATTTTGGCCACTTTACCCGATTCGGGCGTCTCAGAAGCTGCTTCGATCAACTCGTATCCTGCGATGTAGAGAATAGCTCGCGTCGCGAAACGTGGGGGATGAGCAATCAATCGACCCAAAGCCGATTCAATGCGTCCATAATGCCGCACCACGCCATAGATAAGATGTTGGCAACGAGCACGATCGGAGGACGAAAGCCCCTTTGGCATCGGGTCCATCAAGGTGTCCACGCGCTCGCGTCGATCCAGCCATTGGGCTATGATTCTAGCCGCCAAGGGCCATGCTTCGGTTTGGGATCGATTGAGGTCACTCATGGGCAAATCCGACACACTGTTTGACATTACGTATCATTCTACGCTGAACTCTTCCTTTCAGGCACTTAAACAAGCAATCATGAATTCAGAAGCAGTCTCCGCGCTAGTCGCAAAAAACCCGTCTCTCAAGTCAGCCAAGGCGAAACTTGAGTCAATGGAAGCTGGTTCCTACTGCATCCACCGCAGTTGGGGATTTGGCCTAATCAAGGATTATGACGAAGCCGAACAACGCCTGAGCATCGACTTTGCCGATAAGCCCGGTCACAAAATGGATCCTGCGTTCTGCGTTACGACCATGGATGTGTTGCCTGCCAACCATCTTCTTGTCCGCAAGGAAACCGAGCCTGATGTCATTGCTGAGCTCGTCGCAGATAAACCTGCCCAGCTCCTCGTCGAAGCCCTCGAGTCCTACGAGAACAACGCCGCCACTCAGATCGAGATCGAGATCATCTTCGCTCAGGTCGTCGGCGCTGACAAATTTAAGAAATGGTGGACAGGTGCACGCAAGGCCATCGCCAAAGATCCCCGCATCTCGATCCCGGAAAAGAAGACCGAGTGCTACATTCTCCGCGAAAACCCTATCTCTGCTGAGGATGAGATCCTCGAACAATTTAAGGGCACCCGTTCCGCCCGTCGTCACATCGCGTTGGCCGTCGAGCTCCTCGACACCGCCAGCAAGAAGGACGTGAAGGAAGAACTCCACGCGATCCTCGATGGCGTAACTGAGTCCGTGCGCGATAGTAATCAGCTCAACAGTTCTGAGCGTCTCTTCGGTGCTGCCATGCGCGATGATGTCGCCAAGCTCTTCGGTGAAGAAGGTGAACGCGAGCCAACCCAAGCTTCGCTCATCGCTGAAGTCCGCGACCTCCACGAAATCGCCGAGCACATTCCCGTCCACTTCCAACGCCGCTTCCTCGATCTCGTCAACACGACGCATCCGATCGAATCGCGCGACATCGTGTTCAACTTGCTGAAGGTTTCCCAAGGCAAGTTCACCACCGAATGCATCAACTTCCTCATCGAGCACGACCACGCTGATGAACTCGCCGCTGCGCTTAACCGCTGGCAGACCGAGCAAAACCTTCGTGCACCTGTCCTGCTCTGGATCGTCAAGAACCGCCATTCGAAGAAATTCGCCAAGCTTCTCCATGATCTCATCACCCCTCGCCTGCTGAGCGCGGTGTTCTTCGCGATCGATTACGAAGCCCTGCAAGCCTCCACGGCCCGCCGGATTCCTCTCGGTGATATTCTCAGCGAAGATAAAGATCTGATCGCCGATCTCCTCTCCACCGCAGATCCTGAGACGGCTAAGGATCTAGCAAATACTCTGATGCTCAATCAGGGCTTTGAGGAACTCACCAAGAAGTCCCTCCTCGCACGCTTCATCAAAATCTTTCCCCAGATCCAATCGCTCGTCGCCAGCGATGCTGAAGGCAAGGAAGAGCAACTGCTCGTTTCCCGCCCCAGCCACGACCGCGCCCGAGAAGAATACGAAACCATCGTTTCGAAGAAGATCCCCGAGAATTCCAAAGCCATCGCCACTGCGCGTGAACACGGTGATCTCAAGGAAAACTCCGAATACAAGATGGCGAAGCAGGATCAAACGATGCTCATGGCCCGCAAGGGTATGCTCGAACGCGACCTCGCTCGCGCCCGCATCACCGACTTCACCGAAGCCTCCGTCGAACAAGTCAGTGTTGGCAGCATCGTTAAAGTTAAGGGTGCCTCTTCGGACAAACCTATCACCTACACAATCCTCGGTGCCTGGGATAGCGATCCGGAGAACAACACGATCTCTTACAAGACCCCTCTCGGTTCTGCTCTCGTCGGAAAGCAAATCAAAGAAACCGTCACGGTTAAGTCCGGTGGCAACGAAGAGGATTACACGATTCAAAGCATCGCTCGTTACGTCGATAGCCTCTAAGGCGCGACGCTTCTAATCTTTCAGCCCTGATCGCCGCCTTGCGTGATCGGGGCTTTTTTGTGCCGGCTTGATTCGGCGCTGCGAAATTGCATTTCCTCGATTCTTTCAACAGCCTCCCACCTCGTGAATGCCTCTTGGGACAATCTAAAGATATTCTCCGACCCCACTCGGCTGCGCCTCCTGGCGCTGTTAAGGAGAGAAGAGCTTGCTGTCGCCGAACTGCAGGAAGTTCTCGGCATGGGCCAATCACGCATCTCGTCCCAGCTCGCCCAACTACGCCAAGCGGGAGTCGTCACCGATCGTCGCGAAGGCAAGCGCGCCTACTACTCGCTCCACGCCGATTTACCCGATGAGCAACTCAACCTGCTCTCCGCCGCCATCGATTCCGTAGCTAGTCTGCCTGCGATGTTCGAAGATGCCGATAACCTCGATCGCATCCTCCAAAAGCGCCGCCGCACTCAAGAGCAATACTTCAATCTCATCGCCGGTCGTCTCGGGAAAAACTATTGTCCCGGTCGTTCTTGGGAAGCCATCGGCCACCTCGCGTTGCGACTCACCCCCACCATCACTATCGCTGATCTCGGTGCAGGCGAAGGTCTCATCTCCCAACTCCTTGCGCGACGCGCCAAGCAAGTCTGGTGCATCGATAACTCGCCTCGCATGGTTGAAGTCGGCACTGAGCTCGCGAAGAAAAACAATCTCGATAACCTCGGTTACAAACTCGGCGACGTCGAAGCCGTGCCCCTCAAGGACAACTCCGTTGATCTCGCGATCCTCTCGCAGGCACTTCATCACGCGCAGCATCCTCAAACCGCGATTAACGAAGCTTACCGTATTCTCAAACCCGGTGGCCAACTACTCGTGCTCGATCTCAACGAACACACCTTCGAAAAAGCCCGAGAGCTCTACGCCGATATCTGGCTAGGTTTTAAGGAGAGCACACTCCATGGCTTCCTCAAGAATGCTGGTTTCACCAAAGTGGAAATCAACGCCGTCGCGCGCGAAGAACAAGAACCCCACTTCGAGACTCTGCTCACCAGCGGCGTGAAGTAATCAATAATGCGGCGGACGCTCGTTGATGAGCGTAGCATCGTCACTACTGCCGGGAGCCGCGTCTTCCATGCGCTGTCTCATTGAGCCGAGCTCAATTTTGATGCGGTCGAGAAGTTCAGACATCTCTAGCATCGCCTTATCCTGCTCACCGACATGCCGCTCAAGATACGCGACCTTTTCTTCGAGTTTCTGTAGGGAATCACTCATCGGATTTCTTCTTCAATTCTTCCAACTCCGGCACAATCACGCGGTCATAACAATCCGGGCAGATCGAGTGACTGAATTCACTGCCTGTGCGCTCGTTGATGTAACCTTCGATCTGCTGCCAATAATTTTTATCGTCCCGGATTTTCTTACAATAAGAGCAAATCGGCATCATCTCTTCGAGCTGCTGCAATTGCTGCGTGTAGTTAAGTATCCGGGCGGCCACGCGTAGGCGCATCCAAAGTTCATTCGCGTTGAGTGGTTTGCTTAAAAAATCATCCACGCCGGCATCCGCCGCTTCGCGTTGATTTTCCTGATTCGCATCCTTCCCCGTCAGCAACACAAAATAGACGTAGTCTTCCTTATCACGGGCACGAATCCGACGGCAAAGCTCAAGCCCATCCACATCCGGCATGATCCAATCGCTTACCACGATCCGCATCGGATCATCCTGCAATTGGCTCCACGCATCTTCACCATCAACCGCCGAAGCGACGTCATAGCCCAAGTGCTTTAGTGCCTGGCACAACACGCGACGGGCGACTGCATCGTCTTCAACAGCGAGAACTTTCATTGCAGTAGTATTCATGGTCAGGATTTTTCAGAGCAACGGGGGAGATTACTTAGAATGTGTCATAACTTACCTAAGTATATCCCGCAACTTTGCCGGATCCGCAACAGGAGATTGGCAGGCATAATTCTCACAAACATAGGCCGTCGCTTTCCCATCGGGCGTTTTCATTTCGGCAATCGCCGGAGCGCGCTCAGCCAACCACGCCTGACCCTCGGCTCCATCCGCCGCGAGAATACTCCGACGCGGCCCAATCCGTTCACGGCACACTTGAACCAGTTCTTTAAAACCATCACTCGCCGGATCACCCGCAATCACGACTTGCCGCGGCACCTCGAGCACGCGCTCCAGAGCGCTCAACATCTCCGGTAAAGCATGCGGCGTCTGCGACCAGACGGCTTGCGCAGCGACAATTGCACAGCGTCCGCGCACCCGGCGCACCTCATCGTGATTGATCGCTGCCAAGCGCAACAAATTGGACGCCGCCACCGAACTCGGCGTCGGTTCCGCCCCGTCGTAATCTTCCTTCAAACGAATGATGATACTCGAATCACCGAAGGCAGAGTTATAATAGCCACCGGCCTTCTCATCGAGAAACAGACTATCCATCGTTTCCTGCAATCGATCCGCCCATTGTAACCAGCGAAACTCAAAAGTGGCCTCATAGAGGTCGAGCAGCCCCGCGATGAAATAAGCATAGTCCTCGGCAAACCCTTCGTTTGCTCCCCGCCCCTCGCGATAGTTTCGATAGAGCACCCCACGCGATTCATCATAGAGCTCGCGTTGCACGAACACCGCCGCGCGCACTGCCGCCTCACGATAAGCATCCTGTTTTTCAGCTAAACACGTCGCCGCAGAAATCGCGCCTCGCGCGTAAGCCGAAATCATCAATCCGTTCCATGCGGTGATTACTTTATCATCGAGATGTGGACGCGGGCGTTGCGCCCTGACCTCACGAAGTTTTTCCAATAGTCCTGCTAACTTATTGGCCGCGGCTTCCGGATCCAATCCATAAGTCTCAGCTGTCACGCCCAGCGATTGTTGCTGGTGTAAAATATTTTTTAGCATAAACTCACCTTGCGGATCCAATTTATTCGGCACATTCCCCGCTTCCTTAATTCCAAAGTGGTCGCAGAAAAATGCGGTATCAGCACCCAGCGCAGTCAGCAATTCGTCTTGAGACCAAACATAGAACGCGCCCTCAGCATGACTCTTGCCCCCGTGGGCTAATATCGAATCCGCATCTTCCGCCGAATAGAAGCCGCCGTCTGGATGAGTGAGATCACGTTGCACATAATCGAAAATACCTCGCGCGACCCAAGCAAATCGCTCGTCGTTCGTCGCCAGATGCGAGTCGATATAGTTCACCGCGATCTGCGCCTGATCGTAGAGCATCTTTTCGAAGTGCGGCACAAACCAACCATCATCCACGCAGTAACGGTGAAATCCGCCGCCCACGTGATCGTGAATCCCACCCGCTGCCATCTTCCCGAGCGTCGTCGTGGTGAGCTTAAGCGCCTGTTGACCAAACTCAGACTCCACGCCCTGCACCGCCGCACAGCGATGGAGGAAATTCAGATTAGAAGCGCGTGGAAATTTTGGGGCCGCACCGAAACCGCCCTTCTGTTCATCGAAACTCTCGAAGAAATATTGAAAGCATTTTTCAAACGCCTCTCCGCCCTTCTCGGCGAGATCCTCGCCCGCATCGGGCGCGCCAGTGCGGCCTTCATGATAATCACGCAACGAACCCAACACCCGCTCAGCTTCACGCAGCAACTTATCGCGTTCGTCCGACCATCCCTTCGAGATGCCACGCAACAACGAAGGAAACCCCGCGCGACCTCCTTGATCCTCGACCGGAAAATATGTGCCGCCAAAGAACGGTTTCAACTCAGGTGTCAGCCATGCGCTCAACGGCCAACCACCGTGCCCAGTCAAAGCCTGCACGTAATTCATGTAGACCTTATCCACATCCGGTCGCTCCTCACGATCCACTTTGATCGGCACAAAATGCTCGTTTAGCAGAGCCGCGACCTCCTCGTTTTCAAACGATTCGTGCGCCATCACATGACACCAATGGCAGGTCGAATAGCCGATGCTTAGAAAGATTGGTTTCTGTCCGGCTCTCGCCTTCGCAAACGCCGCCTCGCCCCATGGCAGCCACTGCACCGGATTATCCGCGTGTTGGAGCAGGTAAGGTGATTTCTCGTGAGCGAGCGCTTTCGACATCCCACCAACGTCACCCATTCGCTTCCAAAATCAAATACTTCCCCTAACCCAATCGCCGACCAAACCCTGTTCGTCATCTATTAGTTGACTTATCAATCATGGGCCGCCCTTGAAGTTTCATGGCAGACCCTCTTCATCTTCCCTCCATGTCTGCTCTGCGCATTGAAACCGTTGATATCATCCTTCCCCTCGCTTCATCCGAGGATGCTACCGCGCGTGTCAAAGCCGCTGCTCGCAAATTGCAGGTGCCGTTTGAGCGCATCACGGAAATCCGACTACGCAAACATTCGATTGATGCCCGGAAACGCCACATCAAGATTCAGCTCCGCCTCGAAGTCGGCATCGAGGGCCCCCTCCCCTCCGAAACGCTGCCCACTCCGGATTACCCCGCCCTCGATGCTAAAGCTTCTCGTGTTATCGTGATCGGCTCCGGCCCCGCCGGACTCTTCGCTGCACTCCGACTCATCGAGCGCGGACTTAGACCCATCGTGCTCGAACGCGGCAAGGATGCCTCCGCCCGTCGATTCGATCTCGCCCCGCTCTTGCGTGAAGGCCGCGTGATCGAAGATTCCAACTACTGTTTCGGCGAAGGTGGTGCCGGCACCTTTTCCGATGGCAAACTCTACACCCGCGCAACCAAACGCGGGCCTGTCTCAGAGGTCTACCAGACCTTCGTCGCCCACGGGGCGCCTGAAGCTATCCTGATCGATTCGCATCCGCACATCGGGTCCAATCTTCTGCCCAATGTCGTCAAAG
>ERZ887849.3451-NODE-3451-length-11855-cov-22.067881_pt1 | contig 11855 bp, 13 predicted proteins | sample MGYA00521267_ERZ887849 | MGnify/ENA primary metagenome ERZ887849 (study PRJEB32303, sample SAMEA104408601) | aquatic metagenome | biome: Brackish water; feature: Pelagic; material: water | place: Baltic Sea | collected 2014-06-06T16:11:00 | depth 2,863 m ... | reverse complement strand
ATGAAATGGAAGAAAAAATACCAAATTATAAGATTTCTACAAAGGTCTTATAGTGTTAAAGAGTATGACGAACTTACGCCAAACCAAGTGGCACACAGAGCCACTACTTTGATTGAGCGTATTTTAGAGAGTAAAGAACCTCACCCAGCTATGACTTTAGAAAAGGAACTAAACACTTATTTTAGAAGTGACGACTAAAGTACCCGTAATAGATAGCAAAACATTAACCCACTAAATATGAAGGAGTTATAATCATGGCTAAATTAATTGAAAGCATGCCTACTTACAAAGATGAGTTGGCACATGAAAAGGAAATGGCTGAGCTTGGTAAGAATAGAACCAACAAGCGTTTACAGTCACACGTAGAACGAGAAGAAGAAAGTGTTACCAGTTATGGTAAAGTAATGGTGGCTAACACCATACGACCTTTAGCAATGGCTATTGGTGAATGGCTTCAGGAAGCATCTAAGAAAACGATTGGTAAACCACCAATTGCTTTTGTTAAGATGTGTGAAGTTGAGCCAGAGATACTTGCTTTAATTACAGGCAAGCATATTATCAATACGATAACACAATATAAGCCTTTAACGGCTACCTGTATATCACTTGGCGGTAAAGTTGAGACTGAGATATCACTTAGAAACTTTAAAACTTTAAACCCTGAGTTATACGACACAGTTAAAAAAGATTTAGACAAAAGGTCTTTCAATTACACATACAAAAGAAGAAAACTAAAAGAGACTGCAAAACGAGGTGAGGTGGCTGCTTGGGAAGAATGGGAGACACCAACTAAGTTACACGTAGGTCTTAGATTAGTTGAACTAATGTGTTATGCTACTGGTATGATTGAAATTGGTACAGAAACCATTAATCATAAAAAAGCTAAAATAATCAAACAAACAGAAAAAACTAGAGAGTGGATTAAAAACAGAAATGGTTTTAATGAACTCTTAAACCCAGAATACTTACCAACTGTTATGCCACCTAAAATGTGGTCAACTGTTGTTGGTGGGGGTTACTGGACAAAAGAAATGCCTGAGTTAGATTTGGTGAAACAAAAAAACAAGTTGTTTAAAAAAGAACTTGAGAATTTTGATATGCCAAAAGTGTATAATGCCGTTAACTTGATGCAGAATACACCTTTTAAAATTAATAAGTTTGTATTAAAAGTAATGCAGGATGCTTGGGACAAAGGTCTTGATGTTGGTGGAATGCCATCAATTCAAAACATTGAGATACCTAACAAACCGCATGACATTGATACGAACCCTGACACTAGGCGTGTGTGGAAGAAGCAGGCCGTTATAGCTCACACAGAGAATGCTAGAAGATTTTCTAAGCGTTTACTGTATGCTAAAATTATGTGGCTTGGTGATAAGTTTAAAGATTACGCAACATTATACTTTCCGCTGCAATTAGATTTCAGAGGCAGAGCTTATTGTGTGCCAGCGTTTTTAAATTATCAAAGTATATCAGGTGCTAAGGCTTTATTGTCTTTCACTAATGGTGCGCCTATTACTAAAGAAAACAAAGGTATCTTTTGGCTTGCTGTACATGGTGCTAATATGTACGGTGAGGATAAAATTGCTTTAGCAGACAGAGAACAGTGGGTATTAGATAATGAACACTGGATTTTAGAATGCGCTAATGACCCGTTGACTAATAGAAGATGGGAAAACGCTTCTAATGCATTTCAATTTCTGGCATTTTGTGATGAATGGCGTAAGTTTAAAGAACATGGCGAGGGCTTTATATCTCACATACCAGTGAGTGTTGATGGTTCTTGTAATGGACTTCAAGTTTATTCGTTAATGCTTAAAGATGCAAAAGCAGGTAAGCTTGTTAACTTAACACCAACAGACAAACCACAAGATATTTATCAACTTGTGGCTGATGCTGTTATTGAAAAGTTAAAATTAGATGTAAAAGAAAACAAACCTTTTGCACAGCTGTGGCTTGACTACGGCATTAAACGCTCAACGACTAAACGTAGTATTATGACTATCTGTTACGGTTCAACTAGATACTCATGTACTGATTTTGTTGTTGAGGATTTAACTAAGAGAAAAGACAAAGGAGAAAACCACCCGTTCTTGGATGACGTTTTTAAGCCTTCTAGCTATTTGGCTAGTGTTATTTGGGATAGTATTGGAGATAATTTAAAATCAGCGAGAGTTGGTATGAATTATTTACAGACTATTGCTAGAGTAGTGGCTAAAGAACAGTTACCTGTTCACTGGGTTACACCAGTTGGTTTTCCTGTATATCAATCTTACCCTGAGATGAAATCTAAAAGGGTTAAGGCTATGTTAATGGGTCAAGTTATTAAACCCAGAATTAACACCGAGACTGATAAGACAGACAAACTAAGAATGGGAAACGGCGTAGCACCTAATTTAGTGCACAGCGTTGACAGTGCTGCCATGATGGAGACTGTTAACATTGCTTACAAAAAAGGAATTACTAATTTTTGTAACGTGCATGATAGTTTTGGTACTACAGCAGGAGATGTTGAAACGCTTAATCAATCTTTGAGAGAAGCGTTTGTTACAATGTTTACGGAAAATGATATTCTATTAAATTTTAGAAATGATGTCCTTAAACAATTACATCCAAGCCTGCACTCTAAATTACCTGATGTCCCTGAAAAAGGTGATTTAGATATTAAACAACTCAGGGAGAGTGTGTTCTTTTTTGCGTAAGCAATTAAGTACCCATAGTAGATAGGAGTATACATGGCAAAAAGTAACTATGTTAAAATTGTTAGTGAAGAAGGCGTTAGTAAATACGCTTGGCTCACTACGCCTGACACTAAGTTTGATAAAGATGGACATTACAAAGTCAATCTTGCAGTTAGTGCAGATAAGGCTCAGCCATTAGTCACGTTGATTGATGCTGAGATGCAAAAGAGTATGGAGATAGCTAAGGAGAAAAGCAAGAAACCTGTAAAAATGGCTAATGCACCTTACGTTACTGAAACTGATGAAGAAGGTAAAGAAACTGGAAACATTGAGTTTAAGTTTAAACGTAAAGCACAAATCATTACTTCAGATGGAAAAGTAGTTCCATTTAAAGTTGCTATCTTTGATAGTTCTGGAAAACCAATGGTTGATACCAATGTGTGGTCTGGAAGTAAAATGAAAGTAAGTGCTGAGCTTGTTCCTTGGAATACAGCTATGGCAGGTGCAGGTGTATCACTAAGATTGCGAGCTGTGCAAATAACAGAGCTTGTTGAAGGTGGTGCAGACAATGCAAAAGGCTACGGCTTTGACAAAGTAGAAGGTGGTTTTACATCACCAGAAAAGGCAGTAGAAGAAAATGTACCTAGCAATGAAACGGAAGGCGAAACTGACTTCTAAGCAAGTTGGTTTAGTGCATGGGTTCAGGTCTGGATTGGAAGATGCAATTGCAGCTGAACTCAAAACAAAAAGTGTTAAGTATGAATACGAGAAGACTAAGTTAAATTATACTAAGCCTTCAAAGGTTCATACTTACACACCTGATTTTTATTTAATTGACAAAGATATTTATATTGAAACAAAAGGTTACTTTACAACTCAAGACCGTCAAAAGATGCGTCTTATTAAAGAACAACACCCAAAATTAGATATTAGATTTATCTTTAGCAATTCAAAAACTAGAATTAGTAAAAAATCAAAAACAACATATGGGATGTGGTGTGAGAAATACGGTTTTACGTATGCTGACAAACACGTTCCAAAGGATTGGTTATGAGCAATATAAGAAAAGAAACTAAATATATCGTAATTCATTCTTCCGAAACAAAACCAAGTGAAAACTTAAATGTAACAGATTTAGATACACAGCACAGAAAAGACGGATTGTTTTCTTGTGCGTTTCACAAAGTTATAACTAGAGATGGGGCAGTGCAAGATGGTAGAGATATTCAAATTGCAGGAGCTCACGTTGATAATAATATAACTTTATCTAATAAAAATTCTATTGGAGTTTGTCTCATAGGCGGACAAGCACTCAATGGACAGCCTGATTGTAACTATACCTTTAAACAGTATGATAGTCTCGTTAAACTTATTACTGAACTAAAGACGGAATACAATCAAGTTGAAATTGTTGGTCACAGAGATGTGACTGGCTCTTTATCTCCACACTTCGATGTTAAAGAATTGTTGAGATAGTTTGTTTGTGCTTACTGGGTAGAAATACCCAGTGAGTTTTAACCCATAACCAGAGGATTACAATGTTTGAAATAATATTTGTTTTAGTAATATTTAACTTAGTATTAATAAATCATGGATAGTGCTAGTGAGTTTTTATATCACACACCATGCGATGAGTGTGGCTCAAGCGATGCAAATTCTTTGTACTCGGATGGGCACACTTTTTGTTTTTCATGTAACACAATTAAAAAAGGACTTGACGATATGCAACCAATACAAAAAGAAGTTAGTAAAGATTTTATCACAGGTAATATCGCAGAGTTATCAAAAAGAAAAATAGATTTAAACACAGTACAAAAATTTAATTATCAAACTGGTAGTTACTTTGGCAGACCTTGCCAGATAGCAAATTACTACGACAAAGATAAAACTTTAGTCGCACAAAAATTAAGATTTCCAGATAAAACATTTCAATGGCTAGGCAATTCAAAAGAATCAGGATTGTTTGGACAGCACCTATGGCGTGACAAAGGTAAAATGATTGTTATTACAGAAGGTGAAATAGATGCCTTAACAGTTAGTAAATTAAATTCAAATAAATTTCCTACAGTAAGTATTAAGACAGGTGCTGCAGGAGCTAAAAAAGATATTCAAAAAGAACTTGAGTGGCTTGAAGGTTTTGAATCTGTTGTCTTAATGTTTGACCAAGACGATGCAGGACAAAAAGCAGCAATAGAATGTGCTAAATTATTTTCACCAAACAAATGTAAGATAGCAACGTTACCTTTAAAAGATGCTAATGAAATGTTGTTAGCAGGTAAAACAGCAGAGCTTACTAATTGTATGTGGAGTGCAAAAGCTTACAGGCCTGATGGTATTATATTGGGTGCTGACATGTGGTCAGAAATAAAAGCAGAAGACAAAACAGTTAGCGTTCCTTACCCGTTTGAATGTCTTAATACTAAGACACATGGATTGCGTAAAGGTGAGCTTGTTACAATTACCGCAGGAAGTGGAGTTGGTAAGTCAAGTTTTTGCAGACACATAGCCTTGCACTTGCTTCAAAAAGATTACACCGTAGGTTACATAGCCTTAGAAGAAACAGTTAAGAGAAGTGCTTTAGGTATTATGGGTGTTAAGTTGAAGAAACCTTTACATTTAACTAGAGAGGGAGTTAATGAACAACAACTACAGGAGACTTTTAAATCAACTGTTGGTAATGGGAAGTTTTATTTATATAATCACTTTGGTTCTACCATAGCTGACAATTTACTTTCAAAGATTAGATACATGGCCAAAGCCTGCAATGTTGATTTTGTAGTTCTTGACCATTTACACATGGCATTGTCAGCCTTGGGTGATGAGCACACAAGTGATGAGCGAAAGCTTATTGATTACTTTGTATCAAAACTTAGAACTTTAGTTGAAGAGACTGGTATTGGGTTACTGTTAGTATCTCATTTGTCCAGAACTAAAGATGGCAACAAAGGTTATGAAGATGGGGTGCAGGTATCTATGAACAGTCTTAGAGGCTCTCAATCCATTGCTCAACTTAGCGATATGGTCATTAGTTTGTCCAGAGATTTGCAAGCTGAGAATAACATAGCACAAGTAAACGTTTTAAAAAATAGATTTAGTGGTGAAACTGGTAAAGCATGTGACTTGCATTACGATTTAGCTACTGGATGTTTAACCGAAACAATGACAGGAGTGAACAATGACTTTGCGTAAACAAGAAATTAATGACAAAATAGAAGCAATGAGTTGGACAGAATATGTCATAACTCATTTATTAAAAGCTAAATTACAGCCAGAAAAAACCATAGCTGTTTTAGTTCCTGATGAAAAAACAAAAAAATTTATTGACAAAGCTATTTCTGAATTGTGTGAGCAATCGTATGAAGCTTGGCAATTAGAAACAAAGATAGTAACTAAACATTAATGCCTAAACAAAAATTAAGTCCACCAATTATTATTGGAGATGTAAAATATTTTAAGTACATTATAATTTGGGAAGATATTGTTGGAGATTCTACTATTTCAGATTTCAATGGTTTGGAATGTGCTACAATATATACCGAAGCTTACATTTATAAAAAAACAAAAGATTACGTTTATTCTTTTGCAAGCTACGACAAAAAAGATGCTGCCTTTGGTGATAGAAACGTTTACCCAAGAAGTATTATTAAATCATTAAAAAGGATATAACATGAGATATGTATTTGACATTGAGACCGATGGATTTTTAGATGTTGTGTCTAAAGTTCATTGTATTGTTTTAAAAGATATAGACACTAGCGAAGTTTTATTATTATCAGTTGATGAAGCTGTTAAAAAACTTGCAAAAGCTAAATTACTTATTGGTCACAATATTATTAAATACGATATTCCAGTATTAAAAAAGTTGTTTGTTAATTTTGTACATTTTAAAGCAGAAATATTTGACACACTTGTAGCAACTAGATTGTTATATCCAGATGTTAAAGAAAAAGATTTTCAAAGAAAAGATTTTCCTAGAGATTGCATTGGCAGACACAGTTTAAAAGCTTGGGGCAATAGAATAGGAACTTACAAAGCACAATTTGATACTGATTGGAAGGAATACACACCAGAGATGCGTGACTATTGTGTGCAAGATGTTGAAGTAACTCACAATCTATACAAAATGATTGAAACAAAAGGTTATTCAAAAAATGCAATGCAATTAGAACATGATGTTGCTTCTTTAATTTTTAATCAAGAAGTTTATGGTTTTACTTTTAATGTTGAAGATGCACAAAAATTATATTCTAAATTAAATGAGAGAAGAATTGAAATCGAAGATGAGTTACAAAAACTGTTTCCACCTGAAGTAATTAAGACACCTTTTATTCCAAAAGTTAATAACAAAGCTAGAGGATATGTTAAGGGTGAGGTGGTTTATAAAGAGAACACAGTTGTATTTAATCCATCAAGCAGACACCACATTGCCAATAAATTAATTACTAAATACAATTGGAAACCAACAGAATATACAGATGATGGTAAACCAAAATTAGATGAAACTATTTTAGCAGGACTTCCATATCCAGAAGCTAAAATATTATGTGAACATTTTTTACTTGATAAAAGAATTGCACAACTTGCAACAGGAACTCAAGCTTGGTTAAAGCATGAGAAAAATTGGCGTATACATGGAACATGTAATACCAATTCAACTGTTACAGCTAGGGCTACTCATTCATACCCCAACATGGCACAAGTGCCTAGCGTTGGCGTGCCTTTTGGCAAAGAATGTAGAGCCTTATTTACAGTTCCAGCAGGAAAAAAACTTGTAGGCGTTGACGTCTCAGGTTTAGAGGTGAGGATGTTGGCTCACTACATGGCTAGGTACGACAATGGAGACTATGCTAAAATTGTGTTAGACGGTGATATACATACTGAAACACAAAAACTAGCAGGTTTAGATTCGAGAGACCTAGCCAAAAGGTTTTACTACTGCTTTTTATATGGCGGTGGCGTAACCAAAATTGCGTCTGTTACTAATAAAACTGTTGCAGCGGCTTCCAAAATTAAAAAGAGATTTTTAAATGGATTGCCTGCACTAAACAAATTGATAACAGATGTGCAAAAAGTTGCAGAGAAGGGTTATTTAATTGGTCTTGATAAAAGACAGGTTAGAGTTCGCTCTTCTCACGCAGCTCTTAATACTTTATTACAATCTGGCGGAGCTATTGTATGTAAACAATGGCTTGTTGAATTTAATAAAGCAATACAAGCGTATACAGATGTGCACCAAGTTGTTTGGGTACATGATGAAATACAAATTGAGTGTCCTGAAAAAGATGCTGATAAAATCGGTAAGTTAGCTGTCGAATCTATCCAACGAACTGGCGAACTATTTAATCTAAGACTTCCTCTAACAGGGGAATACAAAATAGGAAACAATTGGAGTGAGACACATTAATGAGCAAAGCTAATAATAAATTTGATATTGATTTAAAATATGGACAGGAAAGAGAGAGGCGAGTTGAGAAAATAATTAAAGAAGGAAAACTAGAAATTAAAACGGAACGTGATTGGTGGCAGAAAACTAATAACATTGCAATTGAAGTTGAATCTTATGGTAAGCCTTCAGGAATTATGGCAACTGAGGCTGAATACTGGGTTCATATTTTAGCTGATGGTAAAAAAGATTATTGCAGATTAATTTTTGATACCAAAACAGTTAAGCGTTTAACAAAAAAGTACATCAAGAATATTAAAAATGGTGGTGATAATTGGAAAAGTAAATTTGTACTTATACCATTGTCCGAAATATTTTTGGCAAAAAATTTAAAGTAAATTATAGGAAAGGAAAATAATATATGGCTAAGAAAAAAGTATTGTTAATTGATGGTGATATTTTAATATATAAAATTGCCACTATGAATGAGATAGACACGCATTGGGGTGACGGTTTATGGACTTTACATTGTGATGCAAAAGTTTGTATGGATGATGTGTACTCTCAGATAGATGACTTAGGTGCACAACTTGAAGCAGATGATTATGTTGTGGCCTTAACTGATAATAACAATTTTAGAAAAGATGTGCTTCCAACTTATAAAGCAAATCGTAAACTAAAAAGAAAACCTATGGTATTAAATACGCTGCGTGAGTACGTAATGAAAAACCACAACGGTGTCATTTATAAAAACTTAGAAGCTGACGATGTTCTAGGTATTATGGCAACAGAACCTACGAAAGAAGAGCGTATTATTGTATCTATTGACAAAGACCTTAAACAAATACCTTCTTTATTGTCTGTTGATGGACACGTTGTTACAGAAACACCTAAAAGATTAGCTGATTATTGGTTTATGATACAGACTATGGCTGGTGATGCTGTTGATGGTTACACTGGTATACCTAGTGTTGGTGTTAAAACAGCTGAGAAGTTAATAAGCAAGTACACTAATGTACCCATCTTAGACCTATGGAAGATTGTTGTAGGCATGTTTAAAGACAAGGGTTACACCGAAGCTGAGGCTTTACAACAAGCAAGAGTTGCAAGGATTCTTAGACACGGTGAATACAATAAAACTACAGGAGAAGTAAAACTATGGATGCAATAAAAAAACCTAAGCATTATTCTATGACAATAGAACCTGCTGATTTTATTATGAAAAATAACATTCCGTATGCAGAAGGTAATGTTATTAAATATATTTGTCGTTGGAAAAGCAAACACCTTGCGGCAGAAAAACAATTAGAAGATTTAAAAAAAGCAAAACAATATATTGATATGATTATTGCTCAAGAATTTCCAGAGCCTAGTCAATTCACACTTAACTACGAACCTGAAAAAGAATACTCAGTATTTGGAACAAAAATATAATGATATTACAACACAACCATTTAATAGTAAGAGCTGAAGTAACTCAGCCACCTAAAAGTATAGAAGAAGTAACTAAATGGGTTACAGAATTAGTTCCTAAAATTAAAATGAAGTTACTTGGTGAGCCGCAGGCCTATTACGTAGATAAAAAAGGAAACAAAGGGGCTACTTGTGTCGCTGTTATTGAAACATCACACATAGCACTGCATGTATGGGATGAAAAAAATCCTTCAATGTTACAACTAGATGTTTACACTTGTAGTGATATGCATGAAGATAAAATCTTTAAACATTTAGAACAATTTAAACCAATTAAAGTGCAATACAAAATATTAGACAGAGACAGAAGTTTAATTACTGTACCACAAATGTCTGATTTAGCTTACTCAACAGCTTCAGCATTAGAAAGTATTAAAAATGGAGTATAGCAGAGACAATTTATTAACAGACTTTGGCAAGAAAACATTACAAGATAGATATTTATTACCAGAAGAAACTTCACCACAAGATGCATTTATGAGAGCAGCAAAAGCTTTCTCTGACAACGATGAAATGGCTGACAGAATTTATAACTACGCATCTAAATTGTGGTTTATGTTTTCTACGCCTATTTTATCTAACGGTGGAACTAAACGTGGCATGCCTATTTCATGTTTTTTAAATTATGTTGGAGATAGTAGAGAAGGTTTAACAGGTCATTACACAGAGAACGCATGGCTTGCTTCTGTTGGGGGTGGTATTGGTGGTTACTGGGGACACGTACGTTCTGATGGCACAGCTACTTCAGGTGGAAGTCAAAGCTCAGGCACAATTCCTTTTATGCATGTAGTTGATTCTGAGATACTAGCATTCTCTCAAGGTAAAACTAGAAGAGGAAGTTATGCATCTTACATAGACATCTCACATCCTGAGATTATAGAATTTACTGAAATGAGAAAACCTACAGGTGGAGATTCTCATAGAAAAAATCTTAACTTACATCACGGTGTAAATGTTACTAATGATTTTATGGAATTAATAGACAAGTGTATTCAGAACCCTACTCAAGATGACAGTTGGAATTTAATTGACCCACATACAAAAGAAATAGTTAGAACTGTATCAGCTAGAGACTTGTGGTTAAAGATATTAGAAACAAGAGTTACCACTGGTGAACCTTACATTTCTTTTATTGATACTATTAATGAAGCTCTTCCACAAACACAAAAAGATTTAGGATTAAAAGTTCATCACTCTAATTTATGTAGTGAAATAACTTTACCTACTAGCGAAAACAGAACAGCAGTTTGTTGTCTGTCTAGTGTTAACATTGAAAAATATGATGAGTGGAAAAAAGATGCTTTGTTTATTCCTGATTTAATTAGATTTTTAGATAACGTACTACAACATTTTATTGAGCACGCTCCTGAAGAATTGTTCAGAGCTAAGTTCAGTGCGGTAAGTGAAAGAAGTCTTGGCTTAGGTGCTATGGGTTTTCATTCATACTTACAATCTAAGAACATACCTTTTGAATCAGCTTTAGCTAAGTCTTTAAACATGCAAATATTTAAAAAGTTAAAGACAGAAGCTGTTGAAGAAAGCAAAAGACTTGCAGTTAAAAGAGGAGAAGCTCCTGACATGGAACACACAGGGATGCGTAATGCACACTTGTTAGCCATTGCACCAAACGCTTCTTCATCTATTATATGTGGAACAACTTCACCTTCAGTAGAACCATACAGAGCAAATGCATACGTGCAAAAAACTATGTCTGGTTCATTCTTGGTAAAGAACAAATATTTAGAACAACTATTAGAAAAGAAAGGATTAAATAATGATGATATATGGACATCCATTGTCGCTAAAAGAGGCTCGGTTATGCATCTCGAAGATTTGTCAGAGCATGAGAAAGATGTTTTCAAAACTGCTATTGAAATAAATCAACAGTGGGTAATTGAACATGCAGCAGATAGGCAACAATACATTTGTCAAAGTCAAAGCATAAATATATTTGTGCCTGCTGATGTTAACATTAAAGAGTTGCACAACATGCATATGTTAGCTTGGAAAAAGAAATTAAAAACATTGTACTACTGCCGTTCTGAAGCAATCAAAAGAGCAGAGCTAGTATCATTAAAAGTAGAACGAACAATAATAGCTGAAGCAGATAGCTGCTTGGCATGCGAAGGATAATATGGGATTTAAAGATTACAAAATAAGAGGTGATAAATTAATACCTAATGATGCATACCGTAAAGGATGGAATGAAATCTTTGGTAAAAAGAAAAAAGAAAAGTCAGAATATGATTGGGATGCCTATAAATATTATGACACAGAAAAAAGAATACAAAAAGAAAACGAAGAATATCTAAAAGAGA
>ERZ887849.3449-NODE-3449-length-11862-cov-10.843229_pt1 | contig 11862 bp, 10 predicted proteins | sample MGYA00521267_ERZ887849 | MGnify/ENA primary metagenome ERZ887849 (study PRJEB32303, sample SAMEA104408601) | aquatic metagenome | biome: Brackish water; feature: Pelagic; material: water | place: Baltic Sea | collected 2014-06-06T16:11:00 | depth 2,863 m ... | reverse complement strand
TGGGTTATGGTTATTGTTGGTGGAAGTGGAAATAATTTTGGTGCCATTTTAGGGGGTTTTGTGGTTTGGTTTTTATGGATTGAAGCAGCACCAATTGCACTATTTTTAATAAATTTGTTCACTTCAGGTTTATCAGAAACTCATGCTTTAAAAGTGCACTTGATAGAAAGTGTGCCTTATTTTAGATATCTTATGATGGGTATGGGTCTTTTGCTAATCATGAGATATAGACCAAAAGGTATACTTCCTGAAAAAATAGAAATAAAATAAAGATTATGAGATATGTTTTATTAGGTATTGCAATAGGATTAGCAATTTACCTTGCTGATAAATATATCATTTAATGAATTTGTTAAATTTTCTTAATTTAGATATTAACAATTTTATTATTTTTGCATTAATTATACTCGTAGCTTCAATTGTAAGAGGTTTTAATGGGTTTGGTTTTTCTGCAATTTCGGTTTCAGGTTTATCATTTATACTTCCAGCAATAGAAATAGTTCCAATAATTTTATTATTAGAAGTTTTTATCAGTATTTTTATGATTCCATATATTTGGAATAAGATTGATTGGAAATTTGTTTTTCAAATATTAATTGGAATTATAGTCGGCTCTCCTATAGGTCTTTTTTTATTAAAGTATTTATCACCAAATATAACTCATCTTATAATTTGTGTAGTAGTAATCTTTTTTTCATTGTTGCTAATGAAGGGATATACCAATTCAAAGATTAATAATTTAATTTCAAAAATAGTGACAGGTATAATTTCAGGAATTGTTAATGGTTTTTCGACTTTAGGAGGTCTGCCTGTAGCATTATTTTTATTAGTTACCAGTATCCAGCCTGCAATTATCAGAGGATCACTAGCAGCTTTATTTTTTTTAACAGATACCTATGCATTTATACTCAGTTTTTTTGGTGGAATAATAGACATGACAACAATCTATAGAGTTTTTTCAATTATAATTGTTTTACCTTTAGGGGTTTATATAGGTGATAATTTTTTTATAAAAGCGAAAGAAGCCACATATAGAAAAGTAGTTTTTTATTTTTTAATCTTGATTTCTATAATTGGAATATTAAGGATTTTTTTAAGTCAATAAAAAAAACCCCCAACAAATTAATGCTAGGGGTTTTTTAAATTTTAACAATTATCTTTGTTTTTTAGTTTTAAATTTTCCGCCTTTGATCTCTTGTTCCAAGAAAGAACCTTCTGCTTCACCCACATCAGTGAAAGAAACACCAGTTGCTCCTTCGTAGTCAATCGCTTTTCCGCTAGCTAGTAAATCCAAACCTTTTTTTAGTTCACCAGGATAAATTTTTGTTCCTGGGCCGTTAGCAACTGCCATTATATTTTTTGCAATTGAAGCTCTATCAGCTGAACCACCTGCTTGAATCGCTAAAACGATTAAAGCTGCAGCATCATAAGATTCTCCTGTGTATGGACCAGAACTATCGATACCACCTGCTTTTGCAACATCAGCAAAAACACCAGCACCTTTTCCAGTTGATCCAGGCATAGAACCAAATGATTTATTTAAACCTTTTCCAAAAGCATCAACTAGTGATTGACCAATCATACCATCTGATAAAATAAATTTATCAAATGCACCAGAGTCTAAAGAAGCTTGAATAATTCCTTTTCCTCCTTGATCAAGATAACCAATTACAGCTACCGCATCTCCACCAGCCGAAGCAAGTGTTGCCACTTCAGATGAATAATCTGCTTTTCCATCTTCGTGTGCAGTTACTGCAGTCACTTTAATGCCATGCGCTTCAACTGAAGCTTTATAAACATCAGCTAAACCTTTACCATAGTCATTATTTGTATAAGTGATTGCTACGCTTTTAATTTTTCTATCTTTTGTAATATCAGCAAGAATTTGACCACCTCTAGCATCTGATGGAGCTGTTCTAAAGAACAATCCATTATCGTCTAAAGTTGTTAATCCTGGAGAAGTTGCTGATGGTGAAATCATTACTACACCATTTGGTACAGCAACGTTTGATGCAATTGCACCAGTTACACCTGAACAGTCAGCTCCCATGATTGCTGCCACACCTTGTGAAATCACACCTTCAGCTGCTGCTGTTGCTGCTGCTGAGTCTACACAAGTTGAGTCTGCTCTTACTACTGAAATAGTTTCACCACCTAGTAATGAACCAGAATCTGATGCTTCTTTAAAAGCTAATTCAGCTGATGCAGCCATAGCGGGTGTTAAGGATTCAATCGGACCAGTAAATCCTAAAATGATTCCCATTTTGATTTCTGCAAATACATTTGTTGTAAAAGTTGAAACAAATATAAAAGCAGCAATAATTAGTTTTTTCATTATCTTCCTCTTTTATTGTTAACAATTTATAAAAAGCCAATTTAATTATGAATATTTATAATATTCAATGAGAAAATTACCTTATTTTTTGTATTAAAAAAACTGAAGTTAGAACAATTCCTCCTCCAATGAAAGTTAATATTGGAGGGATTTCATTAAATATTAAAAAAGTCTGTAAGATACCAAATAAAGGAAACAAAGTATAAAATGGCATAACCTGTCCTATAGGGTAAAATTTATAAAGATAAAACATAGACATGTGTGCAATTAAAGAAATGATAATTGCACTATGTAAAATTAATAACCATGTTGCTAGATTAATATTGTTTAAATGAAATAAAGTATCTCCCTCATAAATAATAGATAATATTAATAAACTTACGCAAGCCAATATTCCCATATAGGCATTTGTTAATTTAACATCTAGTTCTTTTAGATATCTTGAAAAAACTTGAGCAGATGCATAACAAAAAGCCATTATAGCTGTATAAATTAATGCAATAATTTCTCCTTTAAGTTCAGGATCGTAACCAATGATTATTATTCCTATAAAGGCAGTTAAAACTAATAACCATTTTTTTAAATTTATTTTTTCCCTTAAAAAAATTGAACTTATAATTATTGAGAATGGCACAGCTAATTGAGCTCCAATAATTATTGGTGATACAACTGTAGCTTTTTGAAGAGCTAAATTCATAAATGTAAAAACTCCTACACCCATAGAAAATGAAAAACCTATTAATGGAATAAAATATTTCTTATCTGGTATTTTAAATTTCCACAGAGGGATTAAGCATAAAAAAACAATTCCCATTCTAATTGATGCCATTAACATAGGCGGCAAAGAAGTATTCAATATAAGTTTACCAACAGGATAAGCGCTACCAAAAATAGCCATTATTATTAAAACCAAAAAATAATGTTTAGTTGTCATTGGTTATCTAATTGAAAAAGGATCTAAAGTGGGTTCATCTGATGTATAGAACCAGGTAGTCTTAACCCTTGTGTAGTCTTTTATAGAGTCAATGCCAGCTTCTTTGCCATAACCACTGTCTTTAATTCCTCCAAAGGGAGCTGATGGAGAAATTAATCTATAAGTATTAACAAAAGTAATACCAGCTCTGATTGCTTTTGAAACTCTCATGCCTCTAGATAAATTACTGGTGTAAACTCCAGAAGATAAACCATATTGATTATCATTCATTTTATTAATTACTTCTTCTTCATTTTCAAACTTCATTACAGACAAAACAGGACCAAATAATTCATTTTCTGCAGCTGGAAGGTTGTGATTATCACACTCAATAATTGTTGGAGGAAAATAAAAACCTTTATTAGAAAATGAATCTCTTTTACCTCCACATCTAATTTTTCCACCTTGTTCGATAGTCTCTTTTATATTTTTTTCAATAATTTCAAGTTGTTTAAAGCTACTTAGCGGACCCATTTCAGTTAAAGGATCCATAGGAGTCCCAATTTTGATTTTTTTAGTTCGAGTAACTAATTTTTCTAAAAACTCATCATAAATTCCTTTTTGAATATAAAGTCTTGAACCCGCAATACAGCTTTGACCACTCGCACCAAATATACCTGCGGTAATTCCATTGATAGCATTTTCTTGATTAGCATCATCGAATACTGCAACTGGACTTTTCCCTCCAAGTTCTAAACTTACTTCTGATAAATTTTCAGCTGAATTTTTAATGATATGTCTTGCCGTTTCTGGCCCACCAGTAAAAGCAATTTTTTCTACTAAGTTATGTGTAGTTAAAGCTTTTCCACAAGGGTCTCCAAAACCAGTAATCACATTTACTACTCCTTTAGGGATTCCAGTTTTCTCAATTAGTTTTGCAAAATCAAACATGACTGCTGGAGCTAATTCTGAGGATTTTATCACCACAGTATTTCCCATTGCAAGAGCAGGAGCTAATTTAGTAGCTGTTAAAAACATTTGTGAATTCCAGGGGACAATTGCAGCAATTACCCCAATAGGAATTCTGGTTGTGATCGCTTGAACATTTGGTTTATCAATTGGAAGCACTGTACCTTCAACTTTGTCTGCTAAGCCAGCATAGTAATCATAGTATTCCGCAATATATATTGCTTGTTTTTTTGTTTCTCTAAAAAGTTTTCCTGTATCTATTGTTTCAATTTTTCCTAACATTTCAGCGTTAGCTCTTAATTGATCTCCTATTGCTCTTAGAAATTTTGCTCTTTCTCTTGGTAGGAGTTTTGGCCAGTCACCTTCAAAAGCTTTCTGTGCTGCACGAACAGCTTTATCAACATCTTTTGCACTTGCCTCAGGAACTATTGCCCATGGTTCATTATTTTCAGGATTAAGTGTTTCAAAAGTTTTTTTACTTTCAGAGTCTACCCACTCACCATCTATAAACATTTGATATTTTTTTAATTCTGACATTTGTCAATAAATTCTTTGAGGGCTAAATTTACTTCATTTGCATACTCAATACCACAAAGATGTTTTCCATTTTTTATAATCTTTAATTCACTATTTGAAATAATATCACATAATTTTTCAGACATTTTAACAGTTGACCCACTATCGTGCTCTCCTGTCATGACCAGTGTGTTTGCTTTTATATCTTCGAATTTTTCATCATTTTTATGAAATACAAATAATTCATAAACTTTTAAAAAATTTGACATATTATTAGCGGATAGAATTGAAGTAATTTTTTCATAAGTATCAGGATTTTCCTCAAGATATTTGTCGGTAAACCATCTTTTTAAAGCTTGTTTAGATAGTTTTAAATCTCTTTTAGCTTGAGCAAATCTTTCATTAACAATTTGTTGTTCTTCTTCGCTTCTTTTAAAAATTGAACAAAGTAAAGTTAAAGATTGTAATCTTGAATTAAACCTTATTGCAAAATTTCTTGCAATTAACGATCCTATTGAAAATCCTACTAAGTGAATTTTTTCAATTTCAAGTTTATCGAGTAGATTTATTAATTGATCTGAAAAATCATCAAAATTTAACTCATTTTTTTCTAAAGGTGTCTTACCATGCCCAAGAATATCATAAGATAAAGTTGTATATTCTTTAAAAAAATTTAATTGTGGTTGCCAAATTTCATGAGTTAAACCAACGCCATGAATAAAGACAATAGGTATTGTTTGTTTTTTATTGTAAACATAGAAAGTGCCTGATGATGTTGTCTTTTCCATCAAGATTTATTTAGGTTCTATACCCATTTCTTTCATATCTTGATATCTATCTCCAGTTCGAGCATGAGCTCTGCCACTTGAAGCACCACCAATTGCAATAACAACCTCATCATCAAATGGTGCATCATGAATGGTAAATTCATGAGTTAAATAATAAGGTCTTAAACCAGAGTCTGTTTTATGCATCATTGGAATTGAAATTTTAGACCCAGCTGGACCTCTGGTGTTTGTAAAACTTAAATATGAAGTGCCACCCACAGCATCTCTAAATTTATTTCCAAATCTTAAAGTATGAATAAAAGCTGAGGCATGCTCTATTTCTCCATTCAATCCAACTATACCCGCTTTTCCATAAGCAAGAATTTTTTCAGGTGAACCAATTTCTTTAATTAATTCTGGAACTAAAATATCTCCAAGTTTAGGAGCAAGATCTAAAATCACTGGCCTTAAATTTTCAACAAAACCTTGACCATGCCATGGATTTTTAAAAACAGCCGCTACAGATACAAGCAAAACAGGTTCTTTTGCTTCTTTACCACCTTCAATGTAGGTCTTATCAACAAATTTTGTGAATTTTCTTAATTCTAATTTCATTTTTTTTCTCTGTGTTTGAAACTATCTCTTCTAAAACTGTATAATGCATTAGGGTCAACATCAACATCAATCACTGATGGTTTTTTTGATTTAATCGCATCGTATACAGCTTCATTAATTTCTGAAACTTTTGTAACTTTATAACCCTTCGCACCATATAGTTGTGCTACTTTGTCAAAAGGTGGACTATTAATATCAGCGCCTAAATATCTTTTACCAAAAAAATCTTTTTGATAGGCTTTTTCAGCACCCCAACTTTTATTATTCATTACAATTGTAGTAGTGTTGATACCATATTCAACAGCAGTGCTTAATTCAGATATTGTCATACCAAATCCTCCATCACCCATTAAACTTACAACAGTTTTTTCAGGTTTTGCAATCTTCACTCCTAATCCACAAGCAAAAGAAAATCCCACTAAACCAAAATCTAATGGAGTAAATAAAGAAGGGGGGCTGTAATATTGTAAAGCATCAGTTGCTTGTAAGCATAAAGTTCCAGCATCTAATGTGATTGCTGAATTTTTAGGTAAAACTTTTCTTAATTCCTTAAATAGTCCATTTGGCTGAATAGGAAAGTTTTTACCTAAATTATTAACTTCTCTATTTTTTAAAAAATTATTTCTTTCATTTAAATAATTAGTTGTCCAATTTTCTATTTGTAAAATAGTTTTTTGCTTTTTTAATTCATCATAAATTTGTTTTGTAGCAGTTGCTGCATCTGCATTAATACCGACTGAAATTGGAAAATATCTTCCAAGCATTTTTTTTTCAATTTCAATTTGAATAATTTTAGCTTTCTTGTTGATATTATCATATGAATAAAAAGTTGAATTAAAGCCTAACCGAGTACCAATTGCTAAAATAATATCTGCTTCCTTAACCAGTCTAGAAGCAACCGGATTACCTCTCGGACCCATTTGACCAGCATTAAGTTTATGACCATAAGGGATGGCATCACCATGACCTGCGGCAGTAACTATTGGTGAATTTAAAAATTCTGCTAATTGAATTACATCTTTATAATTACCACTATGTTTAATTCCTCCACCAACAATAATAACTAATTTTTTTGCTGAACTAATTAATTTTACTGATTTTTTGATCTCATCTAATTTTCCTTTTTGATTAGAAAAATTTAGATAGGAAGGTTTTTTTAAATCAATATTATAAGAGTTTGTTTCTGCCAGAACATTCCTAGGCAAATTAATACTAACCGGACCTCTTCTTGGTGTCATAGCAACATTAAATGCGTCGCTTATTGTTTCTGGTATTTTTTTTGAATTAGTTATTGTCCAAGTTTTTTTGGTGATAGGGGTGAATAAAGATTGTTGATCAAGACCTTGAAAAGCATCTTCCATATTATCTTTAGTCGAATAAGAACCAGCAATTGCTATTAATGGTGAGAAAGCAGCTTTTGCTTGGGCAATTCCAGTCACTAGGTTAGTTGCACCTGGTCCATTTTGCCCTGCAATTATAACTCCAGGTTGGTTTGAGGCTCTAGCGTAACCATCTGCCATATGAGTCCCAGTTCTCTCATCCCGAACTCCTATGAACTTTATACTTTTTTCATGATAAAGAGCATCAAACATTTCCATGGTTGCTGAACCAATCAAACCAAATACGTATTTGACTTTTTCTTTTTTTAAAGAACGAACAGCCGCCTCACCACCGGTCAGACCGATCTTAGATGGTTTCACGAAACTTTTTTAATTTCAGTTTCAATGTCTTGTTTGAAATGAGGCATAACTTTTTCTGTAAAAAGTTTTATGCTTTTCATGCAATCTGAATGTTTCACTCCTGGAAAATTAGACCAGACTTGAAGGTTTTGTAAGTTCAATTCAGATTTTAATTCATGAATTTTATCAATTACATACTCTGGAGTTCCAAATAGCATATTTCTTTTATGCAAGAATTCATAATTCAATAAATCTAACTTACCTGGAGTAACTGGTAATTCTTCACCAGGATCCATATGGTTTCCTAAACCTCTCCAGTGACATACCCATCTCATATAATTAATCATATGTTCACCAGCTTTTTCTTTTGCTTCTTCCATAGTATCAGCAACAAACATGTCTCTAACTAAAGATATACCTTCACCCAACGGCACATTTCTTTTTTCAGTTTCAGATTTTGCATTTTTAAAAGCTTCAAATTTAATTTTGAGTGCTTTTACTGTTGGGATCCACATAATGATATTTAGTCCATTTTGTGCAGCCCATTCAATTGATCTTATGCCATCAACTACTTGATGAATTGGAGGATAAGGTCTTTGATATGGTTGAGGCAATACACTAATTTTTTTCATAACATTTGTTTCCATATCCATAAATTCTGGACTTGATTTACTCATAGCATGTTGCCATACATAATTAGGAGATGGATAAGTATAAAATTCTCCTTTGTGATCAAAAAATTTTTCTTTCCAAGCTTTTTTAAGAATAGTTAAGGTTTCCTCAAATAGTCTAAAGTTTTTTGCTTGATCTTTCATATCAGCTTCAATATTTAAATTTACAGCTTCTCTTCCGTAAATTCCTCTTCCTATACCAACTTCAACTCTTCCTTTTGAAAGCTGATCCAATAAAGCAATATCCTCTGCCATCTGAATTGGATTATGAAAAGTAATAACATTACAAGCTTGACCAATTCTAATTTGTTTTGTTCTTGCGGCAGCATCTGCACCCATCATCAATGGATTAGTGCAAGATTCCATTCCCTCATGATTAAAATGATGTTCAGTATACCAAATAGAGTCCCAGTTATTTTGGTCACAATATTCTGTGATTTCTTTAGTTTCGTCTAATAACTCGTAGTAAGGCTTATGTGTCCAGTTTGTAGTGTTACAGAAATATCCAAATTTCATATATGCTCCTTTAAATAATTAAATCTAAAAAAGTTGATCGATCCCGCTTTCGATTTGGATTAACACTCCACTCGATGAGTTATGTACATCACCTTTATTGATCAAACATTAGCATAATTTAAGATCGGAAGGAATAGAGATTCTTTAGATTAAGACTGTCCATATTTATAAGCAAATTATGGCTATCTTTGATACTCAACAAATTTTTCTAGAGATTTATTTAGAAATTTTTCATAAAAAATACCATCCTTTTTAATTTTATTTGAATGTAAAAAAGAATTGTTGATTTTAAAATCATAGGAAGGTTCAAAAAAGAAAGGTACTGAAAGTCTTTTACTTTTATTCCATAGAACTCTGTGATTGGTAGCTTTAAATTTACCTTTTGTTAAATATTCTAAGGCCAAGCCAGTATTAACCACTAAAGCTTTCTTATTAAAAGGAACATCATACCATTTTTTTGTATTTCGATTTTGAACCTGTAGGCCACCTTTTTTATTTTGATATAAAATTGTAAAAATTCCACTATCGACATGTGTTTCACAACCTAGAGCAACACCATCATCTTTGGAAATTTCAACTGGTTTAGTTTGATTTGGATAATAATTAAATCTCAATGTACTAAGGGTTTTTAAGCGTTGAAAAGCTAATTTTGAAATCTTTATATCTTTTTTATATAAAGTAATTACGCTTTGAAAAAGCTTTTCACTAAGTAAAAAAATTAAATTGTAATAATCTTTTAATAAATCAATTGAGCTTTTACTAAATGCCTTATTTAAATTTAAATATTCAATATACTGATTCTTAACAGTTTTAGAGTACTTTTTACCTACTAATAAATCTCCAATATCCAGACCTTCTTTGCCATTCACATCACTTGGAAAGTATCCTCTATATTTATTCACATTAAATTTATTCCATTTTTTTGGAGCTAATTTAAGTTTATTAGTATTTGGAGAATTGAAAAATTTTTCTCCTACAGAGCAGATTTTAATAATTTTATTTAATGGTATTCCATGCCCAATGATTTGGAAAAAACCTACATCAATGCAAGCCTTATCTATTTTTTTGATAGTCTCAAGGGATTTAGTACTATTAAAATTATTTTTAATTAAAGGTGAAATATCAATTGTAGGAATATAATTTTTCATTATCGTATTGGATTTTCAGTAACAATGGGTTGATTTTTTACCTTTTCTCTAAAATAGATATATAAACCTGCTGATATAATAATTGCTGAACCAACTAAAGTTCTTACTTCAGGAATTTCTTTAAATAATAGATAACCTGTAATACTTGCATAAATTATTAGTGAATATTCAAACAAAGAAACTGTGGACGGTGATGCTATATTGTAAGCATTAAATACAAGAGCAAAGGCAAATGCACCACAACAACCCATAATAGATATAATTGGCCATGCTTCAGATGGATTGCTAAACCATTTTCTAAAAATAAATTGAAGAGACGGATCTGTAAAAGTATTAAATTTTCCATCTCCAGCAAAAATAAAAAATAATAAACTGATAGTAATAGCGCCTATATATAAATGGGCTAATTGAGTATAAATATTATCTTTTTCACTTGTTACTTTCAAAATAATCATTGATGCAGAATAGCATAATGCGCAAGCAACTGGTGCAAGATTGATTATTTTAAAGTCATCAAAGTTTGGATTTAAAACAACAAAGACACCAATAAAACCAACTATAATTGCTCCAATTCGTCTAATTCCAATTTGTTCCTTTAAAAAAATTTTAGCAAATATTGATACGAAAAAAGGACTAGAAAAAAAAAGTGCATTTGCCATTGCCAAAGTCATAAAGGTTAATGAAATATAAAAAAAACTAAAACCAAAGAAAAATAAAATTACTCTAAAAATTGTTAAATAAGGATAGTGACTTTTTAAAATTAATTTTTTTTTTGCAAAAAACATAAATACTAAAAGCAAAACAAATGCGACCAAAGTTCTACCAAAATAAAGTTCGTATAAAGATGTTTCATTATAAATAAATTTAATTAAAGCATCTTGAATTGAAAAGATGGCCATACCTATAAGGATAAAGGCAATTCCTTTAGTATTATTTTCAGCCGGTTTCATAGCTGACCTATATCAAAAAAACATTATACTTTATATTTTATTAATTTGTGCCATATTCAACTTATGATTTCAGATGAAGATAAAATAATGATGGAAACCCTCTATTGGTGGGGGATACCTACTTTATTTAGATGTAAAAATGATCCTAATCCTAATAATTGTGACATAGCTTTAGTTGGAGTCCCTCATAGCACAGGTAACGGGACTACTGAAAGAGATCAGCACTTGGGACCAAGGGCAGTTAGAAATATTTCTGCAATGTTAAGAAGATCTCACTTCGATTTTAAAATTGACCCCTGGAAATTAAAAAAAATTCACGATTTAGGGGATGTACCATTTCCAGAAGCCAACAATAATGAAAAATGTATAGAAAGAATTTCAGAATTTTATGATGAAATTGAAAAAGCAGGCAAACCAGTAGTTTCAATTGGGGGTGATCATTCCATAACAGGTGGTATCATTCAGAGTTTAGCTAAAAAAGACTCAAAACTTACTAAAGGAAAAAAAATAACTCTTGTTCACTTTGATGCTCACACTGATTGTTTTGAAAAATTAGATCATTTTTTAGGAGCAAAAAAATCCGCTGCACATTGGGCGTCTTATTTAGTACATCAAGGAAATGTTGATCCACATACCAGCACTCAAATTGGTATAAGAGGAAACCCAAGAACTCTAGATTGGTTGCAAGCAAGTTACGATATTGGTTACCAAGTGATTACAATGGAAGAATATAAAGAACTTGGTCATGAAAAGTGTTCTAAAATGATTTTAGATAGACTAGGG